>ERZ773007.1807-NODE-1807-length-9874-cov-79.770343_pt1 | contig 9874 bp, 5 predicted proteins | sample MGYA00580665_ERZ773007 | MGnify/ENA primary metagenome ERZ773007 (study PRJEB29015, sample SAMEA2738122) | human oral metagenome | biome: human oral; feature: human-associated habitat; material: saliva | place: China | collected 2167 ... | reverse complement strand
CAGCTTCTCGTGTCATGTGGTCACCTCTTCATCGAGGAATGAAACGATTCAGATAAGAAGAGAGTGTGCCACATAACAATATGCGTGTCAACTCTACGCGTCAGCCTTGAACTAGCCAGGAAAATTGGAGCGTAAAGCTCCCAGGAGATGACACAATATGAACGTTTCATCACTCGAGTTTCTGAAAGAGTCACCATGACGCCGCCCCGCCAGACCTCAGAGGGCACGAGTCCCCAGGACGCGACCCATGCCTCGTCCCCCGCAGCGCCCCGCAAAGCCCCCGGCGTCAAGGACGTCGCCGCTCTTGCGGGCGTGAGCGTCGGCTCCGTGTCTAACGTCATCAACCGGCGCGAGAGCGTGCGCCCCGACGTGCGCGAACGAGTCGAGGCGGCGATCGCGCAGCTCGGCTACAAGCCCAACCCGACCGCGCAGGCGCTGCGGCGCGGCACGTCGCCGCTCGTGGGCGTGGCGGTCTTCGATCTGACAAACCCGTTCTTCATGGAGGCGGCCGCGGCCATGGAGCGAGTCCTGTCGCGCGAGGGCTACATCATGACCCTGTCCTCCACTCACGCCTCTGTGCGCGAGGAGCGCGACCTGCTCGAGGCGCTGGGGCGCCAGGCCGTGCGCGGCGTCCTGCTCACCCCGGCTGATTCCTCGCACGAGGCCGCCACGCGCCTGGTCGAGGAGGGCACGCCGGTCGTTCTTTTCGACGCGGCCGACGCGCCCGAGGGCCTGCCGTCCGTGTCCATCGACGACCGCGCGGGGGCGGCGTTGGCGATCGAGCACCTCCTGGCACTCGGACATGAGCGCATCTGTTTCCTCAACGGCCCCGCCGATATGCGTCAGTCCGTGCAGCGCCTCGCGGGTGTGCGGGACGCGGTCGAGCACTGGCGGCGCCTGACGGGGTCGGACAGCGTCCAGCTGACGGTGTGCAACGCGGAGGCGTACACCGCCCAGGCCGGCTATGCGGCCGCCGAAGAGGCCGCCGAGGCCCGTGCCGCCTCCGAGGGGGCGCCGACGGCGGTCTTCTGCGCGAACGACCTGCTGGCCGTGGGCGTCATGTCGGCGCTGCGCGTCGCGGGGGTCTCCATCCCCGACGACGTGTCCGTCATCGGCTTCGACGACATTCCCCTGGCCGCGCAGATGCCCGTACCGCTCACGACGATCCGCCAGCCCATGGACGAACTCGGCGCGGCCGCCGCCGAGCTCCTCCTCTCCGGCGCCGACGCGCCCACGCAGCACCAGACCTTCAGCCCGGTCCTCACCATCCGCGAGTCCACGGCGAAGCCAAGGGAGTAGGGGGCGCGGGGGCGCGGCGAACCCTGGGAACGCCCGGCGAACCCTGGGGGCACCCGGCGAACCCTGGGGGCACCCGGCGAATGCGCGGCACACCCGAATGGTTCCCCACAAATGTCGCACGTAATTCCCCTCCCCGTTATTCAAACTTTGAAATCCAACCGTTGCAATTCCAACGTTTTCTGGGCACATCGAAAACTGACCAAGGGAAATTACGTGCGAATTTTCGGGGAGTGGGGTTGTGCGCAAGTTGTTGACGGTTTGTTTATGCGGCTTTTGTCCAGGCCGCTTGGTGCAGTTCGTATTCGATGGGGGATTTGCCGCCGAGGCTGGTGTGCGTGCGGCGGCTCCGCCGAGGCGCGGCGGCGCGTGGGGTGGCCATGCTTCGTTGCTGGCCGCTCCCGCGGTGTCGCGTGTGCGGCGCTGCTGCGTGCCGGGCGTTCCCGTCCTTGGGGGCACGTCGGCGTGCCCACCATCCTAAGGCATTTTGAGTGATGGCGTTCACTTTTTGGCTCTGCTTCGGACGAGGCCGTGGCGGGGTTTCAGGGCAGGTTGAGGCTGGTTGTGGGCTGATTTGTCGGACCAGTTCGGTGCGTGGTGCACACGAACCCCCACCTTCCACATCGAACCCTTACCAACCCGCATACGCATGCACCGAGCCAAGAACATCCGTTCGACAACACGGCGCATACGTGCACGTCTGTGCGGATTCACACTCAAACTTGGAACGATATTCCAACAACATGAGCATGCGATGCAATAGTTTACGAGCAAGTATTTATGGACTATATTCTGACTATCACATCATTCCCCACAATAGGACCGCCATGGGACAACAACGAGGTACGTATTACTGGGACGACGATTCCCTGTCACCGGGCAACCGATCCGACGGCGGATGGTCGCAGAATCTGTTCGACGACGACGGCAACCTACGAGGCCATGCGCGCTTCGTCCCCGATCCCGACTCTGACGACGATGGCTACACCTACTCGCCCTATGATGATCCGCCGATGTTTATGTCGAGCGAGACGAGGCGGGAATCGGAGGACGATGACGACTCACCTATCATCGATTTGCTGGCAGAGGTAGCCGCACAGACACTCGTTCAGCTCATCGAAGATGCTGCGGCTGCTGGGTTCGCATACGCCGCTCCCCGGGTCAAGAAATGGGCGGAAGAAACGGCGCTCCCATTCATCGCAGGCAAGCTGGGGAGTGTGAAAGGCAAACTTGACGGTGTCCGCGTGCCGTGGGGGAAGAAACGGGACCAGGAGTCTGCGGTCGACGAGACCGTCGACGGCATTGTCGTCTCGGATGAACCTTTCGAGACAATCGAACAGAGCGACAGTCACGCGACCCCCGAGCCCCTCCAGATTGAGGCGAAGCGGCAGAAGATGTCGAACGCGGAGGCTCAGGCACGCCTCGTGGCAGCCGCTGCAGCCCAACGTTTCGCGATGGAGCAGGCACACCTCGTCTCTCAGTCAGACATTGTTGGTGCAGCTGACGTCAACGAGGTGATGCAACAGATCGCCGAACATCCCCAGGAGATGTTGGATACCCTCATCAAACAGCTCGCGCGCAACCCACGTCTGCTCGAGGACGGGAGCCTGGCCCAGCTGGCTTCCATCCTCGACTGCAATTCCCTCGGGCTCGGCCCAGCCCACAAAGAACATGCGCCCCTCCCCCGCGTCGAAGAAGCCGAAACCCACGAGTCTCGCAGCGAAGCATAGCGCCGACTCCCCCTTCGGTCACCGGTGTACCTGCATTGGACAGGTTGGGAACACGCCAATCACAACCTCGCCACTTGCACGTGAGAGGTAGCTCGGCCTGACGACCGTCTATGCGTCCGCAGGTTCCTCCCTGCTGACGTTGATCGTGATCTCCTTCGTCCGCCGCAGGTGCGGGATCGCGTAACGGGGGTCGAATTGTGATAGCGGCGTGTACGCCTCGTAGACGTCCAGCCCACGCCCAAGATCGATGACCCAGCCAGTATCGGTCACGATGCTACGGTCATGGAAGTAATCAGCGATGCCCCAATCGATGACGATCCCGAACTGTCCCCACGACTGCTGCAGCTGTTCGAACGTCACTTCCTGCTTCGCGCGATAGTCATCCTCATCGCTCGCGCAGGTCTCGATAACAACGCGCGGCAGCCTAGCAGCGTCAGCATGCTGGATCAGCAGTAGCAAAATCTCGTGCACGTTCCGGATTTGGTGAGGCTTCCGTAAGTACGGATCGCGGATTTGAATCTCAGCCGCATCGAACAGGTACGGAAGTAGGATGCCCGGCATGGAATGACCCATGCTCGGCTCGATCTTGTAGCGCCTGGGGATGGCGCGCGCTTTCAACAGGGCTCGACGGTCAAAGACGGGCGAGGCCGGCCTGCTGTCTCCGCTTGCATTGACAACGCCGTCCGACTTCGGAAGACCGTCGGAAAGCTCCTCGCCACCCCGTTGACCGCTCCCCCGCTCATCAGCATCGCTGTGCGACGTGAAGTACTGCGGGTAATCCAGCTCCTCCTGAGTGGGCACCATGCACGCACGCGCAGCGTCATAGCGATCCTGGTCCACGCGTCCCAGCATGTACGTGAAGTGAGAGCCGGACGCAGCCATCGTGTCGTCGAGTCGAATGATCTGATCCTTGACGCGCTTGCGCCCCTCGATCGCGAATCGAAGCAGTTCCTCAAGCTCTTCAGGCTCACCGTCACGCGCCGGGAAGATGAGTTTCGCCAATCCTGAGAACGTCTTTCGCACGGCGTCCTGATCGCGCTTCGACATGGCAGGATCCAGCGTCGCCAATGTATCCAGATCACCCGAATAATCGAGGGTGCGCAGGTGCCGTAGCGCCTCCGCCAGGTAGTCGACGATGAGCCCGTATCCGCGCGAGAAGAGCTCGGGCCGCACGATGTCGACCTCCCATCCCGGCAGGTAGTAGTGGATACGATCCATGTAGGCGGTGTCGTGGTAAGCCTCGGGCAGAGCCTCGAAGAGGTCGGCGGTGGCCAGCATGGCGGGCACGGTGCGCGTCGTGTTACCGACGAAGACCATCGAAGCCTCGGCGGTAATCGTACTGTCACCGCGCGAGAAGGACTTGTTCGCAAGGTAGTTCTTCAGCGTGTCAACCAGGCTGCGCTCCACGCGCTTGCGTCCCGCGAATTCGTCGAAAGCGACAACGTCCCAGTATCCGACCAGGCCGATGCGCCGGGTCGCGTTGTTAACGAAGAGCTTTGCCAGCGTCACCTCGCCGCCTGATACAAGAATGCCGTGGGGTGAAAACTCGGAGTAGATGTGCGATTTTCCGGTGCCCTTGGGCCCTAGTTCGACGAGGTTGTAGTTACGCTCGACGTAGGGAACGAGGCGGGTCAGCTGGAAGAGTTTCGCGCGGCGGCTGAGCTTCGCAGGATCGAGGCCGACCGAGGCAACGAGCAGGTCGATCCACTGGTCGGCGCTGAAAGAGGCGCGCCCCCTGCAGTAGCGGTCAAAATCGAAGCGCGGCAGCTGGATGGCTTGAAGGCGAGAGACGATCCACGGGCTGGTTGCCTTCGCGCCGGTGTCTCCTGTCGACACGTAGGACACGTCAGCCATGCACCACACACCCCCGGTAAGGAGGCGGTCGTTCTCGCGGACGGTCTCGTCAGACACCAGCGCGTTGGTGATCCCGAGATTTTCGAAGGTCGCGCTATATCGGTCATGTATGTCGTCAAGAGTAACGGAAACCTTGTCGATGATGCGGTATTGCCCGGCTTCGTAGATGCGAGACTTGATGAGCTCGGAATCTCCGCAGTTGACGTAGTGCCGGGCGAGGATGCGACGAACACTCTCGACACCCTCAATAATCGCCGACTCGCTGGTGGTCGCGCAGTACTGCGCGAGCAGGAATTCGAGCACGTAGGAAGGCACGATCGCGTTTCCCTTGACTTGCCCGACCAGGTACTTTCGAACGACAAAGCCGTCGAAGGCACGGGCAGCTGTCTCCTCGTAACCGGCGAGCACTCCCCTCTTGCCGTCCTCGACCGGGAACGAGGCCTGGGAATCCACGCGCTCTACCGTTTCTTCCGGCGGGATGCTCATAGGTCGAATCCTCCAAATCCTCCGAACCCGTTGTCGTTGAGAGTCAGCTGATGTATCGCGATGGGATCGCCGACAACCTGTCCGTGAACGGTCTTGTAGGCAACGATCCTAACGGCTTCACCGGAATGCCTCTGCAGCACCCCGTCGAAAAGGATGAGTTCGCTGCTCTGCTTGAGTGACACCTCGGAGCGCTGGCCCGCGTCCAGGGTGATGACGCGAGTGCTCGACAGCTGCTCACCTGACGTGCTCTCGAGCCCGATCGTGACGGTCAGCGGGCGGCGCGTCGGGCTAATGGGCTCCTGTTGGATGACACGTGGACTGAAACGGTTGACCTTCAGGGACGTGTCGTCGTAGTGCAGGGCGATACCGACGTCGCGGACCTCCTCGGCGCCACCGCTGCCCACCGACACCTCGATGACGGGGGCGGTGATCTCCTGGAGGGAGGCGCCGCCGTGGACGAAGCGGTTTCCTCGCCCCTGAATGCGGATGCGGCGGGTACCGTAGGGCAGGGCGATGCTCGGCCCATCTGTCAGGCCAACGCTCGTCGCATCGAAGGCGACGAAGTCATCCGTCGACTCCAGGTCCTCGCCGAGGACGTAGCGACGCTTCTTCACGGAGACGGAACGCCCGCGCGGGACGCCACTCTGCTTCGCGGTGTCATCGTTGGCGGGTTCGCTGTCCTGGAAGAGGAAGCCGTGGTCGGCGGTCACGAGGATGCGGGTGATGTCCGCGGAGATGAGCTTGCCGACGAGGCCGGAGAGCTCACCGATAGCCCGGTTGACGGCATCGGGGGTGGCGCTTTCCGAGGCCGCGTGATCACCGGTCGCGTCGATGACGTCGTGGTAGATATAGACGGCCGAGGCGCCCTTGAACTTCGAACGCATCGACTTGACGGAGTCGCTCGCGAGCTCCTCGTAGGTGAACGCACGCCCGTCAGCACCTTCGAGGATTGTCCGGCGTGCATCGATCCCGGACGTCGATCGTCCATCGGCCTCAACGATCACTTGGTCTTTGCCGCGCACACCGAGGGTCAGCTCTCGATGCGGAAGCAGCGCGGCCATCCCGAGGGCGGTGATCGACGGCAGCATCGTGTACCAGGGGGTCACGGCGACCGCGCCGCGTCCAAGGGAGCGCAGGTGATCGGCGAGCTCGACGCCGGCCTCGTATCGGAGAGCGTCGGAGACGATGACGACGGTACGCCTGTGGGAGCCGGCGACGAGGAGACGGTGGAACGAGTCGATTCGCCCGCTGGACGGAGGAACGGCAATGTCCCATGTGCGCATGCCGCGCAGCGCGTCGTCCCACGTGCGCGAGAGGGGGCGCAGGTAGTCGTCGCGGTAGGCGTTTTCGACGTGCCGGTCGAGGTCGGTGAGGATGTCATCGACGTGAACGGCTCGGGAGGCGCGCACGTAGTGGCGGTACTCCTGGTCAATGGCCCACAGGCCGCTGTCCGGGTTCGTGTAGCGGGCGAAGCCCTCAGCCGCGTCCGAGAAGGCGATGCCCGGGAGCGCACGCAGGTGGGTGAGCAGACGCGCCCCCGCCCGCGCTGCATCCCACAGCGCCTCCGTGTCGTCAAACCACAGGCCTTCACGGCGCCTTCCGCGCTGCTCTTCGACCTGAGCGACGCCGACGGATCCGTCGATGATTCCGCGGACGAGGCGGGAGATGAGTTCTCGGTCAACACCGGGCGTGGTCGTGTCGATGAGGAGGGCGTCGGTAGCCGCATCGCGCAGGGCGGCGCTGGCACCGGTTGCCTCGTCGACGCGCCTGGCCCATCGGCGGGCATCGTCTCGCGTGGCCACGTCGCGGGTCCACATGCTGAAGTCGCGTTGGGCGGAGTTATGCCGGTGGTCCCAGCCGTTCGCGTTCATGACGAAGAGCCAGGTCATGAGCGCGTCGAAGGTGTGTTCGCCGTCGTATCCCCAGATGGCGTGGGCGCCTTCCCAGAAGTACGCGTCGAGGCCCCACTTGAGGGCGTCAAGCGGGTTGTCCTGCGTCATGGAGGCAAGCTTCGCGAAGAGGACGGAGAAGGACCGCTGCTGGGTCTTCAGCAGGACGGCGCTCATCGCGGCGAGGAAGGTCTTGCGATCGGATCGCTTGTCGGCGTCGCCGATGGCTCCGAGGTGCTTCTTGAGGTCGGCGACACGGGCGGTGGAGTTGAAGAAGGGAGCGTATTCGTCGATGACTGCGGCCAGCGAGGGGTCGACGCCGAGTTCGCGCACGAGGAGGGTCGAGGCGTCAGCCTTGAATGTGGGGTATCCGCATCGCACGTCGGCGAGGAGGTCTTCTTCGAGGGGCGGGAGCACACCTCCTCGGTAGAGAACGTAGCGGGACTTGGTGTCTTCGGCGAAGATGCGGAGCTTGGTTTCGAAGAGGTTGGCGTTGATGGTGATGAGGGTAGCCCCATCGAGCAGTTCTCGGACGGCATCGAGGTCCTCGGCGTATTCGCCGTTGCGATCCAGCCACGTGACAATGCGCCCCTGCTCGAGTAGGGCGTTCAGTTCCTCTGCCAACCGAGAGGCATCGATTCCGCTCATTGTGTGCCTCCTCCAAGTCGGTCATGCAGGTCCGTCAGGCGCTCCAGCGCACGCCTGAGGCTATCGCTTTCGGCGGCGGCGCGCTCGATGCTCCAATGGTGCGTCATGAGGTGATGAAGGTGTGTCTCGTAGGCGGGACCGAATGCCAACTTGCCTCCTTCACGCAGTACAGCGTCCTTGAATTGAGCCTTTTGGAACAGTCGCAGTAAGTGGTCTTTAGGCCGGGAATCGCGCGGCCTCACACTCGCTATGGGCCGCTCGCAGAATTCTGCGACTCCCTGCCGGTCCGCCAGGATCCACGACTCGATGCACTGGTCGACAATCCGGATGAGCAGATCGGGCGACTCACCCGGAGTTTTCGAGGAGAGCATCGAACGCACCGCCACAGGACAACCACCCTCGTCACGGTCAAGGTCGCGGAAGATGACATACGGAATAAACCGAGCGGCCTCCCAGTACTTCTTGATGTCCCTGTCGATCACACCCTTGCCGTTGGCCCTCGTAAAAGCGAATTCACCGTTGACCCATCCCGCCGCACGCATCAGCGCGGAGACAACCGGTTCGTCTGTCGGTCCCTCGACGATGACCTGGGCGTAGACGTAACCCTCCATCTCTTACCAGGTTCCCGGGGGAATCGTGCGGCCGTTGACTGCGTCGATGCCCTGCGATTTGGGCAGGCGAGCGCTGACCACGGCTTTGATGCGCGGGTCGTTCGACTGCGAGAGAAGTTCGCCCGTCGTCGCATCATTCTCGGAGCGCAGCATCAGGACCTGGCTGGGGAGCACCAGCTCGGAGTCGATAAGCTCCGGCGAGTGGGTACTGATGACCATCTGCACGTCGCGGTTCATGGCGACCTCTGCCAGGAGCGAGGGGAGCGATCGGACGACGGAGGACTGCAGGAAGGTTTCGGGTTCTTCGATGAGAACGACGCTCGTGTCGCGCGGCAACGTCGCCAGGTCGAAGAGTAAGCCGAGCAGGCGCAGTGTTCCCTCGGAGAATTGCTCGTGCGAGTAGACGCCGCTCGCCCCGCGCACGGGGGTATCGCTGTAGAAGACGAGCTCCGTGCCGAGCCCCATGCGTTGGTAGGACAGGTTCGGGATTTCCGGGACCACTGAGGCCATGATCGGCCGAATTCGGTCGACCACGGCATCCAGCTGCTGATCCGAGAAGCGCCCCGCGTACTGGAAGAAGCCGGTCCCGTGGTCCGGGTCGTAGCGATCCGAGCGCTCAAGCATCTTCTTGGGATTCGGGTGAATGTACCGGATGCCTGCGAGCATCTTACGAATGTACGATGCGGTTCTCGTTACTTGCTTTGCTCCACAATCGGCCGATACTTCTTCGCCATCTAGCAATAGCTTTTCATCTTTAACGAAAGCGCAGTCCACCACCGGGTATCCTGTCTCATCCTCCACTCCGTATTCAGAAGGAGGAGGAGCTACCTCCATCTTCGCTATGCTCTCCCAGGAAAACAAATCCCGTCTCGCCACACCGTGAGACTGGAGTACCCAAGGTTCTTCAAGCCGCATCAGCTCCGGAGGGAAGCCTGAATCCAACGGGTGCGTCAGCATCTCTTCATCGAAGAAGTCCCCAATCGGTATCGCCCTCCAAAGTGACAGATTGTAGGCAATCTGGTGTGTATCAACATCCACTGTCACACCGAAAGACGCTTCCTCCTTCCCCGAACGGAAGTATCGTTCCGTGCCACCCCACCGCTCCGAGGTGGCTGCCAAGCCGAACCGCGCGACATCGCTCAGAAAGCGCAGGGCGGCCAGCAGGTTGGTCTTGCCAGAGGAGTTGGGGCCAACGACGAAGAGACGCGAGGACAGGTCGAACTCGATGTGGGCGAAGTTCCGCCAGTTCGTGATGGCGATGTGCGTCAGCTTCACGTCGCGTCCTTTCGTTGCCAGACCGGGTGTCTCTCCAGTGTCCCACGGGGTGGGGGCACTGTCAGGACCACCACACGTTGTTCTT
>ERZ773007.1804-NODE-1804-length-9884-cov-7.087394_pt1 | contig 9884 bp, 9 predicted proteins | sample MGYA00580665_ERZ773007 | MGnify/ENA primary metagenome ERZ773007 (study PRJEB29015, sample SAMEA2738122) | human oral metagenome | biome: human oral; feature: human-associated habitat; material: saliva | place: China | collected 2167 ... | reverse complement strand
CGTCGAAGATCTGTGAGATGACGTCGGAGAGTTCGCGCGCCGACTCGAGATTGTGCCCGAATGGCTTCTCGATGATGACGCGTCGCCACTCTCGGCCCTGGCGCTTGTTGAGGCCTGTGTCGGACAGATGCTTGGCAACGACGGGGAAGTAGGACGGCGGGATCGACAGGTAGAAGGCGTGGTTGCCGCCGGTGCCGCGCACGCTGTCGAGTTCGGCGACTGTGTCGGCCAGGCGGCGGTAGGCCTCGGGGTCGTCGAATGTGCCGGACACGAAGCGCAAGCCTGAGCGCAGCTGGTTCCACGTCCCCTCGTTAAAACCGGTGCGGGTGTGAGCTTCAATGGAGGCGCGCACGTATTCCTCGAAGTCCTGCGGACTCCAGTCTCGCCGTGCGAAGCCGGTCAGCGAGAAAGCGGGGTGGAGCAGACCGCGGTTGGCGAGATCGTAGATGGCGGGCAGGAGCTTTTTGCGCGCGAGGTCACCGGTGATGCCGAAGATGACGAGGCCGCAGGGTGGTGAAATGCGCGGAAGCCTGCGGTCTTGGGGATCGCGCAGGGTGGGAATCTCGTTGCTCACGAGGTAACGCTCCGTTCGCTGGGAATTGGGACGAGGCCGTGGCTCCTTCCGGAACCTCGCGCGGTGTGCGCGGGAGCCGGGGCAACCCACTATGTCTACGAGAATAGGGCTGCTGGCGCGCGAGTGCGCGCCAGCAGCCCTTGGTCAGATCAGGTGACTAAAAAGTCACGACCGTGCGGCCTCGATGGATTCCTTCGCGGCGGCGGTCACGTGCTCGGCGTCGATACCGTACTCCTTGAAGAGGAGTTCGCCGGGAGCCGAGGCACCGAAGTGCTCGATGGACACCGCGCGACCAGCGTCGCCGATCCAGCGGTACCAGGGCAGGGCCAGGCCGGCCTCGACGGAGACGCGGGCGCGCACCGACGGGGGCAGGACTGCGTCGCGGTATTCGCGATCCTGGGCCTCGAACCAGTCGAGGCAGGGGACCGACAGGACGCGGGCAGCCACACCCTCGGCGGCCAGGGCTTCGCGTGCCTCAAGAGCGACGGACACCTCGGATCCCGACGCCATGAGGATCACGTCGGGCGTGCCCTCGGTATCGGCCAGGATGTAGGCACCGCGCGCCAGGTCCTCGGTGGTGGCCAGACCGGTGCCCTCACCACGAGCGGGGTTAGGCAGGTTCTGGCGCGACAGGATAATGGCGGCGGGGTGGGACTGCTCGAGGATCGCCTTCCAGGAGGCTGCCGTCTCAGCCGCGTCCGCAGGGCGCACGACAGCGAGGTTCGGGATCGCACGGTAGGAAGCCAGGTGCTCGATCGGCTGGTGGGTCGGGCCGTCCTCGCCCACGCCAATAGAGTCGTGTGTCCACACGTAGGTGACCGGCAGATCCATGAGGGCGGCCAAGCGCACGGCACCGCGCATGAAGTCGGAGAACACGAAGAACGTACCGCCATAGGGGCGGGTCAGGCCGTCAGCGGCGATGCCGTTAAGGGCTGCGCCCATCCCGAACTCGCGCACTCCGAAGTGCAGGTTGCGACCGAACTCGTTGCCGGAGAAAGCCGACGAGGACCGGTGCGCGGGGAGGAAGGAAGGCTCTCCCTTCATGAAGGTGTTGTTCGAACCGGCGAGGTCGGCGGAGCCACCCCATAGCTCGGGCAGCACCGGAGCGATCGCGTTGAGCACCTGGCCGGAGGCGGCGCGGGTCGCCAGCGCCTTGCCCTCTTCGAAGGTAGGCAGCGAGGCTTCCCAGCCTTCGGGCAGGCGACCGGCGGAGAGACGATCAAGCAGTGCGGCACCCTCGGGGTTGGCTGCCTTCCAGGCATCGAAGCGAGCATCCCAGTCCTTGCGGTACTGTGCGGCGCGGGCGGCGGCGCGGGCGCGGACCTCGTCCACGAGGGCAGCGTCGACGTCGAACATCTTCTCGGGGTCCGCACCCAGGGCGACCTTGAGGCCCGACAGGGCTTCGCTGCCGAGCTTGGCACCGTGAATGCCGCCGGTGTTCTGCTTACCGGGGGTGGGCCAGCCAATGATGGTGCGCAGCGCGATGAGCGAGGGCTTCGTGGTCTCGGCCTTGGCGGCCTCAAGAGCCTCATTCAGAGCGGCGGTGTTCTCCTCGTAGGATCCGTCCTCGCCGAGCCAGTCGACGCGCTGAACGTGCCAGCCGTAGGACTCGTAGCGGGCCAGGACGTCCTCGTTGAAAGCAATGGAGGTGTTGTCCTCGATAGAGATGTGGTTGTCGTCCCAGATGACGGTGAGGTTGCCAAGTTCCTGGGTGCCAGCCAGCGAGGAGGCTTCGGCGGACACACCTTCTTCGAAGCAGCCGTCGCCGGCGATGACGTACACGTTGTGGTCGAAGACAGACTCGCCGAGCGGGGTGTTGGGATCGAGCAGGCCGTGGACGCGGCGGGCATTCATGGCGAAGCCGACGGCGGAGGCGATGCCCGTGCCAAGCGGACCGGTCGTGATCTCAACGCCCTTGGTGTGGCCGTATTCGGGGTGGCCAGGTGTCAGGGATCCGGCGGTGCGCAGCTTCTTGACGTCGTCGAGCTCGAGACCGAAGCCTGTCAGGTAGAGCTGGACGTACTGGGTGAGAGACGAGTGACCAGCGGAGAGGATGAAACGGTCACGGCCGATCCATCGAGGATCGGCCGGATCGACGTTCATGACCTTGTTGTAGAGGAGGTACGCGGCGGGTGCGAGCGAAATGGCGGAGCCGGGGTGTCCGGATCCGGCTTGCTCGACGGCGTCTGCCGCGAGGAGCTTTGCGGTCTTCACAGCTGCATCATCAATATGGTCCCATTGAAGTGTCACGTCGGCCTCCAGCCGTATATAGGCCCCAACATCGGGGAAAGGAAATGGTTACCGGGTCACATATTAGCGAAAATGTACGAACGCGCATAGGGATTGCGCACATTTGTTGGAATCTCGCTTACTCTGTCGCTATGACCTCCCTCGAAGCAACCGTGAACGAGTGGGTGGACTATCTTCGCGTCGAGAAAGGCGCGTCTGCTCACACTGTTTCCAACTACCGCCGCGATGCGTTGCGTTATGCCCACGACCTGGGTGAACGCGGCGTGGTCAGTCTCGCTGACGTGAATGCGCGTGACATCGAGGATTACACGATGAGGCTCGCGTCAGGGGAGGTGACCGGAAGTCCCGCAGCGGCCTCGTCGGTCGCCCGTGCCTCGGCAGCGATCCGAGGCCTGCATAAGTATGCGCTCGCGGAAGGCCTCGTAGGGGTCGATCCAGCAGCCCAGCTGCGTGCGCCGCGCCAAGGACGTCACCTGCCTAAAGCCTTGACGGTTGACGAGGTTGGCCGCCTCCTTGACGTCGCCCACGCGGACGACTCACCCATCGGCCTGCGCGACTGCGCGCTGCTGGAGCTGCTCTATGCGACGGGCGCGCGCGTGTCAGAAGCCGTGAGCCTGAGCGCGGACGACCTCGACCTCGACGGGGATGTGCCAGTCGTACGCTTGTTCGGCAAAGGCCGCAAGGAACGGATCGTGCCCGTTGGTTCTTTCGCGGTCGAGGCCGTGGAAGCCTACCGGGTACGCGCTCGTCCCGCCCTGGCTGCGCGAGGCCGGGGGGCCACCGCGTTCTTCCTCAACTCCCGGGGCGGCCCGCTCTCGCGCCAGAGCGCATGGACTGCTATCCGGCGAGCAGCCGAGGCCGCGCAGCTGGGGGAGAGAATCTCCCCCCACACGATGCGTCATTCATTTGCCACCCATCTCCTCGAAGGCGGCGCGAGCGTGCGCGAGGTACAGGAGCTGCTGGGGCATTCCTCGGTGGCAACCACGCAGATATATACGGCGGTGACCGCCGCAGCTCTGCGCGAGGTTTTTACACTCTCGCATCCCCGGGCGCGTGGCACCAACGAGATACCCGACCAATGACCTAGGATGGTGACGTGACCGAGAATTCGCATCCGACGCTGACGAACGATCTGCCCGACGGACAGATCGATTTTCCTGTGCCCGCGCCCCTGATGGGCCACGGACCCGCACGCGTGATCGCGATGTGTAACCAAAAGGGTGGCGTCGGTAAGACGACGACCACGATCAACCTGGGTGCCGCGCTGGCTGAGTACGGTCGCCGCGTGCTGATCGTTGACTTTGATCCGCAGGGTGCCGCATCCGTGGGCCTGGGGATTAATACCCTCGACATGGACCAGACTATCTACACGCTGCTCATGAACCCGAGGGCCGACGTTCACGCGACAATCTGCCAGACAGCCACGGAAAACCTGGATATCCTCCCGGCGAATATCGACTTGTCCGCAGCCGAGGTGCAGCTCGTGAACGAGGTCGCGCGTGAGAGTGCCCTGGCCCGCGTGCTGCGCCACGTGGAGGCGGAGTACGACGTTATCCTCATTGACTGCCAGCCCTCGCTGGGCCTGCTTGCCGTGAACGCGCTGACTGCCGCGCACGGTGTCATCGTGCCTGTGGAGGCCGAGTTCTTCGCGCTGCGCGGCGTGGCCCTGCTGGTCGAGACCATCGAGACGGTGCGTGATCGCATCAATCCGCGTCTGAAGATCGACGGTATTGTCGCGACGATGGTCGACCTGCGCACGTTGCACTCGCGTGAGGTTCTCGAGCGCCTGCAGGAAGCCTTTGGTGATCTCATCTTCGACACACGCATCGGGCGAACGATCAAGTTCCCGGACGCGTCCGTCGCGACGGAACCCATCATCTCCTACGCGCCCAACCACGCGGGAGCGCACGCGTACCGCCGACTGGCGCGTGAAATCATCGCCCGTGGCGACGCTGCCTGACACGATCGAGGTTCAGGGGGAGTTCGAGCTTTTCGCCGTTTCCCTCCCCGTCTTCGAGGGGCCTTTCGACCTGCTCCTGTCGCTCATTGCGCGCAAGAAGCTCGACATCACCGAGGTGGCGCTCGCCCAGGTGACGGACGAATTCATTGCTTTCATGAAGGCGTCTCCTGACCTGTCTCGTACGACGGAGTTCCTGGTGGTCGCCGCGACTCTCCTCGATATGAAGGCCGCGCACCTGCTGCCTCGTTTTGAAGAAGACGAGCAGGCGAGCGATGCCGACCTGGAGGCGCGCGATCTGCTGTTTTCCCGGCTCCTGCAGTACCGCGCCTTCAAAGAAGCCTCGAAGGACCTCGGCGAACGCATGAAGCACTTCGAGGCCTACGTGGCGCGCGACGTCCCCCTGGAGCCGCATTTTGCGACCCTGCTACCCGAACTCGCGTGGATTACGAGTCCGCAGGACCTCGCACGCCTAGCCGCCGACGCACTCACCGCCTCGGTACCCACCGTCCAGGTTGGGCACCTGCATGACCCGGTTGTGCCCGTGCGTGAACAGGCACGCGTCGTAGCGACCGCCCTCGCGGCGGAGGGACAGATGACGTTCCATGACCTCGTTGCCGACGCTGCGACGCGCGCCGTTGTCGTCTCCCGCTTCCTGGCATTGCTAGAGCTCTACTGGCGTGGTGTTGTCGAGTTCGCCCAGGACGAGGCCCTGGGAACCCTCACGATCACGTGGACTGGGACCGATGCGGAGGTCGATATCGACGTGGATGACGACATCGGTCAGGCGAGCGCGGGCGGGGCCCCGGCCTCGTCGGTGGATGAGGAATCTGCAGCGGAAGGAACCGATACCGATGAGTGAGTACGATCTGCGCGCCCCGATTGAGGCGATCCTCATGGTCACCTCCGAACCCGTGACACCCGAGGACCTGGCAGTCGCGCTGGGAACGGAGGTTGCGGACGTCGAGGCAACGCTGCGCGCCCTGGCGCGCGAGTACCTGGGAGATGGCGGTGCCCGAGTCCGCGGCTTCGAGCTGCGCGAAGTGGCGGGCGGCTGGCGCATCTATTCCGCGCGCGCCTACGCCGACGTCGTCGGACGTTTCGTTGTCGGCTCCTCCCACGCGCGGCTCTCACAAGCCGCACTCGAAACGCTGGCGGTCATTGCCTACCGCCAGCCGATCTCGCGCACTCGGATCGCCCGTATCCGCGGCGTCAACGTCGATGGCGTCGTGCGCACCCTCCTTGCCCGAGGACTCGTGGAAGAGACAGGTACGACACCGTCCGGGGCGCGCCTATACGGCACGACTGGTGAGTTTCTTGAGAAAATGGGGATGACGAGCCTGTCGGAGCTGGTACCCTTGGCACCTTACTTGCCGAGCGCCGATGCGCTGGATGAATTGGAGGAAGAACTATGAGGGCTAACCCTTACACCGAGGGGGGCGTGCGCCTGCAGAAGGTACTCGCCCAGGCCGGCGTCGCGTCCAGGCGCGCGTCTGAACAGATGATCGCGGATGGCCGCGTGAGCGTCGACGGCACGGTCGTGCGCAGCCAGGGCGTGCGGGTTGACCCCGCAACGCAGGTCATTCACGTCGACGGCGAGCGCCTGATTCTCGACGAGACGAAGCACATCGTGCTGGCCGTCAACAAGCCGATTGGGACCGTCTCTACGATGAGTGACCCGGAGGGACGCCCCTCGATTGCCGATCTGATCGCTGATTACCCCGAGCGCCTCTACCACGTGGGTCGCCTCGACATCGATACGTCCGGTCTGCTGCTGCTCACCAACGACGGCGAGCTGGCGAATCGCCTCACCCACCCCAAGTATGAGATCCGCAAGACCTACGTGGCGCGCCTGCACGGCGACGTGAAGCCCGGCGTCAAGCGTAAGCTCATGAACGGTATCGAGCTGGAGGACGGCCCCATCAAGGTTGACGCCTTCCGCATCGTTGACACCTACGGCGACATCACGACCGTTGAGATCGTCGTGCACGAGGGCCGCAACCGCCTGGTGCGCCGCATGATGGAGGCCGTCGGCTACCCCGTGCGTGAACTCGTGCGCACCGGCTTCGGCCCAATCTCCCTCGATCACCTCAAGCAGGGCACGACTCGCCGAGTCAAAGGCAATGCCTTGACTGCGCTGTACGGGGCCGTCGGCCTGTGAGCGCACCCACGCGCGTCGTCTCCACGGTCGGTCCGGTTCTTATCATCGGTTCGGGCCTCCTGGGTGCATCCCTCGGCCTGGCGTTGCGAGCCGGGGGAGTGCGCGTCTACCTCGAGGACGCGTCGCCGACTTCTCTGCGCCTTGCGTCCGACGTGGGCGCGGGAGTCGCCTTCGGTGACGCTATCGACGAGGCCGGGGTGGCCTACGCGGATGCGGGAACGGATGCGCCCGGTTACGAGGCTCCGCGCATCGTCGTGGTGGCTACGCCTCCTGACGTCGCTGATCGTGTCATCGTGCATTCTCTCCTGCGTTTCCCAGGTGCGATCGTCACGGACGTCGCCTCGGTGAAGGACGCGGTCGTCGCCGACGTGCTCGCGACGCTTGAGGAACGCGGCCTGGAGGATGCGGCGTGCCGGTACGTGGGATCCCACCCGATGGCTGGCCGCGAGCGCTCCGGTGCTGGTGCGGCCGACGCCGACCTGTTTTACGGACGGCCGTGGGTTATCGTGGCGCACGAGACGACGTGGCCGCGCGCGCTGCTGGCCGCGCGTGCTCTCGCAACGGACGTGGGTGCTGTGCCCCTGGAGATGAACGCGGGGACGCACGACCATGCGGTGGCGCTGGTGTCCCACGTGCCGCAGCTCGTGTCCTCAATGCTGGCGGCACGCCTCGTGGATGCTCCAGCGCAGGCACTCGGTCTGGCCGGGCAAGGGTTGCGCGATACGGCGCGCATTGCGGCGTCGGATCCTCGCCTGTGGACGGCGATTCTGGCGGGAAACGCGGGGCCGGTGGCCTCGATTCTGCGTGAGCTACGCGCTGACCTGGACGATCTGCTGCACCACTTGGATGCGGCGGCCGAGCTGGGGCCGCTGCGCGGCGGCAGCGTTGGCGCGATCAATCGCGTCATGACGGCCGGAAACCAGGGCGTGGCACGTATCCCCGGCAAGCACGGCGGTGCCCCCTCACGGTACCGTGAGGTCGAGGTGCTCATCCCGGACGAGCCGGGTGCCCTCGGTCGTCTGTTCAGCGAGCTAGGCGAGGCCTCGATTAACATCGAAGACCTGGTTCTTGAGCACTCTGCGGGCGCGCAGGCCGGCGTCGCTCGCGTCATGATTGATCCGGCGGTCGCTGACCGCTGCGCCGCAGGCCTGCAGGAGCGGGGCTGGCGGCTCATCACCCATTAGAACAACCTCGATGAGGAGAATGAACGGATGAACGACACGCTGCGTCAGGACGCGATCTCGCGCGTTGGTATTACCATTGCGATCGATGGTCCTGCGGGTTCGGGTAAGTCCACGGTGTCCAAGGAACTGGCGTCGCGACTGGGCATTGGTTATCTCGACACGGGGGCGATGTATCGCGCGCTGACGTGGTACGTGCTGGACCGCGGCATCGACCTCGAGGATACGGACGCGGTCGCCGCAGCTGCCAACGAGATGCTTCTGCGCTTGCAGTCCAATCCCGCCGACCCGCACGTGTGGGTGGGGGAGACCGAGGTGACCGCCGCGATCCGTGAACCCCGCATCGCCTTGGCGATTAAACACATCTCCACGAATCTGAAGGTGCGCGCATGGATGGCTGCAGAGCAGCGTCGTCGCATGATGGAGGCACGTCAGCAAGGCTCTGGCATGATCGCCGAGGGGCGCGACATCACGACCGTCGTGTGTCCGGATGCAGACGTGCGTATCCTGCTGCTGGCTGACCAGGAGGCGCGTCTGCGTCGGCGCACCCTGGAGCTCTACGGTGACGCGACGGAGGAGCACATGGAGATTGTGCGCGCCCAGGTTGAGGGCCGCGACAAGGCCGACTCCGCCGTCTCTGAGTTCATGACCGCCGCGCCCGGCGTCGAAACAGTCGACTCGACCGGCCTGGACATCGCCGGCGTGTGCGAGGCCATTCTGGCCTACGTGGATGAGGATCTGGCCGCTCGCGAAGCCTGAGCGCATAACGTCAGTGAGGGGTCCGAGCGTATCGCTCGGACCCCTCGACATTGTTGTTTGCGGACTGAGGGTCGTTTATGCCGGTGTCGTTCGACACGCCCTCATCGTATTTCCATCGGTTGTGGGCGGGCCGGGTGAGGGGCGCAGTCTAGCGATAGGTGGGCGGGTACTGGCCGTAGCTCTGTCCGCCCTGCTGGGGCGGACAGTATCACTGCTGGCCGGGAGCGCCCCCATACCCGTAGCCGGTGTTTGGCATCGTCGATGTGCCACCGCCGTTCGGCTGGTAGGGCATCGCTTGCGCTCCGGAAGAAACCCCGCCGTTGTAGGTGGGGGTGACCGCGCCATACTGAGGCCCAGCGGGACCTCCGTAGGCGGGAGGGTTCTGTTGCAGTCGCCCCTGTGCAATCCGGCTACGCCTGCGACGGTTGTATACGTTCCAGACGCACAGGCCGATAAAGATAATCACCGAAATCGTCCCGAAGACCGGGTCGCTGCTTCCTCTTCCTCCGTGGTAGCGGAAGCGCCTCGTGGGCGCGAGAACGTTGTGGGACGAGGCCGGGGCTGGGCTCACCGAGACGGCGTCGGTCTGCGGGGCGACTGACGCGATAGCAACGATGGTACTAGCGGAGGTCGGCGCGGCCTGCACGGGCAGCGTAGGGACAGCAAGTGCCATCGTGCCGATGACGCATGCTGCGGCGAGCGAGAGAAAGCGACGGGATGTCATGGAGGCAGTTCCTTCCAATGGAACAACGGCAAATGGGATCCAGCGACAGTGTAGACCCATGCCTATGGGCACTCACCGTATTCCGACGGACAATACTGGTTCGTACGTGCCGTGTGCAGGATGAGACCACGGAACCATCACGCTCCTGTGTCGCGGACCACTTTGCTCGGTTTGCGCTCGATTCGAAAGGTGCGCTATAGTTCTACAGGTCGCTGCGGCGACGAACTAAATACGGGCTGTGGCGCAGCTTGGTAGCGCACTTGACTGGGGGTCAAGGG
>ERZ773007.1801-NODE-1801-length-9895-cov-16.588923_pt1 | contig 9895 bp, 8 predicted proteins | sample MGYA00580665_ERZ773007 | MGnify/ENA primary metagenome ERZ773007 (study PRJEB29015, sample SAMEA2738122) | human oral metagenome | biome: human oral; feature: human-associated habitat; material: saliva | place: China | collected 2167 ... | reverse complement strand
AATTGATTGTTACAGAAAATCTTCCAATAGAGGCAGATGTGACTCACTTTCATACCATTGATTTCCCCTATTATTTATCAACATTCCAAAAGAAACGCTCAGGAAGGAAAATTGGCTATGTGCATTTCTTACCTGATACACTTGAGGGGAGTTTGAAAATTCCATTTTTCTTAAAGGGAATTGTGAAACGCTATGTATTTTCTTTTTACAACCGGATGGAGCATTTGGTGGTGGTCAATCCTATGTTTATCGAGGATTTGGTGGCAGCTGGTATTCCACGTGAGAAAGTGACTTATATTCCTAACTTTGTAAACAAGGAAAAATGGCATCCTCTTCCACAGGAAGAGGTAGCGAGACTGCGAACAGAGCTAGGTCTTAGTAATAATCAGTTTATCGTAGTAGGTGCTGGTCAAGTTCAGAAACGCAAAGGGATTGATGATTTTATCCGTCTGGCTGAGGAATTGCCGCAAATTACCTTTATCTGGGCCGGTGGTTTCTCTTTTGGTGGTATGACAGATGGTTATGAACGCTACAAGAAAATAATGGAAAATCCCCCTAAAAATTTGATTTTTCCAGGTATCGTGTCACCAGAGCGGATGCGCGAATTGTATGCCTTAGCAGATCTTTTCTTGTTGCCTAGTTACAATGAACTTTTTCCGATGACTATTCTAGAAGCTGCCAGTTGTGAGGCTCCTATTATGCTACGTGATTTGGATCTTTATAAGGTGATTTTAGAGGGAAATTATCGAGCGACAGCAGATAGAGAAGAGATGAAAGAGGCTATTTTAGAATATCAAGCAAATCCTGCTGACTTAAAAAACCTCAAAGAAAAAGCTAAGAATATTTCCAGAGAGTATTCAGAAGAGCATCTGTTACAAATCTGGTTAGACTTTTATGAGAAACAAGCCGCTTTAGGGAGAAAGTAAAAAGTGAGGTAATCTATGCGAATTGGTTTATTTACAGATACCTATTTTCCTCAGGTTTCTGGTGTTGCAACCAGTATTCGAACCTTGAAAACAGAACTTGAAAAGCAAGGACATGCAGTTTTTATCTTTACGACGACAGATAAGGATGTCAATCGCTATGAAGATTGGCAAATTATCCGTATTCCAAGTGTTCCCTTTTTTGCTTTTAAGGATCGTCGCTTTGCCTATCGAGGTTTTAGCAAGGCGCTTGAAATTGCCAAACAGTATCAGCTAGATATTATTCACACTCAGACAGAATTTTCTCTTGGCCTGTTGGGGATTTGGATTGCGCGTGAATTGAAGATTCCCGTTATTCATACCTATCACACCCAGTATGAAGACTATGTGCATTATATTGCCAAGGGGATGTTGATTCGTCCTAGCATGGTCAAGTATCTGGTCAGAGGTTTCCTGCATGACGTGGATGGGGTGATTTGTCCGAGTGAGATTGTCCGTAACTTGCTATCTGACTATAAGGTCAAGGTTGAAAAACGAGTCATTCCAACTGGGATTGATTTAGCCAAGTTTGAGCGTCCAGAAATCAAGCAAGAAAATCTAAAAGAACTGCGTAGTAAATTAGGGATTCAAGATGATGAACAGATGTTGCTGAGTCTTTCCAGAATTTCCTATGAAAAAAATATTCAAGCAGTATTAGCAGCTTTTGCAGAAGTTTTGAAAGAAGAAGACAAGGTTAAACTGGTAGTTGCTGGGGATGGCCCTTATCTGAATGACCTCAAAGAGCAAGCTCAGAAACTAGAGATTCAAGACTCAGTTATCTTTACAGGAATGATTGCTCCTAGTGAGACGGCTCTTTACTATAAGGCGGCAGATTTCTTCATCTCGGCATCGACAAGTGAGACGCAAGGTTTGACATACTTGGAAAGCTTGGCCAGTGGAACGCCTGTCATTGCTCACGGAAATCCTTATCTGGACAATCTTATCAGTGATAAAATGTTTGGAACCTTGTATTACGGTGTACATGATTTGGCTGGAGCTATTCTGGAGGCTCTGATTGCAACACCTGATATGGATGAGCATACCTTGTCAGAAAAATTGTACGAGATTTCAGCTGAGAACTTTGGAAAACGAGTGCATGAGTTTTATCTGGATGCCATTATTTCAAATAACTTCCAGAAAGATTTAGCAAAAGATGATACGGTCAGTCAGCGTATCTTTAAGACAGTTTTGTATCTTCCACAACAGGTGGTTGCTGTACCGGTAAAAGGCTCTAGACGGATGCTAAAAGCGTCAAAAACACAGCTGATTCGCATGAGAGATTATTGGACAGACCGTGAAGAATAGAAAGAGGACAAGTTATGAATAAACGATTAATGAGAAGCGGCCGTGACCAAAAGATTGCTGGTGTTTGTGCTGGGGTGGCTAATTATCTAGACATGGATCCTACTATCGTTCGCGTAATATGGGGTGTCCTTGCTTTTTGTTACAGAGTTGGAATTGTAGCCTATATCATTTTATGGATAATTGCGCCTGTAGCAACTGACTATTGAAAACTAGCTGAATTCATGCTAAGATAATAGAAAATAGAATGTAACGAAGGAGATAAAAATGGCATTTGGAGATAATGGAAAACGTAAAAAAACGATGTTTGAAAAATTAACCTTGCTTATCGTACTTATCATGTTAGTAGCAAGTATTTTGGGTATTTTTGCAACTGCAATTGGTGCCCTCAGTAATCTATAAAATAGATTTAAGAAAATTTTGTGACTGGGATTTCCCAGCCCTTTTTTAAAGTGAGAAGAAAAAATGAGTATGTTTTTAGATACGGCCAAGATTAAGGTCAAGGCTGGTAATGGTGGCGATGGCATGGTTGCCTTTCGTCGTGAAAAATATGTCCCTAATGGCGGTCCTTGGGGTGGTGACGGTGGTCGTGGAGGAAATGTGGTCTTCGTTGTAGACGAAGGTTTACGTACCTTGATGGATTTCCGCTACAATCGTCATTTCAAGGCTGAATCTGGTGAAAAAGGGATGACCAAAGGAATGCATGGTCGTGGTGCTGAGGACCTTAGAGTTCGAGTACCACAAGGTACGACTGTCCGTGATGCAGAAACTGGCAAAGTTTTAACAGATTTGATTGAACACGGTCAAGAATTTATCGTGGCCCACGGTGGACGTGGTGGACGTGGAAATATCCGTTTTGCAACACCAAAAAATCCTGCACCTGAAATCTCTGAAAATGGAGAACCAGGTCAGGAACGTGAGTTACAGTTAGAACTAAAAATCCTTGCGGATGTTGGTTTAGTTGGATTCCCATCTGTTGGGAAATCAACACTTTTAAGTGTTATTACCTCAGCTAAACCTAAAATTGGTGCCTACCACTTTACGACCATTGTGCCAAATTTAGGTATGGTTCGTACCCAATCAGGTGAATCCTTTGCAGTAGCCGATCTGCCAGGTTTGATTGAAGGCGCTAGTCAAGGTGTTGGTCTGGGAACTCAGTTCCTCCGTCACATCGAGCGTACACGTGTCATCCTTCATATTATTGATATGTCAGCTAGCGAAGGCCGTGATCCTTATGAGGATTATCTCGCTATCAATAAAGAGCTGGAGTCATACAATCTTCGCCTCATGGAGCGTCCACAGATTATTGTAGCTAATAAGATGGACATGCCTGAGAGTCAGGAAAATCTTGTAGAATTCAAGAAAAAATTAGCTGAAAACTACGATGAATTTGAAGAGTTACCAGCTATCTTCCCAATTTCTGGTTTGACTAAGCAAGGTCTGGCAACGCTATTGGATGCTACAGCTGAATTGTTAGACAAGACACCAGAATTTTTGCTCTATGACGAGTCAGATATGGAAGAAGAAGCTTACTACGGCTTTGACGAGGAAGAAAAATCCTTTGAAATTAGCCGTGATGACGATGCGACATGGGTGCTTTCTGGTGAAAAACTCATGAAACTCTTTAATATGACCAATTTTGATCGTGACGAATCAGTCATGAAATTTGCCCGCCAGCTTCGTGGTATGGGAGTTGATGAATCTCTTCGTGCGCGTGGTGCTAAGGATGGGGATTTGGTCCGCATTGGTAAATTTGAGTTTGAATTTGTAGACTAGGAGACTGATATGGGAGATAAACCGATATCTTTCCGAGATACGGATGGTAATTTTGTTTCCGCCGCAGACGTTTGGAATGAAAAGAAATTGGAAGAACTATTTAATCGTCTCAATCCAAATCGTGCCTTGAGGTTGGCACGAACTAAAAAGGAAAATCCATCTTAAATACGTAAGATAAAACTTCAATTATCAGTCAAGTTAACGGTAACAAATAGAAGCTAAGGTCGAGAAAGGGCAAAATTTGTCCTTTCTTTTTACTTATAAATTATAATATATTGAAATAGAATGTAAACAAATAGACTAGGGAATTCAAATCAAATTTCTAACAAGGCTTTATAAGTCGTGTTGTCCTATTCTAGCTTCAAGAAGCAGTATTTTTTCTATTAAAAAGAATTTTTTTACAAAAATAGTTGGTTATTTAGTTTATTTATGCTATAATAGGAGCAATTATTTTTAGGAGGTGTCAGTATGTCTTATTTGTTTGAGATACTACCGAGTTTATTGAGCGGTGCAAGCATGACTTTACAGGTTTTTGCACTGGTCTTGATTTTTTCTATTCCCTTGGGCGTTTTAATTGCCTTTGCCTTGCAAGTCCATTGGAAGCTCCTCCATCATCTGATTAACATTTATATTTGGATCATGCGGGGTACACCTTTGCTTTTGCAATTGATTTTTATTTATTATGTGCTCCCAAGTATTGGGATCCGTTTAGACCGCCTTCCTGCAGCCATTATTGCCTTTGTTCTGAATTATGCGGCTTACTTTGCTGAAATTTTCCGTGGGGGGATCGATACGATCCCCAAAGGTCAATATGAGGCTGCTAAGGTCTTGAAGTTCAGTCCCTTTGCTACAGTACGCTATATTATTTTGCCTCAGGTAACCAAGATTGTTCTTCCTAGTGTATTTAATGAAGTCATGAGTTTGGTCAAGGATACTTCTTTGGTCTACGCTCTAGGAATTTCAGACCTTATCTTGGCGAGTCGAACAGCTGCCAACCGTGATGCTAGTTTGGTTCCTATGTTCTTGGCAGGAGCCATTTACTTGATTTTGATTGGTATTGTGACCATTCTTGCCAAAAAAGTTGAGAAGAAGTACAGTTACTATAGATAGGAGGCCACCATGTTAGAATTACGAAATATCAATAAGGGCTTTGGTGAAAAGCAAATTTTGTCCAATTTCAGTCTAAGCATTCCTGAAAAACAAATCCTGGCTATCGTTGGGCCTTCTGGTGGAGGTAAGACAACTCTCTTACGTATGCTTGCGGGTCTTGAAACCATTGATTCAGGGCAAATATTTTATAATGGAGAACCTTTAGAACTGGATGAACTGGAGAAGCGAAATTTACTGGGATTTGTATTCCAAGATTTTCAACTGTTTCCTCATTTATCAGTTCTAGACAATTTGATCTTATCGCCTGTGAAAACTATGGGGATAAAGCAGGAAGAGGCTGAGAAGAAGGCGAGAGGGCTTTTGGAACAGTTAGGACTGGCAGGACATGCAGAAGCCTATCCCTTCTCGCTATCTGGTGGGCAAAAGCAGCGGGTGGCCTTGGCGCGTGCTATGATGATTGACCCAGAAATCATTGGCTACGATGAACCAACTTCTGCCCTAGATCCAGAATTGCGCTTGGAAGTGGAAAAACTGATTTTGCAAAATAGGGAACTTGGTATGACGCAGATTGTCGTTACCCACGATTTACAGTTCGCTGAAAATATTGCGGATCAGATTCTCAAGGTTGAGCCCAAGTAGGAGGTGCCGATGACTATTAAAAAAATTGCTTTGGTATTGGTTTCTCTCCTGACTCTCTTTTTAACAGCTTGTACTCAGAAGGCTAGCGATCCAAAGCAGGATAACTGGGATAAGTATCAAGAGCAGGGTACCATTACTATTGGTTTTGATAATACCTTCGTACCTATGGGATTTGAAGAAAAGAATGGCCAATATACAGGATTTGATATTGACTTAGCGCAAGCTGTCTCTGAAAAATTGGGCTTTAAGATTCAATTTCAGCCAATCGACTGGGATATGAAGGAGACGGAACTACAAAATGGAACTATAGACGCCATCTGGAATGGCTATTCTGCGACTGATGAACGCCGAGAAAAGGTTGCTTTTAGCATTCCATATATGGAAAATCAGCAGGTTCTGGTTGCTAAGAAAAGCCAGCAAATTCGTTCAGTAGAGGATATGAAGGATAAGACCTTGGGAGCCCAAGCAGGTTCCTCTGGTTATTTAGATTTTGAAGCCCAGCCAGACTTACTGAAAAATCGTGTCAAAGATCAGAAGGCCAATCAATACCAGAGTTTCAATGAAGCCTTGATTGATTTGAAGAATGATAGAATTGATGCCTTGTTGATTGACCGAGTTTACGCTAATTATTACCTTCAGTCTGAGGGGATATTAAATGACTATAATGTCTTTTCAGCTGGATTTGAAAGTGAATCCTTTGCTGTCGGAGTTAGACCAGCTGATAAAAAATTACTTCAAGCTTTAAATCAAGCATTTATTGAACTATATCAAGAAGGAAAGTTCCAGGAAACCAGCCAGAAATGGTTTGGAGAAGATGTAGCAACCAAAGAAGTGAAAGAAGGAAAATAGATAAGAAGCCTAGTTTTGTCTTTAAAACTGGGCTTTGTTTTTTTATAGACTTTATTTTATAAAGTATGAGTAACTTCTAAAATTTTTAGCTATTTTTGGTAGATCTTATGAATCTAGGGTAATTCTGTATTTCCTTATTTATTGCTAAAAGTCAATGAAGAAATGATAAAAAAAATTAGTCAATTCGTTTTTGCAATCAAATTATTTGAACAATCAAATAATATATAAAATCTCTAAAGTGATATAAATTTTATTTTTTGTAAAGGCTTACCAAAATAGGAGTTTGTGAAATTACTTTGGCGAGTAAACCTCAAAATGCTTGAATTATAATAAAAAAAGAGTATAATAAAGTGTAACCTCCTAAAATATACAAAAATATTTTAGGGGGGGGCTTTTTGTTTCGCCTTCTTAAATATATTAACTGATAATTATCAGAAAAAGGAGTAAGGGAATGTTTAAACCTAAAGGGCGTCATGTTCGCCAATCGCAGGTGGAGAAATTCACACGTTACAGTATTCGTAAGGTTAGTTTCGGTGCAGCTAGTGTGGCTGTAGCTACTGGATTATTTTTCCTTGGTGGAGGAAGTGTTCAAGCGTCTGAACAAATTACTAAATCCGAACCTACCGAAGTTCAAAATCCTCAAAATCTAACTGATAAGTCCTCGGAAGCCTCTAAGGAAGTTGCTGGACAAGCATCTGCTACTGCTAAAGAGCCCGATGGACAAAATAATACTTCTGTTAAAGAGTCTGCTACTGACACACAAGCAAGTGCAGTTGAAACTCCAACTGTAGTGACAGAAAAAGTTGCTATTAATACAGCATCGTTAGAAGATATAGTTGCTAAAGTTGAAAGTCGATTGAGTCAATTGACCGAAGGTAAGAAAACAAAATCAGTCATTGATGATGCTAAAAACTTGGTTCATAAAGCAAAAGAACTTTTGAACGATGATACAAAAACACAAGCAAAAGTGGATGCACTTGCTAAACAACTTTCAAGTAGCCTTAGCATTTTAAACAGTATTAAATCAGAAGCAACTGAAGAAGAAAAAGTAAACAAAAATCAAGATTTAAGAAATGGACAAGCGATTCCTGGAAATGGGGAAAGTGGGTTTAGAGAAGCTGCGGGTACACCTAGTGGGACATCAAACACTACAGTTACCAATGATGTCATCACCCCAACAACACCAGCACAACCAACTGCAAAAGATATTATCGGAAGTACAAGTACAGTATCACGAGGAAACTTTACTGGTTGGGATACCTATACAATGCCGTTCGGAAGTTACCATCCAGGTCAAGGTGATTTAGGTGTGAATACGCCTGAGAAAAAAGCAGATGCTGCTGACTTAGAGTTTAGAGTGTTCTCTGATCAAAGAGCTGGTACAAGACCTAGTCCTGGACCATCTAACTATACTTATGATGGTAAAGAGAGTGATGTAAAGGCTCGTATTGACTATGGGTTAAAGTTACCAGCTGAGGAAGTTCAGAAGATTATCGAAGAAGCTCCTCTATGGCGCGGAAAACAAAGATATAATGGCACAACGATTTCAAGCCAAGTCCCAGCGACCTACTATGGAAATGGGCCTTATGAATATTTACTTTCTAGTATTTATAAACTTGGATATGAACAAGGGATTGATAAAGTATACATTAAAGATGTAAGTAAACGTATTGAAGTAACAGAAGCTGCTAAAAAGGCTGGTTGGACTGTTTTAGATTTCAATGTCTTCAATTTTCCAAATGGATTATTCTATGATAAAGCAACTGACAGCGTGCAAGGGGTTGTAACACATAGAAGCCCGTTTAACTATCAACAAGTAAAAGCTCGAGTAACATTTAAAAATACTATTACTGGTAAAAGTGTTACAATTCCATTAGATGATCATAGATTTGGTGGAACAGCATGGAAAGATGGAACACCACCTACCCTAGAAATCAATAATGCTGTTAAAGAAGGTAAAGTAGGAGAAGCACTAACTGTTCCAGTAGAATATAGAGATGCTGGAGCTTCACATGCTGGAGTACCAAATGATAGAAGAGTTTCTTATACTTTAACGAATGAAAATGGAGACCCAATCGGACGTACAACTACAATTACAGAAACTGTAGGACGTGCAATTCTTGGGGTTTCTGGAGCGAAGATTACAGGAACGACAGGTACCGGTGCTGATACTCCTACAGAATTGACAGGAAATGAGACAAAAATTCCAGGAGTAGGATTTACAATTGCATCAGCTGATATGACTGAGAATAATCCAAATGGATTTAAAGGAACACCAACAGAAGCTGGGATTTACAGAGTTTCAATCTATGCAAGAGATTATAAAGAGACAAATGCTAATGAAGCATATGCACATGCAACATTTAAAATTGCACCTGAAGTATCTGTAAAAAATGTACATGCTTATGATACAGAAGTTCCTATTACGATTTCTAGAGGGGCTTCAGAAGCGACGATTACATTACCAGATGGAACAAATACAAAAGTTGTTGCTAAAAATGGTAAGTGGGTTGTATCGGAAACGACTAATACTGCTGTAAATGTCAATGATGAAATCGGTACAGTTGGTGAAACTTTCAATCTAAAAGTTCTTCCAACAGCAACAGCAAATGCCGCAACAGATACGATTAACGTAACTGCAAATAGTGAAAATATTACAGCAACGTTTACACGAGCCGAAGTAACATTAAAAACGCAACTAGGAGAAAATGTAGCAGCAACATTCAATAAAACTAGTGGTCGTTGGGAATTATCTGGTGAGACTGCTGAGAAGAAAACTCCTAACAGTGACGGTACAACAACATGGTTAAAACGCGACCTATATGTTGATGTGAATAAAGATGGGGAAACAATCTTTAATGTTTACGAATATACTCGTACATTAAACGCAGAAGGAAAAGTTACAGCCGTTAATAATGTATCTCGTACATTAACGACCTATAAAAAAGAAAATACGGCGAACAGTTCAGCAGATTCAGCAACTGATACTAATAAAGGAATGGTTGTAACTGTTAAATATGATAAAGGATTAAATAAATGGTCTGCTGATGATAATTCTACTGTAACAGCAACAAAAACTGGAGATAAGTGGACGATTTCAACTACATCAGGATTTAAAGGAACAGTTGATGCAGTAGAAACAGCAAGTTCTTCAGATAAAGCGTCTATATTAAATGATGCTCCGTCTATTAGCTCAAGTTTATATACTACTGTAAAAGGTGCTACAGTAGATTTAGTAAAACAAAAATCAGCTGCAG
>ERZ773007.1796-NODE-1796-length-9906-cov-13.518018_pt1 | contig 9906 bp, 9 predicted proteins | sample MGYA00580665_ERZ773007 | MGnify/ENA primary metagenome ERZ773007 (study PRJEB29015, sample SAMEA2738122) | human oral metagenome | biome: human oral; feature: human-associated habitat; material: saliva | place: China | collected 2167 ... | reverse complement strand
TCTACCCGCACCACGGCGCAGCCACGATCGAAGAGGTCATGACGCGCACCATTCGTGGTGAGGAGCGGACGTACCTGAAGCTGCGTGTGAACCAGGGCGATCTTGAGATTCAGGTCCCCGCCGAAAACGTCGACATGGTCGGCGTGCGCGACATTGTTGACGAGGACGGCCTCGAAGAGGTCCTCTCCGTCCTGCGCGCCCCCTACATCGAGGAGCCCACCAACTGGTCGCGCCGCTTCAAAGCGAACCAGGAGAAGATCGCCACCGGCGACATCGTCAAGGTCGCCGAGGTTGTGCGTGACCTGACCCGCCGCGATGACCTCAAGAAGCTGTCCACGGGTGAGAAGCGCATGCTGACGAAGGCCCGCGGAATCCTCACCTCCGAGCTGGCTCTGGCTCGCAACATCGAAAAGTCTGCTGCCGCCGAGCGCCTCGACGCCGTCCTGGCTGAGGGTCGCATCGAGATCGAAGAAGATGCCGTCGAAGAGTGAGTCCTGCGCGGTCCTGACGGCCGCGGGCTCCGGTTCTCGCCTCGGTTGCGAGTGTCCGAAGGCCCTCGTTGAACTCTCGGGTCGCCCCCTTGTTTGGTGGGCGGCCCGCGGCCTACGTGCCGGGGGAGTGGGGGCGATCATCGTGACGGCCCCGGCCTCGTCGATCGAAGATTTTCAGCGCGCCCTGACCGATATCGACGACCTCACCGTCGTCGCCGGCTCCGATCGTTCGCGCCAGGAGTCGGTGGCCCTGGGCCTGGCTGCCCTCGGCGAGCGCGAGGCGGACACGATCGTCCTCGTCCACGACGCGGCGCGGCCCCTGACGCCCCCGCAGGTCACCGAGCGCGTTATCGACGCGGTTGCCGCCGGCGCGGGTGCCGTCATTCCCGTCCTGCCCGTCACCGACACCCTGAAGACCGTGGACGCGTCCGGCGTGGTCACGGGCACGCCCCGTCGCTCCGACATGGTGGCCGTGCAGACCCCGCAGGGCTTCCGTTGGGACGTCCTCATGCGCGCGCACGAGGCGGGCGCCTCCCTGGGTGCGAATGAGGCAGCCGCCGCCACCGACGATGCCGGCCTCGTCGAGGCGATCGGGGGTTCCGTCCAGACCGTCGCGGGTGCCGAGCGCTCCATGAAGGTCACGCGCCCCCTCGACCTGGCCCTCGCGCAGATCCTCGTGGGCGAGGAGACGAGCGCCTAAATTTCCGAGCCGCTCGCGTGCCGTTAGTGCGCTCGTTCGTCGCGCCTCAGCGTGGCCAGGGCGGCGACATACATCAGCGACCCGTCAGGATCGCGCGTGCCACCCTGGATCCCTCCGGGGATGTCAGCTTTGCCAGCTTCTCCGGTCGATTGTTGAAGTAGGTGACCAGGTTGTCCACCCGGGAAAACGGTATGGGAGTTCCCGTCATATCGAACACCATGTCGCGGTCAGTTCCGTCGGCGGACACATGCATGAGTGGGAGCTGATAGGTGCTGTTGGTGATTGGATCGAAGCCCCTAATGGTTGGATGGCGTTGCCACGGAATTTGTGTCGCAGACTTGTCGATGAGAGACCGGAACGCGACATGTTCAGGCGTGAACTCGATGATTGGGCCCTGATGGATTAACCAGAGCCGGTGGGGAGACGACATGAACATGAAGTAGAACATCGTTGACAACAGGAGGCCCGTGACCAAGCTGAGGACAGTGCCGACGGCTGAGTGGGTCACCAGTACTTCGATGATGATTGCTATCGGTGCGCAGGCGATGCCGATACCGAAGGCGATGTGTTGCGTGCGAACAATGGCAAGGGTGGGACGTATCGACAATCCTTTACCCTCCACGTGCACAACCCACCCATCGTTTCGGCGAAACATCTGAGCGACTGCGAGAAATGCGGATGCGATGCCTAAGAGCAAGCAGTAGCCGGAGAAAAAGAGCGCGATGCCACCCGGCATGTATCCCGACAGTAAGAGGAAGATGACCGCGGCCACCGGGAAGAAGATGGCGGGGCGAACTAAGTTGTTCGTCTTGGCGTACTGCTTGTCGGCTTCCGAGGGGCTCACCAGCGTGCTGTGTGCCATCGTCTTCTCCTTCCCGGGTGACATACCAGCATATGGCATGTGGTCAGGTCGCGCTGGTAGTTCCCCGGCCTTGTTGCGGGGATCCTTCCAGCGACGGGCCCGCGTCTCAGGCGTCCGGGTCCTGCCCTCGCAGGAGCGCTCGCACCACGTCGACGCCGGTCTCGGTGCCGAGAACACGCCGCCGCCGGGGGTTGGAGGCGAAATAGTCAATAAGTCGCTCGAAGGCGACGTAGGAGAGCCCCGGGTCCTTCAAACGCAGCCACGTGACGCCGTCTTCGCCGTCCGAGGTCCAGTGGATGGGGGTCAAGCCCTTGACGGTCTCTCCCACGCCGGTCACATCACTCCAGGCCGCCGTTTTGAGCCGAGGAAGAATGTCTTTCTCGGCGAAGGTGAAACCCGAGGGGACGAGAAGGAGCTCCTGTGCTTTGACGTCGCGCGGTTGTGGAAAATACAGATACGTCTGCTTCATGAGAAGGGAAACGATAAGGATGCACGCCCAGAGCGATATGAGGAAACCGCTCTTGGTACTCGAGGAAAATGCGAGTGGAATGAGGCAGATCAAAATGCCGCTCACTCCCCATGTGAAGCCGGCGAGGCGCCTCTGAGAGAAGGCTTTGTCCCCGGTGATCAGCAGCTCGGTGATCATGCGTTCCTCTTGGCGCGTCGTGGTGGCAGTGACCCGTGGCGGGCGTCTGGGTGCGCGCGCGTAGGCAACGGCGGCTGGAATGAAGACGACGAGGAGAATGCAGACGATGGCAAGGCTGCAACGCAAGCCGAGGGCGGGGGAACCGAGCGTGATGAGTGCGACGAGGACAAGTGCTGTCGTGACACCGATGGCGTAGAAGCACGCGGGGACGACCCATGCTCGTCGCATGATGGCGTCGGCTTGTGCTGGGGTGAGGGGGCGGCGGATGAGCGTCAGGGGGAGCATGCGCCTAGCCTGCCGTCAGGATGTCGGTGACGAGCTGCGGCCCCTGCGGTGTCCCGAGGGTTGCTCGATCCTCTGGATGGGCGACAAAGTGGTTGATGAGACGCGCGAGTTGCCAGTAGCAGATGGGCATCCCCTTCATATCGAAAATGAGCGCATCCTCGGAGTCTCGGGTGGATACGTGCATCAACTGATGCGAATCCTTGTTGGCGACGAAAAGCTCGAATCCCTCAATCTGGGGGTTTCGATCCCAACGGATGCGTGTCGGGTTGTCGTGCAGGAGGGGTTGAATCGACAGGTGATCGGGGTTGAGCGTGATCAGCGGCGACCGGTGGATGCGCGAGGGGCGATATTTGGTGGTGACGAATAGCGTGTAGGCAAGGAAGGAGAAGCAAAAGCCGATAATGATGCTGATAACGCTTTCTGGCCGAACGAGATAGAACGCAACGGAAGCGGGTCCCCATGCCATCATCATGATGATGCATGCAAAAGAAAAGCGAATGGCCGTTGTGTCCGGATACAACGTCACTGTGCCATGCTCGACATGGAGCGAAGTTCCCCGGTGGCGGCGTATGATGCGCTCTACTCCGATGTAGACAACGCCAAGCGTGGCAAGTGACAGGTAGACAGCGAATAAAACAGAAATACCCGCTGGCATAATAAAGCACAGAAAAATGCTCAAGGCGGTGCATGCAACCAGCAATAGGATTGGTGTAAATGGACGGCCAGCTGTATTGAGTTGTTCGTCCGCCTCGGACAGGCTTTGCAAATGAGCCGACTTTACCATGCCTCTCCAAACATGTAGTAGGGGAGATGCGTGACAAAGGCGTCAGCTCTTTCACGATATTCAAGTGGAATCTCTTCGTAAAGAGTGTCACCTCCAGCTGCAGTGATGATGCCTGCTGCGAGGCCTGCTACGGCTCCAGCGGCTGCGCCAACAGCAGCGGCCGCTGGGCCGCCAATCGCGCCGTCCAATGCGCCTGCGACCGTATTCGATGCCACGGCTCCGGCGATGGTTCCTAAGGCCAAACTTGCAGAACCTGTGATGGCTGCTTGAGCGGGTGTGTCTGATGTGACCACCTCGTATCCAAGATGTGCGACACCAATGGCGGTTGCTGATTTTGAAAGTGCTGAGCCAATGCCACGCATTCGTGCCACAGTGTCATCGCTAGCAGATGCAAGGCGTGTGACGGAAGCTTCGGTTATTGCTGCCGGCACCGGCTTTGCGGCACTAGGTTCGATCATTTCTGATGCTGCAAGTGTGTCAACGAGTGATGCGTATGAATTTGTCGAGACATCCCATGATGTTGCGGTGGCGTCAGGAAGGAATTGCCAGGGGTCGCGCGCATATTTTAATGCTCCATCACCGACTTTACGAGCAAAAATTAATAAAGCACACTCCTCTTGAACTGAGCGTATATGTTTGATTACCCATTGCTCGAGATCATCTCGTACATCCTGAACTCTTTGTTCGAGCTTATTATAAAGTTCAATTTGTTCATTGTGTGAGAACTTGCCGTCGGGGCTTCCTATTTGTGGGCCAATTGTAGGTGGGGTGCCGTAGGGAGATTCTGCATAACACTTTCCCAGGGTTGGTTCTGGAATTGGGTCTGGTGGCAATATGTCGTAGTCATTGAAAATGGCTAGGCTGGCGTATTCGGCTTGCCCGCGAATCGATTGCATGTCGCGATAGTGATAATCGAGTTGTTGAGCGTAGGCGCGGAGTGACTCGTATGCGGAGTAAAAGCGGTCTGTGAGCTGTTGTACTTTGGACCCCATGCTGACGGCGGCATCGTCATAGCTATGCGCAGCTTCTCCATCCCAGGCGTAAAAGTTCGTCCGTAGCCTACTCCTAAACTGATTTGAGAGTTCATCGAGGTACTCGTAGATTGTGTATAACTTGTCAGCCGCTGCGCGAATGTCCTCGGGGTTGCCGTAAATTCGGGTATCGATTGATGGTTGATCGGTCATGAATGCGCCTGCTTATTGATAGCATCGAATACTGCAGCGGTGTCCGCTTCATTTTGTTCAAAAGATGAAATTAATGCTTCGAGGGAATCGCGTGTGTCACCGAGCATGAGTGTCAAAGTGCTGGCGTCCGTTGAAAGTGCGCCGAGCATGTCTGCAATGATGAATTCTGCGATTCCGGCGTCGATTTCCTGTGGCATGGTGGGAGCCAAGCGATCCAATCCTGACGCCGCAATTGTGTAGGTTTGTTTGAGTTCGGCGAGAAAATCGTCGGTGCTGACCTTCAGGTCACCCTTCATACTCACTCATCTTCCTTACGATGTCGCTGACGAAGTGATCGACTACGAGGTGCGTGTAGCCAGTTTCTTCCTTGATTGTCGAGAGCTGGGCAGTTGGGATGGTGGCCCACGGCTGCTTATCGCCGAGTGCGTCAAGGAGCCTGTCGAGTGCTGTGTATGCGAGAAGAATCTTCTCCTTCTGAGCCCCGTCTGCAATCGATATCTGGACGAGTCCTTCCTCATCTAGCCAAACGGGAATGTAGAGATAAGGAGGTGCTACATCGGGGTGCGTGTTAACGGACATCTCTGCCATGTAGACAGCATATGACATGTGGTCAGGCCGCGCTGGCGGTTCCCCGGCCTCGTCCCGGGGGCGGCCCGAGGAGAGCGTGAGCTACGAAACGTGGTAGTTTCACCCTGGACGCACACGCGCCGCCGAGCACTCCCCATCGAAGGAGCCCGATCCCATGAGCACAACGCCCGCCACCCCACACCGCGTTATCACGCGCAAAGTCGTCGAATGGGCGGCCTGGGACTGGGGTAGCGCCGCATTCAACGCGGTCGCCACGACCTTCGTGTTCACGACCTACCTGACCAGCGACGGTGTCTTCACCGACTCGGGCACGGCCTCGACCTGGCTCAGTAACGGCATGACGATTGCGGGCCTGTTCATCGCCCTGCTCGCTCCCATCACCGGCCAGCGCGCCGATCGACGAGGCCGGGGCGGAGTCTGGCTCGGATGGTTCACCGGGCTGGTCGTCGCCTGCATGCTCGCCATGTACTTCGTCCACCCCGAGTCGGTCCTTGGGCCCCGCGGCGCCCTCATGCTGGGTATTGCACTGCTCGGACTGGGTAACGTGTTCTTCGAGTTTGCGTCCGTCAACTACAACGCGATGCTCAACCACCTGGGCGAGAAGGAAGACCGCGGCAAGATTTCTGGCTTCGGCTGGGCGGCCGGCTACATCGGCGGCATCGTCCTGCTGCTCATCCTCTACGTCGGCCTCATCGGCGTGAACCTGCTGAACGTGCCCACGGACGAGTACCTGCCGATCCGTATTTCCATGGTGATCGCAGCCCTGTGGTTCGGCGGCTTCGCGATCCCCGTCATCCTCCACCCGCCGCTGCCCAAGAAGGTCCATACCGGCGGCGACGGCGAGTCGATTATCGACTCCTACAAGCTCCTGTGGCGCACGGTGCGCACCCTCAAGAACGAGGCCCCGCACACCCTCTTCTTCCTTATCGCCTCAGCCGTCTTCCGCGACGGCCTCGCCGGCGTCTTCACCTTCGGCGCGGTTCTGGCCAAGACCGCCTTCGGCTTCACCGCCGGACAGGTCATGATCTTCGCGATCGCCGCGAACATCGTCGCCGGCCTCGCGACCGTCGCCTTCGGCTGGGTCGACGACAAGATCGGCCCGAAGAAGGTCATCATCCTGTCCCTGTGCGCGATGGTCGTCGCCGGCTTCGGCGTCTTCTTCCTACACGCCCGCGGCCCCGTGGTCTTCTGGAGCCTCGGACTAGTCCTGTGCGTCTTCGTCGGACCCACGCAGTCCGCGTCGCGTTCCTTCCTGTCGCGCATCATCCCCGCTGGCCGCGAGGGCGAGGTCTTCGGCCTCTACGCGACGACCGGCCGCGCCGTGTCCTTCATGGCCCCCGCCATGTACGGCCTCTTCCTCATGATCGGTAAGCGGATGACCCCCGCGGGCGCGGACTACACCTACTGGGGCATCCTCGGCATCATGCTGATCCTCGGTGTGGGCCTGGCCCTGACGGCACCCGTCAAAGCCGAGCGTGCCACGCTCGACCACATGGTGGACTGAGGCATCGGCGAGGCCCCACGCCCACGCGTGACACGTCCCCGACGACCGAGTGAGTCTCGGGCGTCGGGGACGTGTCGTCTATTGGGGTTATTGGACATGTCGTGTTGGTGGGACTAGTCCTAGGTGTTGTGTTGGGGTTTATTCCAGCGGATCGCTTCGTCGGTACTCCGCGGCTCGGGGCCAGAGGACAGATACTCTGCGCTCGCTTATCGGAGAGTCCCTCTCCTCGGTACACTAATCCGCTATTCCGAAGCTGGGTCCTCTCCTCCGCACGCTAACCCGCTATTCCGAATGTGGGCAACCCCGCCCACGTGCGGAGCAGACGGCCCGCGTGCGGAACAGGGGGCTGGCGTGCGAGCACACCATGACGTCAGGTTGCGAACGTCCTGAAGCGTCCCTGGTCGGGGAATGACTCACCTGTGTTTATGAGAGGAGGGGCGTCGTGAGCCTCGTCGACGAGGATGACCACGGTGGCACCCGAGACGTTGCTCAGGGGAGCAAGCTCGTCCTTCGCACAGGGGTGGACTCGTGGGAGGAGGTCCGGGAGGGAGATCGTTGGGTGTTCACGGTCTGTCCCTGTGCTCTGTCAGTGCTTGGTGAGAGAGGGTCACGAGGCCTTCGGCGTGAAGGCCGTGATCTGCTCGTCGGTCACGCCGATGAGGAGGTCGTCGAAGGCCCATGTCAGGTTTGTCGCCTGGTTCAGTTCGTGCGATGTGTATACGACCTCGCTGTTCATGTCGACGAAGAAGGACTGCGGTCCTCGTGGTGGTCGCTGTCCCCTGATAGCCGACCGGGGTGGGATCCGCCTCGATCTGCGGGGCAGTCGCTTCCGGCGTCGGATCTGGATGACGGACGTGAATGTACGTGCTCCTCACGGAAAGCTCGTACAGAAATCCGGCGAGGGCACCGATGACGAGTACCGCAACCACAGTAACGAGGACAACGAGCGCCTGACGGCCCAGTTTCGTTCGCCGTGGGGGCTGCTGAGCAGTGGGTTGAGGCACCTGGCGGTCCTGGGAGAACGACTGCGGAGGCTGAGGCGCGGGTGCCTGAGAGCCGCCGTTCGAGGCGTGGAGCGGCTGGGCTGCCGGGCTACTCGCGCGGGGGTGATCGTCGTTGCTCATGAGTTGTTTCTATCACACCCGCACGCTGAGCATGACGCCGTGGCCACCCAGGCCTCGTCACGAGGAAGCAGGAACGAACGCCTTGATTTCCTTATCGGTGATGCCGATCAGCATGTCGTCAAAGACCCAGGTGAGGCGTGTGGCCTTTTTGAAGTCTTTCGTCGAGGAAGACGAACCATCGGCGGTGTTAATGATGTAGCTGTTAGTGTCCTGGGAGTTGAAGGACCTGACATACAGGGTCGATCCATCGGCGCTGACACGCAGGTCCTTCGGGGTGAAGGAACAGTCGTCGCGCACGAACCGGCGTGCAGCGTCCGGGAGCGGGACCTCGCGCGTCGAGTCGTCGGCGGTCAGGGCGACCGTGATCGTGCACTCGCCCGTGCCGGTCATGCTCACCGTTCCCGTTGCCCACGCCGCTCGCTTGTGCGTCATGAAGGTCTGGATGTCCGACGTCGTCGGCTGCGTCCCGTCTCGGCTGAGCGCGGGCAGGTCCGGTTCGGCGGTGAACGTCGCTTGAAGGACCCCGTCGCTGTCGAAGATAGACCCGCGAGAACCGGAGTTCTCGTAGACGATGAAACCGTCGGTGGCCACCTCGACCTTCCGGGAGTCGGCATTCCCGTCGGGATTGCTCAAGGTTACCGCCTCGCCGGTATGGACGTTGAGGATCTGCGGGAGTTCATTGGTGGCGGTGGGGACCAGGACCGAGGCGTGCACACCGTTCCCTGCGACCGCAGTGCCCGCAGGCGCATAGCCCAGATCATGGTCACGCAACCCATACCCGGACTGCGTCGCCGTGGACGTGGTCCACAGGTTCGTCCACTCGCCGCCCTCGCGCATCCATCCGCTGCACGTCGTCGTGGTCGAACACGTCACCATGACGTCGTCAGCCAGAGCCAGGGGAAAATCTGTCCCCCAGGGAGCCTGAGTTTGCGCGCCCGTAGCCTTGTCGATGACGACGTCGTGGAAAAAGACCTGGTCCTCGCCCGAGACGAACGCAGGCGTGTGGAACGACAAGATCGCTGAGCTCTGTGTGGGACCCGTCGACGTCCACAGGTGGGCGGGTGTACTCCCCGACAAGTCGTAGGCTGACACCGTGACGGCCGAGCCGTTCTTGCTGCTGTTCGCAGCATCAGAGGCAATGTACAGGGTTGACCCATCCACGTGGAACTGCGGTGTCGCATCGGCCGATTGAGCCGACACAGGGATCGTCCACGCGGTCGTGGCACCCGATGCCCACGCAGGCGACAGGGCGTGCGTATCCTGTGCGCTTCCCTGGTATCCCGCTGATGGGAGCGACGGCAGGCTCGGTAAACTCGGCAGCGGCGCGTGCGTCAGCGGCGCGCTCGGCAGTGACCCGTGCGGCACCCGTGGGGTATGGACGCGAGGCGTGGTACTGCCACCGACGTGGCCCGTCGAAAACGCGGTACCAATCGTGGCGCCAAGGGCCGCGAGCGTGGCGGCCACGGAGCGCTTGCTGGATTTGCTGGTGTCCCCGGTTTCCTTGGACGCCGGGGCGGGGCTGTCGCCGCGTGGCGGGATATCATCGAGCACCGCCCGGGACGAGGCCGTGGCCGCGCTCGCGGGTGTGGCTTTGCTCGCGGTGGGCGAGGCCTTGGGGGCTGGCGTCTCGTTCGGGAAGGTGTCGGCCCCCGACGAACTGACGGTATCCGCCTGCGCGGCCATGGCCTCGTCGAATCCTGCGAGCGGGTCGGCCTTCAAGAATTCGTCAAGGTCGGGC
>ERZ773007.1795-NODE-1795-length-9908-cov-13.469400_pt1 | contig 9908 bp, 7 predicted proteins | sample MGYA00580665_ERZ773007 | MGnify/ENA primary metagenome ERZ773007 (study PRJEB29015, sample SAMEA2738122) | human oral metagenome | biome: human oral; feature: human-associated habitat; material: saliva | place: China | collected 2167 ... | reverse complement strand
TGAATCCCCGCTCACTTGCTCAGACTTAGAGGTGCTGTCGCCTGAACCTGAGATATCCGTATTTGTTGCGTTACAAGCCGTCAGCAAGAACAAACTTGATAAGAGCGCAAACCCTGTTAATTTCTTTTTCATAACTATCCTTTCATAAGAAACGACCTAATATAAATATTAAATTATTTAAATCTCTCTGACATTATGTTAACAATTGTATGGTTGATAAGTCAAGTATTTTTTGAAAAATTAATTTATATTTATTTATCAAGAACACTTATATAATAATAGATTTCACTATGATCCAACAATCCCACCCTCAATCAAATTAGAGTTTTGATTAAAATATCTAGATATTAGGTAGGGATTCTCTTTACTATTACAAGTGTCGACATCAAAAAAAGCTGGACTGAGGTCCAGCTTTAATCTGTCTATTTCTACTTGGTCATAAAGTAGGTGATAATCACCAATACTGCTACGATAGCTAGGACAACGGCCAGGAATCCTAGCATGTAACGCAAGAGAAAGTAGGTAAATGGAAAATTTTCTTTCATGTTTTACTTTGCCTCATACCATGTGCGGCCGTCATTCTCATCTGCAATGAGTGGGACAGCGAGTTCGACTGCAGCTTCCATGGTTTCTTTAACCAAGGCCTTCATAGCTACAAGTTCATCGTTTGGCACCTCAAGGACGATTTCATCGTGCACTTGGAGGAGCATCTTAGTTTTATAGCCACCTTCTACCAAAGCCTTGTCTAAGTTAATCATAGCAATCTTGAGGATATCAGCAGCACTTCCTTGGATAGGCGAGTTGATGGCTGTACGCTCTGCGAAGTTGCGAACATTAAAGTTACGAGAATTGATATCTGGCAACTCACGACGGCGATGGAAGAGGGTTTCTACATAACCCTTATCCTTGGCCTCACGAACCACATTATCCATATAGGCCTTGATACCAGGATAACGCTCAAAGTAGGTGTCGATATACTCCTTGGCCTTCTTACGGCTAATGCCAAGGTTGTTAGAAAGACCGAAGTCAGAAATGCCATAAACGATACCGAAGTTAACAGCTTTGGCGTTACGACGGTCGTTAGGTGTGACATCCTCTGGCTTTTCAATACCAAAAACACGCATGGCTGTAGAGGTATGGATATCTGCCCCCTCTTTAAAAGCAGCAATCAAATGCTCATCTCCCGAAATGTGGGCAAGCACGCGCAACTCAATCTGTGAGTAATCCGAGCTTAAAAGCACTGCGTCCTCAGTCGATGGGACAAAAGCCTTACGGATGAGACGACCTTGCTCCAAGCGAACAGGGATATTTTGCAAGTTTGGATCCACTGATGAGAGTCGACCTGTCTGTGTTAAATCTTGCATGTAACGGGTATGGATCTTACCATCCTCAAGAATATAATCCTGAAGCCCCAAGACATAGGTAGACTGAAGCTTGGTGATTTGGCGGTACTCCAAAATCTTAGCTACGATTGGAGCAATTGGTGCCAAACGTTCAAGGACATCCACAGCTGTCGAGTAACCTGTCTTGGTTTTCTTAGTGTATTCCAAAGGTAGCCCCATCTTTTCAAAGAGGATAACACCCAACTGTTTAGGCGAGTTAATATTGAACTCCTCGCCCGCCATTTCGTAGATTTCCTGGGTCAATTTATCAATGACTACTTGGTTTTCCACTGCCATCTCGTTAAGGGTTTGTCCCTTAACCTTAATACCAGCGATTTCCATCTTAGCTAACACATTTGCCAGTGGTAACTCCATGTCAAAGAGAAGCTCTGATTGACCGTGTTCAGCCAATTTTTCAAGCATGACCGGTTTAGCGACCTGAAGGACCTTGACTTTTTTAGCCAGGTGGCTGAGTAAGACATCTTTTTCAGGAACTGCACGCTTAGCCCCCTTGCCATAGACCACTTCATCTGTTTCTAACGGTAGGTCCGTATAGAGACGGGCAATGGTTGACAATTCATTGTCTTCAACGGTTGAGAGCAGATACTTGGCCAGACGTGCATCAAAATTAGCCGTAGGCAAGTCAATCCCTAAATGGCTCAAAAGCACCTTACTACGCTTGAAATCGTAGATATTAACAGCTTTTGAAAGAGCTGTCTGGAATGCCTCTGATTTGAGTAGGTCAGTATCTGTAGACGCATAAATCTGCTTGTCATTCCCCCAAGCAAAACCGATGATAGGTTCTGTGTGATAATTGTCACCGAGAATTTCAAAATAGAAGAAATCATCAGAGCTAAAGTGATCCGCTGTTACTTGGCTAGGCTCTGTATAGGCTACATCAAAATCTTGTGGCACAGCCTCTCCACCAAGGGCATTTTTGAACTGAACAAAGCCCATCTCGTCATAAAAGGCTGCCAATTTTTCAAGGTCAGGTCCCGTAAAGGCCGTATCATCTAGGCCAATTTCAATAGGAGACTGGGTATCAATAGTCGCCAGGGTCTTAGAAAGGAAGGCTTGCTCCTTATCATTGATGAGATTTTCCTTCATTTTGGACTTCTTCATCTCATCAATATGCTCATAGATACCTTCAAGGGAACCGTGTTCCAAGAGGAGCTTGAGACCAGTCTTTTCACCAATCTTAGTAACTCCTGGAATATTATCGGACTTATCACCCATGAGAGCCTTAAGGTCGATGAATTGCGCAGGGGTAATACCCATTTTCTCCATGAGGTAGTCAGGTGTGAAGGCCTCAAACTCAGCCACACCTTTCTTCGAAATCTCAACGACTGTGTTTTCGTCAGTCAGCTGAATCAAGTCTTTATCCCCAGAGACAACAGTAATTTGATAGTCCTCACTGGTATTTTCAGCCATCTTAGCCAAGGTACCGATAATGTCGTCTGCCTCGTACTGAGCCAGATCATAATAGGCGATACCACGTGCAGCCAACATCTCACGGATATAAGGGAACTGCTCACGGAATTCCTCTGGAGTCTTGGCACGACCAGCCTTGTAGTCTGCAAACATCTCTGTACGGAAAGTTGTTTTACCAGCATCAAAGGCTACCAAGACATGAGTCGGTTGGATACGCTCAAGCAGGTTGTCCAACATGAGGTGGAAGCCATAAATGGCATTGGTATGAAGGCCATTATTGTTACGAAAACGGTCAACTTGATTATAAAGTGCGAAAAAGGCACGAAAGGCAACGGATGAACCGTCAATTAGGAGTAATTTTTTCTGATTAGTCATAGGTTTATTATAGCATAGATGAGAGCATTGGTTTTAATTGAAAACCTCTTATTTTAGGGAGACTCTTTTGTAAAAATAGCTAGTCAACATCTGATGACAAAAGTCCGCCCATAAAACGTCCTCAAGCATTTCCCACCTCCACGCCCCATAGGCAAATGTGCTATAATAGAAGCTATGAACACAAAGATTTTAGACCAATTAGAATTTAACAAGGTCAAGGACCAGTTCACAGAATACCTGCAGACCGAACAGGCTCAGGCGGAGTTACGTGACTTGGTACCTATGACCAATCCAGAGAGAATTCAAAATCAATTTACAGAAATTCAAGAAATGGCTGAGATTTTCGTAGAGCACCATGGCTTTGCCATTGGTAGCTTGCGAGATATTTCTGAGCCCCTACGTCGCTTGGAACTGGATGCTGATCTCAATATCCAGGAGCTCATTGCCATCAAGAAGGTGCTGCAAGCTTCGGCTGACCTTGGTCGCTTCTACGCTGACCTTGAAAATGTTGAGCTTGCCGCTCTTAAACGTCTTTTCGAAAAGATTGAGGCCTTCCCAAGTCTACAAGGCAGTCTTCAAAGTATCAATGATGGTGGTTTCATTGAGCATTTTGCTAGCCCTGAGTTGCAAAATATCCGTCGTCAACTCAAATCTTGCGATGATGCCATTCGCCAGACCTTGCAAGACATTCTCAAGAAATCTGGCCACATGTTAGCTGAGAGTTTGATTGCTAGTCGTAATGGTCGTTCAGTGCTTCCTGTCAAAAATACCTACCGTAATCGTATTGCTGGGGTTGTGCATGACATCTCAAGCTCTGGAAACACAGTGTATATCGAGCCACGCGCCGTTATCCAGCTTAACGAAGAAATTACACAATTACGTGCAGACGAACGCCATGAGATGGCCCGCATCCTGCATGAACTGTCTGATCAACTCCGTCCTCAAGCTGCCGCTATTGCCAACAACGCTTGGATTTTGGGCCACATGGACTTTATTCGTGGGAAATACCTCTATCTCCAAGATAAGAAAGCGGTTATTCCAAAGATTAGTGACAACCAAACACTCCAACTGCTTAACGTTCGTCACCCTCTTTTGGTCAATCCAGTAGCCAACGATTTGAGATTTGATGAGGACCTCACAGCCATTGTCATCACAGGTCCCAATACCGGTGGTAAAACGGTCATGCTTAAAACTCTAGGACTAGCACAACTGATGGCTCAATCTGGTCTTCCAATTTTGGCTGATAAGGGCAGTCGTGTGGCCATTTTCCAAGAGATTTTTGCGGACATCGGGGATGAACAATCTATTGAACAGAGTTTGTCAACATTCTCTAGTCACATGACCCACATTGTCGAGATTTTGGATGCTGCCGACAACAACAGTCTTGTCTTGGTCGATGAGCTTGGGGCTGGTACTGACCCTCAGGAAGGGGCTAGTCTAGCCATGGCAATCCTAGAGCACCTCCGTTTGAGTCAGATTAAGACCATGGCTACTACTCACTATCCTGAGCTTAAGGCCTATGGGATTGAGACGCAACATGTGGAAAATGCTAGTATGGAGTTTGACACAGCAACTCTAAGCCCTACCTATCGTTTTATGCAGGGGGTTCCTGGTCGTTCTAATGCCTTTGAGATTGCTCGCCGCCTCGGTTTGAATGAAATTATTGTCAAGGAGGCAGAAAACCTCACGGATACTGATAGTGATGTCAACCGTATCATCGAGCAACTTGAAGCCCAAACTGTGGAAACACAAAAACGTCTGGAACACATCAAGGACGTTGAGCAAGAAAACCTTAAATTCAACCGTGCGGTCAAGAAACTCTATAATGAATTCTCCCATGAGTACGACAAGGAACTCGAAAAGGCTCAGAAAGAAATTCAAGAGATGGTGGATACAGCTTTGGCTGAGAGCGATAGTATTCTCAAAAATCTCCACGATAAGAGTCAACTCAAACCTCATGAAGTTATCGACGCCAAAGGAAAACTCAAGAAACTTGCCCCTCAAGTAGACCTCTCTAAGAATAAAGTCCTTCGTAAGGCCAAGAAAGAAAAGGCTGCGCGTGCCCCTCGTATCGGAGATGATATCATTGTTACCGCCTATGGTCAACGTGGTACCCTTACCAGTCAAGCCAAAAATGGTAACTGGGAAGCCCAAGTAGGTCTCATCAAGATGACACTCAAGGCGGATGAATTCACTCTTGTTCGTGCTCAAGCGGAAGCCCAACAACCTAAGAAGAAACAGATTAACGTGGTTAAAAAAGCCAAGAAGGCATCTGGCGGTCCTCGTGCCCGTCTAGACCTTCGTGGGAAACGTTACGAAGAAGCCATGCAAGAGCTTGATGCCTTTATTGACCAAGCCCTACTTAATAACATGAGTCAGGTGGACATCATCCACGGTATTGGTACAGGTGTCATCCGTGATGCTGTTACCAAATACCTCCGCCGTCATCGCCATGTTAAAAGTTTTGAATATGCCCCACAAAGTGCCGGTGGTTCCGGATGTACCATTGCAACCTTAGGGTAAAAATAGTTAAGAAAGACTGAGACCTTGTGTCCGGTCTTTTTCATATCCTACCAAAACAAAGAACAAAAAAGTCTCCCTTAATCAAGGAAGACTTCTATTTTCTATATCACACTTGTCCACAAATGCTGGATAATCTGACTAACTGGAAAATAACCATTAATCAAGATACGTAAAACCCAGCTCGATGACAAGAGCGTTTGAATGTTGTTCATAGGAACAGTCGCAAGAATATTCCCCAACATAGTCAAAGGCACAAGACTCACTAAGGTGGCCAAGACGCCACCTACCACTTGGTAACGTCTCTGATCAAGTCGCTCAATTCTCACAAAATGGAAGAAAATACCAAGAAAGCGTAAGCCATAATAGGCTATACAGTAGATAGCAAAATAAGCAACACCCGCATAATAGACACGGTCAAGTGAAAAGATGTTCTGATCTTTAAAGAAAGCTATACTAGCATCCTTGGTTGGATTGGTATAAGGTACCCAAAGATTGATAGCCTCTCCTAGCGACCGGTAGAAATAGGCCGCCACACACATGGCGATAATGACTGAAACCAAGTAATAAGCTTGCATAAAGAGGCCTCGACGGTAGCCAATGTAGAAATTCCAAGCCATAATGGCTAAGACAAGGAGTCCAATCATGCGTCATCCTCATCGTCATTTGTAGCTGTCGCCTTAACCTTTAGCTGTTCAAGTTGCTTAGCTCTCAACGTTTCCAACTCTTTTTCCATATCTTCAACTTGAATTTCGCGTTCCAACTGAGTTGACAAAGAATTGATAGCCATTAGGATAGCGATTGTTTCATTGTCAGCATTTTTCATCTGCTCTTTGATAATTTTATATTTCTCATGGGCAACACGCTCCACCTCTTCCATGAAAAGGTTGTCCTTATCAGTTGTTAGCGTGAGGTTCTTCTCTCCAAAATGAAATTTGTAACGGTTCTTATTTGCCATTTGCTTGTTAGCTGCCAATCAATGGTGGTCGCGGATTCGCCACCGCAGCTTCTCCTTATTTTATTGCTTTTATATCGCCATTTGTTAGCAAGATTCAGACACTTACTCTGAGGCGTGTTCGATACTCAAATGCCATCCCATTTCCTCTAATTGTGGAAAAAAGAGCATGGTTAGGCATTCTCTTTCTAATCATTATATCCTAAATTTTAACTTTCGTAAATTTTAGACTTTGCACTTCTCTAGAAAAATAATTTTCAGGGATTTCGAGTCTGTAAAATATCTACCAATTCTCCTTTTTTGTGCTAAAATAGATTCCATGGGCACAATCGTATTAAAAATGACAGCAGAGCAGATTTCGACACTCCAGAAGGACTTGGCAAGCTATGCGACTGCGACTAAAAATCCTTATGCAAGTTTTTCAGCCAAGGTCGATGGAATAAGTGTCATCGCCTATACTTCAGGAAAGGTAACTTTCCAAGGAGCTAAGCCAGAAGTCTTGGCTAGCCGTTTTGGATACCAAGCTGAACCTAAGCATTCACCTGATGGGCAAAACCTAGCCCTAATTGGATCAGATGAAGTCGGAAATGGCTCCTATTTTGGTGGTCTAGCTGTTGTAGCTAGTCTAGTTACCCCAGCTGACCATGCCTTTTTGAAATCTCTTGGGGTCGATGATTCTAAAAATCTTAATGATATCAAGATTCGTCAGATTGCACCTATATTGGAGGAGAAAATTCCTCACAAGGCACTCCTTCTTTCGCCTAGAAAGTACAATGAAGTGGTTGGAGACGGTAAGAGTCATAATGCTGTGTCCGTTAAAGTAGCTCTCCACAATCAGGCTATCTTCCTATTGTTACAATCAGGTGCTAAACCAGATAAGATTGTCATTGATGCCTTCACCAGTGAGAAAAATTATCAGAAATACCTCAAGAATGAACGCAATCGCTTTGACTTTCCTATCACTTTAGAAGAAAAGGCTGAAGGGAAATACTTAGCTGTCGCGGTGAGCTCTATCATCGCTCGCAATCTCTTCCTGGAAAATCTTGACAAACTCAGCCAAGAGGTTGGCTACACCCTTCCTTCAGGTGCTGGCGCTAAATCTGACCAGGTCGCAGCTAAGCTTCTTCAAGCCTACGGAGATCAGGCTCTCCAAGCTACTGCTAAATATCATTTCGCCAATACCAAAAAAGCCTACCAACGCTTAAAATAACCCTGAAAGGCCTTAACTATGAAAAACAAATGGACCCAATACTTCCTCATTTTACTTCGTGAATGGGGACTCTTTATCCTCTTTATCACATTTTTCCTTTTGACTCGCCTCTTCCTTTGGCTCCCTGTCCAGGTTGACGGCCACTCAATGGATCCTACTCTAGCCAATAATCAACGTGTTATCGTTTTGAAACACACATCCATTGAACGCTTCGATATTGTCGTTGCCAAGGAAGTCGAAGACGGTAAGACAAAACAAATCGTCAAACGTATCATCGGTATGCCGGGTGATACCATTACCTATCAAAATGATAAACTTACTGTCAACGGTAAAGAAGTCAAGGAAGAATACCTCAAAGAATTCCAAGCTGCCTTTGCCAAGGATAAGCTACAAAAAGAATATGCTTACAACGATGACAAGAGCAAGAGTGGATACTTCCAACAACTAGCTAAGGATGCCAAGGCCTTTACAACCAATGCTGATGGTAACACGACCTTCTCTGTCACTGTGCCTGAAGGCAAATATTTCCTACTTGGAGACAACCGTATTGTTTCCAAAGATAGCCGAGCAGTTGGTTTCTTTGACAAGAGTGCTCTTGTAGGAGAGGTCAAATTCCGCTTCTGGCCACTTAATAAAATTGGTACCGTTGAGGACAACTAAAAACACTAAATAAGATAAGGTTGGGGAAACCCAGCCTTATTATGTATCTAGGAAAAACACATGCAAGAATTTTATTTTTCAGGAACTATCGAACGCGTCATTTTTGAAAACGCTAGTAATTTTTTTCGTATCCTACTCTTAGAAATTGACGAAACAGACAGTGATTTTGAGGACTATGAAATCATTGTCACAGGAACCATGGGAGATGTCATGGAAGGTGAAGATTATACCTTCTGGGGTCAGCTAACCAATCATCCCAAATATGGTGAACAACTCCAAATGACACGCTACGAACGGTCAAAACCTTCTGCCAGCGGTCTTATCAAGTATTTCGCTAGCGACAATTTTAAGGGGATTGGTAAGAAAACAGCTGAGCGTATTGTCGAGATCTATGGCGAAGACCCAATTGACAAGATTCTCGAGGATCCTAGCAAGTTAGAACAGATTCCTAACCTTTCAAAGGTAAACCGAGAAGCCTTCGTTGCAAAGTTAAAAATCAACTATGGAACCGAGCAAATCCTGTCCAAACTTTCTAGCTACGGACTCACACCAAAGGCCGCCTCACAAATTTTCAACCAATATAAGGAAGAGTCACTAAATCTTATTGAGGAACACCCTTACCTATTAGTAGAGGAGATTCAAGGAATCGGTTTTAAAATGGCTGACCAACTAGCTGAACGTCTTGGAATTGCTAGTGATGCTCCTGAGCGTTTACGAGCAGCCTTGATTCATTGTCTACTAGAAGCCAGTATGGAAGAAGGCGATACCTACATAGAAGCCAAAGCCTTGCTTGAACGGACCATCATTCTTTTGGAAGGTGCTCGTCCGATTGAACTTGACCCCGCCTTGGTCGCTAACCAATTAACCAATCTTATCCAAGAGGATAAGGTGCAAAATGTAGAGACTAAAATCTTTGATAATACCCTATATTTTGCGGAACAGGGCATCTATACCCACCTAACTCGTATCATGAAGGACCAACCTGACGTCAGCTCTGAAGACAAAATCTTAGACAGCCTTGAAGGGGTGGAAGAGGAGCTTGGTATTACTTATGATCAGGTTCAAAAAGATGCCATTATCAAAGCCCTACAAAGTAAGGTCTTCATCCTGACAGGTGGTCCCGGAACAGGGAAAACCACTGTTATTAACGGCATTATTAAAACCTATGCTGACCTTCATGGCCTAGATCTCAAAAAGTCTGATTTACCTATTATTTTAGCAGCACCAACGGGACGGGCTGCTCGTCGGATGAACGAACTCACCCAACTCCCTAGCGCCACTATTCATAGACATTTAGGCCTTAATAGCGAGGACGATTTTAAGACCTTAGAGGACTATCTCGATTGCGATTTGATTATCATCGATGAGTTCTCTA
>ERZ773007.1793-NODE-1793-length-9913-cov-9.199533_pt1 | contig 9913 bp, 4 predicted proteins | sample MGYA00580665_ERZ773007 | MGnify/ENA primary metagenome ERZ773007 (study PRJEB29015, sample SAMEA2738122) | human oral metagenome | biome: human oral; feature: human-associated habitat; material: saliva | place: China | collected 2167 ... | reverse complement strand
CTGCACCTTAATCGCCGCGATCTGCAGAGAATCAGAAACCAGGACTATTTCTCCTTCTGAGGTTTGAGAGCCTTATAACCACTCAAAAACAGTAAAACAGCAAGCGCAGTGTTAAAAGCACCGACTCCTATCATGGAAAGACTACTGACCGAGTTATTCTTGGTATCCGCTACCAAAAGTACAAGCCCTAAAATGGCTGCCGCACACGACGGTATTCCTAACAGCAACCCAAACACAAGGTACTGACGTGCGCTAGAGCGATCCATGACAGAAGGATCGTCGATATCTTCATTGCTCGTATCATCAGAGTATTTCATATGCCTCTCCTGAAGTCTTTAAGCGTCCTTCGGAACCACTCTTTCAGCACCCCAACTAATGACCCCATTAATGCAGGAGGCATCAAGGCCCACCTTCCTCTAGACCCCAAAGAACCCTGCCCATTCTCACGGGGGAATTCGAGGGGTTTGACCCAAGCATGATCCTGTAAAAACCGTACCCCCGGTCTACCGGAGAGGATTTGCTGGAATCGTTCATCCTCCCACTGCTGCACCCAAGCACCAGTCTCCAGGCGGCACTGCAACTGAGCATAAAGAATGGTCGCATCAAACTGGTTCGTATCAAACCCCAACTTGATGTGTTTAGGCAGTTGGGTACTTCTAATCTTCGCCCACCCGTTCTTACTAGTTTGCTCATAGGTGACTTTGTAGATGCTGTGGTAGTCGAAGTACCGAACTTTCCGTCGCCAGTTACGCCAGCGGATCCCAGTTTCCGTGAAGCAGTGGTAATAGTTATGACAATGAGCCGTAAATATTAGGGCGATAGGACCAAACCCAATAATGGATATAAGGGCGTTTCCTATAGGGTCATATCTATACCTCATCCAGAAGTAGATGAGCAGTCCAATGAACGCGATGAAGAGTATCCCATAGCTGATGATATAGGCAATCGGTGGGCGATGCTGCTAACTACATGCTGGAGTCGCAGACCGTAGAACGCAGGACCCATATACCTAATACCTCTCATTACATGATGCTTTTATAGCCAACACGATAGCCCGTCCCGAAAAGGAGGGTGTGGCCGTGCAAAAGCTTAGGTGACCTACAGATGCAAGCTACTACCGACAGCCGAGGTGCTCCCCGAGCATCTAGGGGATATTCAGCCTTTCCATCCGATTTACCAAGATCAGCCCCCGGAGAACCAAACTGCGCATTCCTCAAGTACGCCTTATAGTGCCCAACTGTATAAGTATTTTTTGGTTGTATTGTTTATAAATTTATATTATCGCGCGCTATTTTACACACACGAATTACGATATATCCGTATATTTTCGTAACATCACGACACAAACCCCGATTTTAGGAAATCTAAATTCTTTAGCTACCATTTCTTATGAACACCGATTTTTATCAGGTATATTCTAGCCACCCCAGCCTTAAACCCTTTCTGCACAAGGGAAGAAAAGTTTCCTAGAAAAGTAAAGATTTGATAACGGTCCGCGTCAATCTTGACCGTTCACAGAATCTAAATCTAGACTACACATGTAGCTCTGTTACCGACGATAGAGCACCAATCACTGAAAGGAACTGCTATGAGCAGCACTATTAAGGTCACCCAGGAAGCGAAAGACGCCAACACCCAGATTGGCTCTATCACCGATGGCGGTCTGACTGACCAGATCAATAGCCTAAACCAGCAGGCACAGATTCTTGCAGATCCTAACGTCTGGGACGGCCCCCATGCCGAGCAGTTCCGCAACGAAATTTGGCCTTCCGTGCACAAGCGTCTTACTGATGCTACCGCCGCTATCAATGAAGTTAAGGCACACTCCCAGACTATCCATAGCGATATCTCCCAGGCCGGTGGTGGGGCAGCGTAAGGTTTCGCTGCTTTACCAGTTCAGACTTCCCTCAAAGATTACCGCTATGTAACAGCAATTCTTTGGGGGAAGTTTTCTATCCCTAGAGATCTTATAGAGAATCTATATAGGCACGTATATAAATCTTATTGATTTAATGTTATGTGCCTACACACCTCATGGTGCTCACCGATATTTAAAGCTTTTTCTACTACAAGGTTTTGCCATGCCCACACCTACCCCTGAATCTCATTCCGTCCAAGGTCGCTTTTCTTCTAACAACCCCCACCACCCATCTCAAGAGGCATCGCAGTCTTCATCCATCGTTGGTGATAATCATCGTGGACATCCTTCGCCTTCGGACACAGCAAATAATCACGCATTCCCAAACCCAGATTCTGCTACTTCTTCTGATGCACAGGAAATTCCTGCATCTGAGAATGTTGATGGAGCTACCTCACAGTACGGGTCTTTCCACCCCGACCACGACAAGGTTGATCTATCTCAGCATGAGGCATGGCAAAACCAGGACCATCATGAATTTCCCACTCCACAAGCGAGTTCCGGCGCATCCTCGATGGTAAGTAGCCCGCTCTCCAGTGATGGGAGTGGTATTACATCGTCACAATCTTCACCTATTGTTGCCGATCACAGCCATGATATTCCACAGAGTAGTGCTGGTACTGGTGCGCCTGTCCAAGATTATTATGGTTCAAGCGATACAGATTCTTCTGGCACTGGAAGTTCTGTTCAAAGTGGGACTCTCGCGGGTGGTGAGTCCGAAAACTCATCTTCAGGGGAAGGTACGACTTCACAAGCAGCCCCCATCGTAGGGAATCATCATACAAACACTGATTCTGCGGCTCCTCCAGCTTCAAGCGGAGCCGTGTATAACGGTGGTGGTTCTGCTGATTCTAGTGATGCAGAAGAAGGAAACTCTCCTACTCAAAGCTCTGGAAGCGCATCACCAGTTACTTCCGAGGGAGAAATTGACGGAGCTGACACCTCAGGTTCATCCGCTGAGGAAGATGGCGCAACTACATCATATGCTGAAAACGGCGATTCGGGTTCTCCTGTAGAGACGACCGGAGCTCAGGGAGGACAAGTTGACCCGGGTGAAGCACCGGGGCTTGTTGACAATAGTGGTTGCCAACAGTGCGCTGCTGAAACATCCGATGTACATGCGATGGAGGATGTTCCCTACGACAACGCTGCCTCTGATGCGCTTAGCCAAGCTCTACGAAGTGCGGCTAATAATCTAACGTCCTCCTATGGAGCTTCTGCTAGCAGCACCGCGGGGAGCCGTAACACGCAGAACAATGACCTATGGAACGATTTTAAGGGTCGCTACGCTGACGATGCCAAAAATGGTCGCAATAACCTCACTGTCAACGCTATTAATATTGCGGCAATGCTCAATCACGCAGCAGGTCTTGTTGATTACCTTAAATCGTGCGCAGAGGCCGAAAACAAAAACCGTGCCGCAGCTCGCGAATGGGATAAGAAATGGTGGATTCAAAAGAAATGGGATGAACTCTGGGGCGGAGGTCTTAAACATTCAGACCCCGATGTTCCTAAACCAAGTGAACCATCTTCTGTAGCTGCACCAGCACCGGTAGCCTCCTCTGGGGGAGACGGGACTTCATCTGCCAAGCCCAATGATGTTGATAGCTATGTCACCATGTGCAACACAGATACTACGACTCATGAAAATGATTACAACAGTATCGTTTCTGCTTTGTCAGGCTTCGAAGCAGGATGTAAATATGGCACACTCGATATCCGTCCAGCAACAACTGGGCTTCAAGCACTGAACACTCAAAGTGGAAATCTCACGGCGTGGCTTACTCAGGTAGCTCAAGCCTTTCGCGATGCTGATAGCAGCGCTGGTGACACGGTCGTGACAGCATCGGATGCTTTCTTAGATCTCACACTTCAAAATCGTGGTTGGAATGGACCGCCTGAAATCCAGCATATTGATGCAACTGCCTCTGAGCTCACAGGAGCAGTTCCGTCGTCCGGGTTTGCGAATGACCCGGTGAACGTGGCGACAGGTAACTTTATCGAGCCGGAAACTGATCTGGTCTTCACCGGGACAGTGAGTGAGTCTACGCTATCCCTGACGCGTATGTATAACAGTCTGGCGGTCACCCATGCGGATGAGGTGCCATCGGGCGTGTTCGGGCTCGGCTGGTTCTCGACCTTGGATACCCGCCTGAGCTTTGGGGATGAGCAGGCTTCATGGTTTATGCCCGATGGGCGTGCGGTGCTCTTTGATCGGGAAGGCGAAGGGTTCGCCCGCGCCGCCCGGGAGTCGTGGTGGCTGACGAAGGTTCCCGCCACAGATGAACTATTTACTCGGGTGCGCGATGCGCAGGTGCACGCCTACGAGCAGGCTAAAGTCACGGGTGGTTCTGCTGTGGTTCCTGAGGTTCCGTTTGTGTGGATGGCGCACAATAACCAGCACGAGGCGTATTTCTATGCGCCCTCTGGTGCGCCGGTGGCGCGCCGACAGGGGCACCTGAGCAGCCTGACAGTGTTTATTCTGGCTGAGGATGGTACCGTGACGGATCTGGTGCATCCGGTGGCGCATCGCGGTATTCATGTGGACTATGAGCCTGCCGAGGAAACCGGTGGTGTGCGCCCGGCGGCGGCATTCACATACAACACCATTGGTGAGCGTGCCGGAGAGCCGGTGCAGAACGTTGCCTATTCCTATACCGAAGCTGCTGAATCCAGTGCCTCGGTGCAGGTATCTGGTTTGCTCACTGGAGTAACGACCGGTACCGGAACGCGTACGTATACGCATACTGAGCGGGGTTTGATTCACCGGGTGATTAACTCGCGCGGCGATCTTGAGGTCACGAACACCTATGATGATTCCGGTCGTGTGATCGGTCAGATCAGCGAGTACGGGCGGGATATTTCCTATACGTATACTCCCTCGCTGACCACGATTATTGCCGATGCCGGTACCGGTGAGAATGAGAACCTGTGGGTCTCCGACTCGAAAGGTCGCCTGGTAAGCATCACGGCGACTGACGGTACGCGCATGTCGATGAGCTATGACCGGTTCAGCAACCGGATCAGCATTACCGAGCGTGACGGATCGCGCTTGGTGCGCACCTCCGATGCGCGTGGCCATATTAAGCGTGAGCGTACCCCTGAGGGTGCCGATTACACGTACATCTGGGATGAGCAGGATCGGCTGCTCTCGGTAAGTGTGCGTGATGCTCGAGATGTGAAAAACCTCAGCGATCCTATGCCGGTGAACTCGTACCACTACGAGGAAAGCTCCTTAGTAGTGAATCCGAACCCGGTAGCTGTTCTCGATGGTGCAGGGGAAGCCACAACGTGGGAATATTCTCCCGAGGGCGATGTCCTGAAGATTACCGATCCAACCGGCGTGTTTACGGCTTTTGAGTACGATGAACACCACGATATTGTGGCGATGCTCAACCCTGCCGGTGAGGCAATCCGCTTCACGCGCGATGCTGCCGGTCAAGTCACAAGCGTCTCGAACCCGCTGGGGGCTACTACCACGCTTGAATACAATGCCGCCGGTGTTCTGACGAGTTTCACGAACCCGTTTGGGGCACGCTGGACGCTCACCTACCCGCAGCAGCCGGTCGGTGATGGCGCACCATATGTGGTGCGTGCACATCAGCAGGGCGGCCAAGCCCGTGATACCTTGGTCGGTGCTCTACCTGAAGCAGTTACCGACCCGGCGGGAAATACCACCGCATTCACCTATACAGCCGGTGGGGATATCGCGACCGTCACGAACGCGGTTGGGGGCACAACCCGGCATGAGTACGACACCTTCGGGAACCTGGTGAAGATGATCACCGCCGGGAACCGGGTGTGGGAGTACTCCTGGGATGGTCTTTCCCAGTTGGTCGGTTTGACCGATCCTACCGGTGCCATCACGCGGTTTGAATACGATCGCGCCGGGGAAATTACTCAGGTTACCGATGCGACGGGAGTTATTTCGCATCGGTCTATCGAACGGCATGAGGGTGTTGAGTCCGTTACCGGTACCGGTGAAGGTCTTTTCTCGTCGGCGTTCTTCAAAGTGGATGTGCTCGGGCGCGTGACCGAAATCAGCCAGCAGGATGGTGCCTCCACCACATCTGCGTCCTCCTCACACGGTACCTCTGAGACGCCTATGGGCGCAGGTGCTGCCGGGACGGGTATCCCGCACGGAGTATCCTCCTCTGCTGAGGCTATCGCAGCCGCTGAAACTGCCGGTGCCCCTTCGCATCCGACGGGTCGGCAGATGTTTACGTATGATGCTGCTGGGAATATCGTTGAAGCCCTGGACGCCAATGGTGGGCTCACGCAGTATGTGCGTGATGCTGCCGGGCGCATTACACGGCTCATCAGTCCTGCAGGTCGTTTTATCGCCTACACCTACGACACCTGCGGTCGTCTTGTCACCGAGAGCGTGGGGCTCAATGAGCCTGTGCGGGTGACCGATCCCGTCACCGGGGCGTCCTCGTGGGAGGAACCGACTCGGTGGGCTGTAACGACGCTGGTGTATGATGCTGCCTCGCAGGTGATCGAGCGGCATACCCCCGACGGGCTTGTGGAAAAGATGACCTATGACGCCGCCGGACGACTGATTAAAGTTCAAGCAGGCCGCCGCGTTGCCACCTATGCGTGGGATGCGTGCAACCAGCTGGTGCGGGTGCAGGATTCCACTTTTGGTACCCGCCGCTACGCCTATAATGAGCTCGGTCAGCTGGTGCGGGTTACCGACGGGTTGGGAAATAGGTCATTCTTCGCCTACGACGCGGACGGGCTGCTGACCTCGGTGACGGATCCGACTGGGGCTATCACCGAGTACAAGTACGATGCCGCCGGGCGCATCCTTGAGGTTGCGAAGAAGCCTCACCCGGATAGCACCGTTACGACTCCGGCTATTCGCACCACCTATACGTGGGATGCCGCCGGGCGCCTGCTGTCCGAAGATGACGGGGTGCGTACCCGTTCCTTCGAGTACGATGCCCGCACGGGGGATCTGACCCGCACGCTCATCGACGGCTCCTTAGCTGCTGAGTACGGCACGGGTACACCCGCGCTGCCGGGATCGACGATCACGTGGATGAAGGATCACACCGGGGATACCCCGGTGACGTACCGGCGTGTCTTTGATGCCACCGGGAACCTGGTCGAGTACACCCGCCAGGTCGATGGGACCGAGAATACCAGTGAGCCTGGTACTGCTGAGGCCCTGGATACGTTCACCAGTACAGGCTCGTATACGCTCACCTATGCGTATGATGCCGATGGGTTCCGCACGATGATGCTCACCCCCTACGGGTCTTCCCAGTGGGTGCTTGATGGTTCCGGACGCCCGATCCGCTCAATCAACACCGCCTCGATCGCTGACCCTGGCGTGCGTGAGCGCGAGTCGGTCATTGGGGAGTTCTCCTACGATGTGATGGGGCACCTGGTGCGTGCTCAGGTCGGCGAGACGATCTCGACCTGGGATTTCGATCAGGACGGATTGGTGTCCTCCTATGAACACATCAGCGAGCAGGGTGATGAGAATACTGCTGAGGGTGTGCAGGTGATCCGGGATCATACCGGCCGGGTTATCGGGCTTGATTCCACGACGAGTGGGTTGGTGATGTACTCCTATGACGAGGCCGGGCAGCTGACCGGTGCTCGCGCTGACGGGTATGAACTCACCTGGGTGTATGAGGATGGACTCATGGTTGCCGAGCGCCTCTATCACCATGGCACCACCGAGGATGAGACCACTCAGGGCAGGGTTCTGCTTGGTGAGCGTCAGTTCATCTATAACGGGCTCAACCAGCTGCTGCACTGCACCACGATTGAACGACCTTACACAGTGGGTGAGGGTGTTTCTGCCGCGTGGGTGAGCACCGAAGTGTCCTACACCTATAACGCAGCCGGGCAACGCACCGGGCAGAAGAGCATCACCTCGGATGGTGTTATCCAAGAACGCACCTATACCTGGGGTATCACCGGTGCTCTGACTACCGTCAGCAATACAGCTACCGACGTTCAAGGTGCCGAGGTTCCGGGGCTGTGCTCACGTCTTCGGTTGCACGCCGACGCTACCGGGGTTGCCACCGCGATCACTGGTAACGATCAGGTTACGGTGCCGCTGCTATGGGATCCGACCTCCTCTGCTCCGCATCTGCTGGGGGCCGGGAGCATCCCGGCTGCAGGGGCTGACGGCGGGTTCTCCCAAGCGGCAGTACCGGGCGGGTTTGACCCCTGGAGTGTCCCCGGGGTACCCAACACCGGGGTCGGTTTTGGTGCCCTAAGCGCTCCCGGCTTAGGAACCATAAGCGCTACCGGTGCTGTTGCGTCGCAGACCCCAGGTTTGCCCAGTGCGCTCGGTGCTCTTGGTGGCACGGGTGCGTCCGCGCTGCTTACCAGCGTGGGACTGCCAGAAGGTGTATCATTCACCGGCTCCGGCACGCTCGCGGTGGGCGGGCTTGCGTTGATGGGCGCACGAGTGTTTGACCCATCGTCAAAGAAATTCCTCTCCCAAGACCCGCTGCCGCCCATCGTGGGTGCAGGCTGGTTCGCGGACTCGTACTCCTTCCTGGGTCATGATCCTGTAGGCATGATCGACCCCTGGGGAACACGGCCTATGAGCCAAGAGGAATACAGCGACTACTCTAAAAAGCAAGACCTTCAGGTTCTCAAGACCGCGATTTCATGGGTGGGTACCGCCGTAGCGATTGCAAGCGTGTTCGTCCCGGGTGGTCCCATAGTAGCACTAGGCGTGGCTGCACTAGGTAGCGCTGTTTCTGGGTTCGCCGAAGGTATGCTGGATGAAAACGGTAACTTTGATTTTGGATCTGCAATGTCAGGTGCTGGCTGGGGAGGTCTTATAGGTCTTGCTGGTGGTGCTGCCGGTAAGGTCTTTAGCTCGGGAAAGATGTTCCTTAAACCCATACAAGGTGTTGCCAAGAAACTCGGACCCTACGGGCAAAAAATAGCCGATAAGATGGGGAACAGGTTTGCCCTCGACAAAGTAAATATCATGAAATCCAAAAATCTTGGATTCAGCAAATTTGGTGCTGGTAAGGAAGGATTTAAAAAATACACCGGAGAGATCTTGGATAGTGGTCTATCGGGTGGCGTCTCGAACGCGTTGAATTACACCAAAGATACCAAAAATTGGAACCCTGTAGAAGCGGCTCTGAGCTTTGGCACTGGTACTGTAAGTGGCCTCGCCACAGGTGCAGGAACCGCTGGGTTTAAGGCTAAGGTCACCGATAAGCCTTACTTTAAAGCCGGGTATGCAAATCGGGGTGCACGATATGAGTCTACATATCATACGCGTCTTGACAAGATTCATGTCTCTCGCGGCATTCAGAAAGCTGTAGTAGACGAAGCTGGGACCCGTGCAGTGAATACCGCCGTTAAACCTGTTGCAACCGTGGCACAGAACGAGATCACCCATGCTGGGGATGAAAATTACCATCAAGATTGGGGGAAAACCTGGTCGGAGGAAGCACAGAAGAACGCCCAAGGTTCTCTCAAAGACATAGCCTCCGTAGGCAAAAAGGCAGATACTAATGCCCAGGACAATCTTAAAGGGCGTCAAGTTGAGGATCAGGTTCAAGACTTCAGGAACGTCAACCCAGGACGCTAACACAGTCTTATGACTGGGGAGGGTTTACTTAAAAGCTACACTCTTTTTAAGTAAACCCTCCTAACGTTCTTACCAATAAGCAGTATTACATGATCAAGCATAAGAAAGGCTGTCCGTTAGATGCTCGCCTTTATCATCTTCATCATCGGCCCTATCCTCGTAGCTCTCTATATTATTCGGGACGAGATACGTCGCGCCCGGGACAAACGCAGTGGGGCCCTCGTCAAAAGGCTCCCCCGCACCGAACCCTGGGTCTGGAGCATCTACCTCTACATATTCGGAGCACTCAGCCTCTACGTCTTTACGCACCCAGAAAAATTCGAATTAATTTATTTTATTTTTGCGATAGGTAGTCTGATTTTCGGTTTGATTGGTATGTACTACTACGAAACCAAATACCTCAGGTTCAACCC
>ERZ773007.1790-NODE-1790-length-9923-cov-7.535164_pt1 | contig 9923 bp, 7 predicted proteins | sample MGYA00580665_ERZ773007 | MGnify/ENA primary metagenome ERZ773007 (study PRJEB29015, sample SAMEA2738122) | human oral metagenome | biome: human oral; feature: human-associated habitat; material: saliva | place: China | collected 2167 ... | reverse complement strand
AATGCTGGGGGCTGAGAAATAAAACCGTAGACTGCGCTCGGAGAAGAATTCGGGGTCGGCTGCTGGACGGGGGTTCGATTCCCCCCCATCTCCAGTCGCCGATTACATTGAGGCGTCGACGTGTGAGGACTTCATCGAGGTGATTCGCATCGGCCGATGCTGCGGGAACGCCCCTCCTCGTCCTTGGCGGCGCGGTCGAGGGCTGGCTCGTCTCGGGAAGTGTGCCCGAGACGGGCCTCGCCTGCGGGAAGTGAAGGTGGGGTCGGGTGGGCGTTCTTCGGAGCGAGGGTACTCTTGGGCAGAGGACGCTCTCGGACCGGGAGGCTGTCCGTGAGCCGAGTTTACCTCCGATGGAATCGGCTCTTGCCAACCGGGTATGGCCGACTGCTCGGTGCGTGTGAAGGGTCGGACTTTCTGGAGTGGCCAGGGTGCTTCGGGGGTGAGGCTTTCCATGACAGGGCGCGTTCTTACCAGTTTGCCCCGGATCGTTGAGGCCATTCGACTCGCGCCGTTGTCTGAACACCCCTCGCGGGGAACGGTGGGCGCGCCGCCTTAGCTCAGTCGGCAGAGCGATTCACTCGTAATGAATAGGTCGTGGGTTCGATTCCCACAGGTGGATCCACTTGAACGCTCAGTTTGATGCAAAATTTTAACGTATCTGGCGGTTGCGAAGGGTATTCAGCTACGCAGGTGCAGGCAGAAAAGCTAGCCTATAAAGTGTTCAAAGTAATGTATATTAATGCTACTCTGCGTACAGAGTAATATTCACTGCGCTTTTCGAGGTGATTGAGATGGCTAATGTTTCTTTTCGGACAGATGATGAGACGAAAGCTCAGGCCGCGGAGTTGTTCCGTGACCTCGGGTTAGATATGAGCACTGCGATCAATATGTTTTTGAGGCAGTCGATTGTCAGTAACGGTATCCCGTTCACGCCACGCCGCGAGAGTCCAACTAATGCCTTGTCGAGAGCTGAAGTTGAGTCTCGCTCTGGTGCTTCGTTTCGAAATGTCGCTGAGCTGATGGAAGACCTCAATGAAGCTGACTAGCGTCTTTCGCACAAATCAGTTCAAGCGTGATGCCAAGGCTCTTTTCAAAAAGCATTACGACGCTGCAAAGCTGGCGGATGTTATCGAAGCTCTTATGCGGCAAAACCGTGAAGAGCTACGCACCTGCTATCGCGGCCATGCATTGCAGGGAAACTGGAAAGGATACCGAGAAATTCACCTTGAAGGTGACTGTCTACTGATCTACCGCGTGAAACATAGCGAGTTGCTTCTTGTGCTCACTCGAACTGGCTCTCACGATGATTTGTTCTAGGCGTTCCTGCAAGTGCAGATCGATTAACGAGAGAATCTTCCTGTCAAGAAACATTCTTCACCGCATCTCTTGCTATGGATGCAGTTTCTGACATGCATAATGAACCTTATCCAGAGGTTAAAATGAGTGCGAACACAAGTATTCCTGACATGCAGTATTCACGTTTTTCTGTCTATTGATTAGCGTCAATCTCAACGCTAATTCCAGAACGGCGCCGCGGGATTTATGTTCTCGAATTTTCTAACGGCGAGTTTTACGTCGGAAAGGCGCAAAATGTGGTGAGGCGATTTGCGCAACACAAGCATGGTCGCACTAACCACGATGAAGCCTGGAAAGATATTGAGAAATTATGGTTTATGCCAGTGTCCAAGAACAAGGATTTTACTCAGATCGAAAGTGATGAGATCTGTAGATTTCGGGCATCCGGCAAACGTTTAAGAAATCGCGCTCTGAATCTTGGCCACAGTCAACCTTCTAGTCTCGACGCAGTAATACCAGTTGAAGATCAGCAGTCGTGGGTGCTTGGGAATGGACCATACAATTTGCATGGCGCCCGAGAGGGGCTTCTCGATTTTGATAAGAAGCCATCAAAATTCTTTAGACAGATTCCTCATGAATGCCGCGATTTAGTTCTTTCTGATTTGGCCTTTGCCTTAACAAAGCTACTCCCCGATGCTGTTGAACTTGAGGGGAGATATTGGACGATCTCAGATTGCCCGGGGACTGGAGGCGGACGTTGGGTGACCTTGAATACGGGATACCTTGAGTTCATGTATTTCCCGAAGACAATTCCGTGGCTGTACGGCGAGCCATTGTCGAGGCTTGCATACATCAATACGCCCGCCGGAACACTTTTAGATGTGAGGTTTTCCGAAGGAGCTTGGGCTGATTCTTCGGACATTTTTGATGTGCCTGAGGAGGTTGAACAATTCTCAGTGGTGCGAAGAACATCATACTCTTCAACAGATGCAGACGCGGTATTGTTCTGTGTCGGTAATCTTGAAAATTGTGCAGCTTATTTACGGACATCTTAAATGGTGCTAGGGAATTTGCGTTGTAAGCTATGCGCCAAAACGCTTCAGGAATGTTCGCGAAAAACCACTCTCCTCTAGTCAGAGAAATCTACCAATTCTCCCTTGCGATGGGCGTGGAATTGATGCTGATTGACTGCTCTAGCATCTCGCCTGCTTTAGATTCACTAGTCAATGGCTCAAGTGATGTAGATGTAACAACTAGTTTTAAAAATTGTTCCTTTTCCTAGCAAAGCTGGTTTTCGTAGTTTTGCGCTTACTTGCCTGAATTCATGTCCACCGGGAGTCAATTATCGAATTAAGGTTATCTGCAAATCGTGGAACGTATTGGTTAAGCAAGCCGTCGTAGGCGGCTGAAGGTTCCATCAGAATCAGCTTCAAAGATCAAGCCTGATCCAGAAAACGCACCTGTAGCTTGCACCCACGCCACCGGTTTGAACTGTCCTGGGTTTTGTTCCTAGGCGTTTACCTTGTTTTCTATTATTGCTTGTTGGAGGCAGTGTTCGTTCCACCATGGCGGGATCCGTCTTGGTATTTGGGGTTGTAGCCGATGACGCCCGCGCATGACCTTCTCGGACGGTTCGCCCGCAAGAACGCGTACAGTTCCTCGTAAGCCTCAGACTCATCAGGTCGATGAGCTGCCTGTTTTCCAAAGGGGCCTGCGGACGGAGCGCCGATGGAGCCGAGACAGTGTGCGCATTTGCGGGTTCGGGAGGAGGCACCGGGCTGTGGTGCTCGCTGGCGCCTCTCGCGACTCCTGAGCGGCTCGGTTGGCACCTCATTCGCTATGACGGCACATGCTTTTTCTTTGGGGTGCCGATGGAGCGGTTGCGATGTTGGAGGACGTTGCCCACGGCCACTACGGGACGGGCTTAATTTCACGCGCGACGGCTGAAATGCTTCGGGAGAAGCACGTCCGAAGGAGAGCCGGTGTTGCTTGGGGAACACGGAGGCTGGTGGAGGCTTTGCCAGTGCCAAAGTCAGAGTCAGCGCCAAAGTCAGACTCAAAGTCAAACTCGGCGCCAGCGTCAAGTTCGCCAGCGGCTCGTTCGGATGAAGAAGTAGACAGAGGCGCAAACGAAGAAGTAGACGACGAAGCGACGGCTCGAACCGGGAAGGTCCGGGCCGCCGCTCGGCGCTCACATTTCACTCAGTCACGGGCTGGGTAGCTGATCCGGGAGACGTGTCAGCGAACTCTACTTGCGCAGCCGTTTACCGCCTGCGCAGGAGAAGCGCCCAGGCGCCCGCCCCGACGAGTCCGCTACCACCGATCCCTACGAGGATCCACTGCCACCAGTTCGAGCCGCTCCCGTACGAGGCGGAACCGCGCTCAGGATTGAGCAGGGCGCTCACGGGGGTAGCGGGCTTGGTGAGCGCCCGCGTCGTGGGCGCTCCTGACTGTGAGGAGTCCGCGAAGTCCAGACCCGCGACGCCGCTCGACTGGGAGTCGTCGGCGCTGGAAGCGCCCGATACGCCGGAGTCGGAGCTCGTTGACCCCGCGCCAGTCGCCGAGTTTGACGACACTAGCGAGCCGGATACGGTCGACCCACCGGTTACCGGGGTTCCGGTCTGCCCGGCACCCTCGGCGAGGCGCGCGGCGGCCGCGGTCGGGTTCCCGATCGGCGAGGCCGGGGCGCTCGCACTTGCTGAGGGGGAGCCCGTGGACGGTGATCCGGTTGACGGGGAGGTGCCCGGAGCGGGCGCGGGCTGGCCGGGCCGCTGCGCACCGTTGTTCGGGTTCGGTGCGGGCGAGGGGTTCGGCTCAGGCGAGGGGTTCGGCTCAGGCGAGGGGTTCGGCTCAGGCGAGGGATCCGGCTCAGGCGAGGGATCCGGCTCAGGCGAGGGGTTCGGCTCAGCGCCCCTCTTGATGGCGTCGTCGCCGACGAGGAAGATCACATGGAGGGTCTTCTCGATGGTGGAGCCGTCAGCGAGGTGCGCGGTGTAGACAAAGTCGGTCGAGTAGCGCCCGGGCTTCGTGAAGTAGAAGGCCTGGTGGTCGTGTGATCCAAAGAGGTAGCGGAGGACTATGTCGGGCTTCATCGAGTCGAGTCGGGGCGTGAATCCCTCGAAGAGGGAGGAGAAACCGGTGACGAGGCGACCGGGGCCGGTGAAGTTCCTCATCGCGACCTCGACGCCCTTGCTTGAGAGCTGCGAGTAGTCGACCCGCTGGGTTGAGAAGCCGACCCAGGGGATGCCCTCGAGCTGGGTCTCGGGCAGACTCCACACACCTTCGGGTGCCGCAGCGGCGAGTTCGCTGTAGCCCTTCGCGCCGGCGGGGATCTTCGCGTGCGTCGAGTCGGGGACGGCGTAGGCGAAGGTTCCGGAGGCGCGGTGGACGGGGTGGCGCGGGTCGGCGGTGTCGTCGACGAAGACCTCCGCCTTCCCGTCCTTCAGGGACATCGCCTGATCCATGTGACCTTCGGTGATGATGTGGATCGCCGAGTCGCCGGGACGGGAAGGGGCGGACGGGTTGGCAGGATCGGGTATCGAGGGATTGCCGGGCTGAACGCCACCGCTCGGTGGCGCATCGGCATCCGGATCCGCAGGGTTTGGAGAGGGTGAGGGTGCCTCGCCGTTGTTCTCCGCGGTGATCGCGCGCAGCGCCGAGATCGCGGCGTCGCCGACGACGAAGTGAGCGGAGCGGGACTTGTAGGAGAAGTTCCCGTCCTTGTCGCGCGTCTCGATGTTGAAACCGACGGCGTAGACGCCTGGCTTCGTGAAGACGTGGGCGAGGGGAACTGCGGCTGCATCGACGGTGAAGCCGCGGTTGGGGTCGCGCGTCGTATCGAGGGTGACGTTCATCGCCCCGTCGGTGACGGTCCCCGCGATGTAGCGGCTGCCCTTGGGGCCGTCGAAGGTGTCGATGGAGTAAACGGCTGGCCCGGAGCGCAGATCGGCGGGCATTTGGGTGAAGTCGAATCCGAGCGATCCGTGCTCACCGGAGGCAGGCAGGACCCAGCGGTCGCCGTCGGCGGTCGTCTGCTTGAGTGAGTCGGGGATTTCGAGGATCGGTTCCCCGGGGATCGACTTGCCGTTCGCGTTCACCTCGAGGGTCACCCGCTTGATCGGCACGCCAGCCCGCACATCGTCTTTGAAGGTCCCCTTGTAGACGTAGTGGGAGGGGGAGGAGGGTGAGGCTGGCGCCTTCGCAGTAGAGCCGAAGAGCGCTTCGATCTGCTTACGGGCCTCGGCCTGGGTGAAGGGGGGCTCGGGCTCGGCGGGCGTCTCCTCGGTGGAGAGTTCGCCGGAAGCGATCATCTTCTCCTTCATCTGCTCGGCAGTCGTTCCGATCGGAGTGAGGGAGGTTGTGGTGCCTTCGGGCAGACCGACCTCGTCATCGGAGCCGACGAGCCACGTGATGGTCGAGGGCAAGGAATTAACGGCTCTCTGGGACCAGGTGGACGTGTAGGAGGCAACCATGTCGAGCCGGTAGACGCCCGCTTTCGAGAAGGTCCAGTTCCAGTGGCCGTGGGAGCCAGCCTGGAGGGAGAGCGGCGCGAGCGAGGGGTCGGAAGAGAGCCCTCGACTCAGGGAGTTCGTGCCGATGGTGCGCCACACCTCGACGGCTCCGGGCCCGGAGGAATTTGCGATCGAGAGCTTCACCTCGTCAAGAAGGATCCCCTCGGGCTGGGCGACCTCGTGCGCCGTGTCGAAGGCACCGATGCCAGCCCAGACGGGACGCCAGTTGTCGATCTGCTCCTGGGGGGCACGCCAGACAATGTCGCCGGGCTTGCCAATGAAGTCGAAGAGGCCGCCCGAGGGGACGACCATGCGCGAGACCTCCTGGGAGTCGGAGACACGCGCGTCGGGGGCGAGTCGGACGCAGACGGAGTTTGGGTCCTTGACGACTTTGCGCCCGTCGACAACAGTAACGGTGAAGATCTCGTCGACACGGGTGACGTAGGCGGCGTCAACATGCGCGTGGTGGAGGAGCTTGCGGCCAGCGCACACGTGGGGAACGCGGCCGTCGGGCCCAGGGGTCGCCTCCGGGTCAGCGCCGGGCGAGCCCGCAGGAACCGTGAGGTCGGCGGGCACGAGGTCCCCGTAGCCAGCCTCTCCGGGCAGGTGCTCGGGATCGTCGGGCGCTCCGGGGGACGAGGGTGCGGCCTCAGCGTTGGTCGAGCCGGAGGCGTCGGAGGCGTACTCCGTGAGAGAGGTCGTTTCTAACGGGACTGCGTGCGCCAAGGGCGCGGCGATCGTTGGCGTAGCAAAGAGCGCGAGGGTGAGGAGCGCGGTGAACAGGGCGAGGAGGGGATGAATCCCGCGGTGGGTGGCGCGCATGATGAACCTTCTGGCGATAATGAGAATGAATTGCATTATCGTACAGGGCTGTCTGCGAACCGCGCAACCTCGAGTGTGAGGTCCGGATCACGCTCGCCGCGTGTAAGGATGCGAGAAGAGTAATTGATGCCGTCGAGGGGGATGCTGTGCTCTATATGTGGGATGCCCTCAAGGCGCGCGTACGGGCGCGGATGTCGAAGACTCTGCTCGTCTACTTCGCGGTGTTCGCGGTCTTCCGTTGTGGACGCGCAACTCGGTCTGCATCGCGTAGCCACTCCTTCTCGGCCTCTACTGAGAGGTTGTCGACACCGTCCTCAACGCGGATCCGTACCGACGCGAGCGCCCTGGAACGAGAGCGCGACATCTAGACGCTCCTATTCGCCTCCTCCAGACCGAGGGGCGGGCCTACACCCACCGCTACATCTGTGAACGGCGGTTTCAAGTGGTGAGTGCAACGGCGTCGTTGTGGGGTAATTGTTCTATGGGTTTGGCGGGGGTTTTCAGTTGAATCGTTGGTGGGGTCGGGTGTTGAGTTGGCGTTGGGCTTCTTCGAAGGTCTTCGGGCGGGTAGGTGCCCAGGTCGGTGCTTTTGGGGAAGTAGTCGCGCAAAAGGCCGTTTATGTTCTTGTTGGAGCCGCGCTGCCAGGGAGAGTGCGGGTCGGCGAAGTAGACATTGATCGTTGTCTTCTTCGTCAACTCTTTGGTTTTGGCTATCTCGGCTCCCTGATCCCAGGTCAGCGTGCGCCGCAGATCCTGGGGTAGGCCGGCGATCATGTCGGTCAGAGTCTCGACGACGGTATCGGCGTCGTGCGAGAGGGGCAAAGGCCGCAACAGCAAGTACTCGGTGGTGCGTTCGACAAGAGTGATGGTCGCGCTCTTGGAGTTCTTCCTGATGATCAGATCACCATTCCTAATGGCCTGGGACGAGGTGCCCTTCGGCCTCCTCGGGCCGATCGGTGATCCTGGCGCCCTCGACCCACGACTTGCCTGACGAACGGGCAACAGTGAGCTTGGAGCGTGGTTTGCGGCTCGTGTGTCCCGAGCGCAAGGTTTTCTCTACTTTGAGTTCGTGACGCAGGCTTGCATGCCCGTGTACGTAGAGGGCCTGGTAGATGGTTTCGGCGCTGATCGTCATGCCCCCATTGTCGGGCTCGTGCATCCAGGCGGCCGCGATCTGGCAGGGGGGCCAGTGTTCGTTGAGCTTGGCAACCACGAAAGACCGGAGCTGTGGATCCTCGATCTTCAACCCTTTGGGGCGCGCCGCAAGGTGCTTGGCCTGTTCGTGGGCTCGCGCCGCCTGATACGCGCCCGGCATCCGATCAACCTCGCGTTTAACCGTCGAGGCTGACGCTCCCACCTGAGCGGCGATGGTCCGTAATGACAGTCCTTGAGGGTGTAAGAACTCGATGAGCTGACGGCCCCCATCGTCAAGCGGGCCCCGTGCCCCTCGCCTCGGGTCAACCCCGCGACGATTCTCGGATCAGGACACCCATTCCACCCACCAACAGGGCCTGTACGAAACGTCATCCCCCAATCCTTGGCTCAGCCGCGAATCGTGCAGACCGCCACGCCCGCACGCCTGTGCACTTGACGGACCGCCACCCCCTGGACCAACAGACCGAAAACGAGATCCCGCACCTCACCAGAACGGCGAAACACCACAGCAACCACCCCACACACTCAAGGCGCTGCACCCACCACCTGAAGCCACCCAACTCAGATGACGACCCTGCTGGGACAGCTTTCGGCGCTGACCGCTTCAAGTCGCTCGCTCGATACGAACCACGTCGCGCTTGCCTACCTGATTCACCGCGCGCAAACGGCAACAGATCGGGGTGAAACCGCTGGTCAGACCCTGTCGATCGCGCAATTGGTGGACACGCTGAATACGCAGATTTTGGATGATGCGCGCTTTTCTTCGTTCATCGACGACAAGACGCGCACGGCAATCACCGGCGTTGTTCTGGATGTTTCAAGCAGTATCTCTGCCGGCAACTACGTGGACGTGAACCACGGAATGCTCGGCGGTAATTCCGTGATCACCGAATACCTGCACATGCAACGCATCTATGTTTCGCCCGGACAGTCGGTTAGTGCCGGAACAGTGCTTGGCGAGGTCGGCATGACCGGCTATGTCACCGGTTGCCACCTGCACTTTGGTGTTCTGCAGAACGGCGTGAACGTTGACCCGATGGGGTACTTGTAAGCCAATGTGGCTCGCTGATCTGATGATTGGCTGAGTCGGAAGGCGGGGACAAGCTCAGCTTGTCCCCGCCTTCCATTGATACTGGCATTTTATGAGGCTTGAGCAAGACCCCTGCCCTCGGACGCGTTAGAATTAACGCCTTGAGTGGCGGGGCGCGGCCTCGTCAATCAAAGAAAGGAGGTGAACGATACCGAAAGACTGGAACCGAAGCTGACCGAAGGTGAGAAGCGCAAAGCTGCATTGGACGCGAAGAAGACGATCGCGCGGAACAAGAAGGCGCGCCACGACTATCTGATCGAAGATACGTGGGAAGCCGGTCTTGTCCTGTCGGGTACCGAAGTGAAAGCTCTGCGGATGGGGCGCGCGTCGCTGATCGACTCGTGGGTTGAGGTCAAAGACGGCGAAGCATGGCTGTACGGCGCGAACATTCCGATGTACGCGCAGGGCTCCTGGAACAATCATGCGCCAACGCGGAAGCGAAAGCTGCTACTGCACGCCTCAGAAATTGAGCGGATCGGCCAGAAGGTGCAGGCCAAGGGCTACACGATCGTCCCACTGGAGCTCTACTTCATCGGCGGTCGCGCCAAAGTTGAGATCGCGCTGGCCAAAGGCAAGCAGGAATGGGACAAGCGCCAGTCTTTGCGCGAGGCGCAGGATAAGCGTGAAGCTGAACGCGCGATGCGCGCCTACACGAAGCGACCGAACTACAAGTAGCGTACAGGTAGCGGGTGCCAGCTTCGTGCGTGGTGCGCTTTCTGCTGAAACCTTGCGTTTGCTGGCATTGCGCTAGCTGTTGAAACTTCGCGTAAGCGGGGTTATTCTTAGATGTCTGGTCGAACGGTTGGAAGCGGTTCTTCGATGAGTCTTAGGATTTCGTTGAAGAGCCAACCCGGCAGTCTGTTTGCCGGTGAGTTGAAGAACTCAATAGGGGATGATCGGTTTCGACGGCGGTCGTCGATCGAGGGGAAGCGGGCCGAGAACGCACGCTCAACTCGCAAACGCTGTGTGCGAACCAATAGGTGCCGAACAGAACCGCACCGACTACGTTCTCGCCGCCTGATTGCCGCGTGAACCTTTAGTCCGTCAGC
>ERZ773007.1785-NODE-1785-length-9929-cov-21.390926_pt1 | contig 9929 bp, 5 predicted proteins | sample MGYA00580665_ERZ773007 | MGnify/ENA primary metagenome ERZ773007 (study PRJEB29015, sample SAMEA2738122) | human oral metagenome | biome: human oral; feature: human-associated habitat; material: saliva | place: China | collected 2167 ... | reverse complement strand
AAATTTTTGAACGAGTTGAAATGATGTCATCAGTACCATTTTCGGTCAAGGAAAGGATATGTTGCAATTCTTTTCTTGTTAAAGGACTGGTCATAATATTGTGCTCCTCAAAGGGCACCTTATGTTTTTCTAACCAGGCCTTTGCCTTACGACATGAAGTACAGCTCGGTGATAGAAATAGTGTAATCATGCTTTTCTCTTCTTATCTATACTTTGCTACTTCTATTATACACAAAAATAAAGCGCTTGACTAGAGATTTTTAGAAAAAAAAGCCTATTTTTCAAGAAAAATAGACTGTTTGCGAACGATTGATAGATTTTGAATTTAATTAATTCATTCTTGACAATAGTTTCGAATCACATACCTAACTTATTTACTCAAAATAAGAACATCTTTAGTATTATTTCCTGCGACTTTTTAGATAAAGATAGCCAAAGAAGCTTTCATAGAGGGCAAAAAAGAGGAGGAAGGCATGAAGGAAGAAGGTCTCTGGCAAAATCAGTATAACAGGATCCTTGGCTGGGTCAAAAAGCCAGGTATCATCTCCCACAAAGAGAATTTGATGGAAAAGAGTAAAGAATTGGTCAAAACCAATCAAAACTCCCCCAAGACCAATCAGCACAGGCAAGACTACTAGAGTCAAAAGCCCCTTACTGAATAGAGATAAAAAGCCCTTTTTCACAATCCCTTTGACAAAGACGTAAAAACTTGGCAGTGTCACTAGGGCTACTAGCTGAACCAAGTGAAAGAGATTTTTGACCACCGCAAAGTGGTGCAGACCAGCTGCTGACGAACGAAAATCAGGCATCTGCAAGACCTGGCTAAAAGGATTGGTAAGATAATTCATCAAGATATGAAAATTGTATTGAATAGTTTCTGGTTTTAGATAAACTCGATTCGTTAGGTGCAACCACTGAATCTCCATAGGATAGAAGACCCAAGCCAGATAAATGGTCAGAAGGATAGAAAGCGAGAGGAGAAAGAGCATAGAGCTCCAAAAGGTCAGTTTAGTTTTCATCAAAATCCCACTCCGCAAGACTAGAAACCACATGAGTCGGTGCGATTGGCAGGTCTGCTACTTCTTCTGCCTTGGTAAAACCTGTCGTCACCAAAAGCGTTGGAATACCATTGTCAATCCCAGCCCGGATATCAGTCAGGTAGTTATCTCCGACCATGATTAATTCTTCACGTTCCAAACCTAAGTGCTCAACCGCCTTGTCCATAATGATAGCATTTGGTTTCCCAATATAAACAGGCTTCACACGTGTTGCTACTTCAAGCAGCGTAATCAGTGAACCAGCACCTGGCAAAAGACCGCGTTCTGTCGGGATGTTGAGGTCAGGATTGGTTCCGATAAAGTGAGCTCCCTTTTGGATAGCCAGAGTTGCTGTCGCAAATTTTTCATAATCAACTTGCCAGTCCAGGCCTACTACCACATAGGCAGGATTTTTCTTGTCTTCGACATAACCAGCCGCCTTGATGGCTTCCTTGAGCCCTGCTTCTCCGATAACATATACCGTCTTTTTAAGCCCCAAGTCATTCATATAATCGATAGTTGCCAAAGTCGCTGTGTAGACGGTCGATAGGGGCGTATCGATATTAAAATTCTGAGCCAACATTTCTTGAACGCTCTCCGGAGTACGGGTTGTATTGTTGGTCACAAAGAGATAGGGAATGTCTCGCTTTTGCAATTCATGGACAAAAGCCTCCCCTGCTGGGATTCTGTCTTTCCCCTTATAAATGGTTCCGTCTAAATCAATTAAATAGCCTTTATATTTCATCTATTTCTCCCTAATTCTTCTTCATTTCTTGCCAAGTGATGATAGCTTGGGCATTGATAGCACCGTTACTTGTAATTTCATGCTTGCTTTCCAGTCCAGTTCGTTCAACAGCCGATGTAATCGCCCCACCTGGTCGAACTTCCTTGACATACTTGAGGTTGATTTTCTTGGGAATATACTGGGTCAAAAAGTCCGCTCCCATGACCTCAAAAATCCAGTCCAAGTATTTACTGTTATTGACATGGCCATTCATATCCAAGTCGTAAAAACGGACATGGTAATCCTTGCTGATCGGCTCTTCCAAAGGATCATACTTTGGTCCACGGATAAGCTTTTTATCAAAATCAGACTGGTAAGGAGCCACAATCTCAGGTTCAACAGTATGGACTTTTCGACTGTCTCGGTCCATGAGAACAAAGGTCGCCATCATGTGGATGAGCTCCTGCCCTGCTTCATCATAAATGGTAAAGCGACGGTAGCAAAAGAGTCGATTGTAGCTCAAAGCTTCCGTTTCGATGGTGATTTCTTCCGCAAAACGAGGCAAACGAACCACCTCAATATCATAATCTGTGATAATCCAGACCAGATTATAGTTTTCCAAAATGGCCTTATCACTAACACCCAGTTCAATCGATTGCATCCCTGAAACTTGCAGGGACAGCAAAATCACATCTGGAAGCTTGATATGACCGTTCATATCAGCCATATCAAAAGGAATTTTCATTTTCATTTGATAAGTTAAGCCCATCATCCTACTCCAAAATAAATCGTTCTGCTACAGTATCTCCCAAAAAGAGACCTCTTTTTGTCATGCGAACTCGGTCACCCTCTATTTGCATGAGACCTTGTTGAACCAAGTCCCTGACAATTTCTCCATAAAGTCCATCAAAAGACCGTCCAAATTTTTCCTCAAATCGTGCCATGGAGACCCCTGATTTCTTGCGAAGGCCCAGGAACATTTCTTCTTCCATTTGCTCTTTTTGGCTCAGGTGTTCTTCTGTAATACGAGCATTACCTTCCTCAACCGCACTGAGATAATGACGAATCGGACCATGATTCTTATAGCGCACTCCATTGACATAGCCAGAGGCCCCAGCACCGATGCCATAGTATTCAGCATTGTCCCAGTACATGAGATTGTGGCGACTTTCAAAACCGGGTTTGGAGAAATTAGAAATCTCATAATGCTCAAAGCCTGCTCGCTCAAGCTCAGTGATGATGTACTCAAACATCTCCGCTTCCAGTTCCTCCTTAGGCAGAGGCAATTTCCCTCGTCGCATACGGTTCATAAAGACCGTATGATTTTCCAAAATCAAGCTATACAAACTCATATGAGGAATGTCAAGTCCAATGGCCTTAGCCACATTTTCCTTGACCTGCTCCATGGTCTGACCAGGCAGTGCATAAATCAAATCGATAGAGATATTGTCAAAACCAGCCAGTTTCAGACGGTCGATATTTTCATAAATATCCTTCTCCAAATGACTGCGCCCAATCTTTTTCAGCATCTTATCATCAAAGGTCTGCACACCTAGCGAAACACGATTGACAGCCGAGTTCTTCAACACAGCTATCTTATCCGCATCCAAGTCGCCTGGATTAGCCTCAATGGTCAACTCCTCTAAGACAGACAAGTCCAAGTTTTTAGTTAAGCCATTCAAGAGCACTTCTAGTTGCTGTGCTGACAGGGCTGTTGGTGTTCCACCTCCGATATAGAGAGTTCGCAACTTTTGAATATCATAAGATTGAAACTCTTCTAACAGATGTTCCAAATAGCTATCTACCGGCTGATTCTTGATAAAAACTTTTGAAAAGTCACAATAATAACAAATCTGGGTACAAAATGGGATGTGCACATAGGCTGACGTTGGTTTCTTCTGCATAGTACTTATTATACCACAAAAGCGAACAATACTTAGAATTCCGTTTAACAAAATCCTAGCATTGTTCGCTTTCTTTATCTAATCATTCTTTGTATTTTATGACGAACACGATTCCCAGAACCAATCTAGTTTGTCTTTACAATACAAAAGAATGAATGTTCATTTGACTAAATTTTTAGTCTTCTTTTTTCTTGCGAGCTACAAGTCCAAATCCACTCAATAGTCCAAGAAGTCCTAGAGATGCAAGAGTCGCATTTGATTCTGTTCCTGTATTTGGCAATACATTTTGAGAATCATTTGACTTAGCTCCATTATCCATAGTAGTCTTAGTATCTTCATAATTTGCATTCGAAGTAACCGTTACAGTGACTGGGATTTCTTCCGTTGAGCCATCTGGGTATGTTACTGTAACCTTACCTGTAATCTTATCTCCTGGTTTCGCTCCTTCTGGAATAGTTACAGTAACTTTTCCATCTTTATCTACTGTGATGACTCCTGGTTGATCACTTTCAAAGGTTGTACCAGCTGGAATCTTCTTACCATTCGCTTCTGTTAATGGAATTTCAACCTTAGAACCTGGGTTGCCATGGCCATCTTCATACTTCGGTGTGTAGATATCTTTATCTTGTTCACCTACTGTAACTGTTACTGGTACTTCTTCTGTTGATCCATCTGGATATCTTACTAGAACTTTACCTGTAATCTTATCTCCTGGTTTTGCTCCTTCTGGGATTGTTACTGTGACTTTTCCATCGTTATCTACAGTAATTACTCCTGGTTGATCGCTTTCGAAGGTTGTTCCTGATGGAATTTTCTTACCGTTCTCTTCTGTTAATGGTATTTCTACTTTAGTTCCCGGTTTTCCATTTCCATCATCGTATTTCGGTGTGTAATCATCTTTATCTCGACTAGTTACCGTTACTTTTACTGGTACTTCGTCTTTTGATCCATCTGGATATGTTACTGTAATCTTACCTGTAATCTTATCTCCTGGATTTGCTCCTTCTGGGATCGTTACTGTTACTTTTCCATCTTTATCTACTGAGATGACTCCTGGTTGATCACTTTCGAATGTTGTTCCTGATGGAATTTTCTTACCGTTCTCTTCTGTTAATGGAATTTTTACCTCAGTTCCTGGTTTGCCACGACCATCATTGTATTTCGGTGTGTAATCATCAGATACTTGAGTCACCTTAACGGTTACTGGAACATCGATAGTAGAACCATCTGGATAGGTAACAGTTACAACACCTGGCTTGTCTCCTGATGTAGAAGTGTCTGGTGTCGTTTTCCATGTGTAATTTGTACCATTTGGAAGGTCACTATTATTACCAATACTGTTCTTAGCATTCGGTTGCACCTTAAGCCCAACTGTTTGAGTTTTAGCTGTTGGAACAATATTTGTTGCCTCCTTAATTGGGCTTGGTTCTGACACAACATTATCTTCTCCTGGTGTTTGAACAGTTGTTTTAGCTGTAATATTTCCTACTGGAACCTTACCTGGGATGATTACTGTTGCTTTTCCATTTGTTACAGTTCCTGTACCAATAACAGTTGTTCCATCTGGACCATAAAGAGTTACGATTGAACCATCTTTAACTCCCCCTCCAACAGAAACAGTTACTGGAACATTTTCTTTATTAGACTTACCTGTTAAATCTGTTTCAATCGTTGGAGCTTTTGGCTTAACAATGATTGTTACTTGCGGATTAGATTTGGCTACTGTGTTATCTGTATGAGTTGCTGTTGCTGTGTACTTAAAGACACCTGCTGTATCTTGAACAACTTTCGGCGTTGTCCCTTCCCAGCCCCACTCAACTCCAATTCCTTTACCATTAGGTCCTGCGTCTGTATAGTAATTACCGTCCACATTCCCCTTCCAGTTTCTTAGCGAATCTCCAACTGTGACAGTCACCGTTTTACCTTTGATAGGATAAAGAGCTGCTTTATTAGTTGTCGCTACTTTCTCTGGACTAGGATCAGATGTGACATCTTGTTCACCAGGTGTTTGAACAGTTGTTTTTGCTGTAATATTTCCTTTTGGAATTGTTCCTGTAACTGTCGCTTTTCCATTAGCCACAGTACCTCTACCAATTACACGTCCATCCTGAGAATAAAGTGTTACAATAGAGCCATCTTTTACCCCGTCATGAACATTTACAACAACTGCTGTGTTAGGCAGTTCTGCCTTACCAGTTAGATCCGTCTCAATCGTTGGAGCTTTTGGTTTAACAATAACGGTTACTTGCGGATCAGATTCTGCTACTGATTTATCTGGATGAGTTGCTGTTGCTGTATACTTAAAGACACCTGCTGTATCTCGAACAGCTTTAGGCGTTGTCCCTTTCCAACCCCATTCTACCCCATTTCCACGTCCTTTTGGTGCATTAGTGTAGTAGTTAGAATCTACATGGTCCTTCCATGTTACTAGTGAATCTCCAACTGTAACAGTTACTGTCTGACCTTCCAGTGGATGCTGACTAGCTAAGTCTTTCCCTACATGGACAGGGACATCAATATTCTCAGTTGATTTATCTGGATATGTGATTTTTACGACTGCTTTTTTATCTGTTCCTGTAGTATTGGTTTCAGGTTTTGAAACTACTTCAAAGATAGTTCCGGCTGGGAAGGCTGGCGTACCAGGTTTAGCAATGACTTTTCCTTTAACCTCATCATCTGTGATGGTATGGTTAAATGGTACAGTCAGCGTATTTGCTGCTGGAGTATACTTTTCTGCCTGTTCATGTACATCAAAAACAAAGAATCCTGTTGTGGTGTTAGTTCCGTCTGTTGAAATTGCACGGGCAGTATACTTACCTTTCCCAACTCCTAAACCAACTGTTCCTGTTACACTTTGTCCTAATGGCGAACCTTCTGTTGCCGCACCACTGACAGGTGTAAAGTTAAATCCACTTTGTAAGTTTTCCGCTTTGAAATTCGTCACTTTTCCACTATCATCTGTAGTGATAAGACGTGTATTCACTTCATCACCACGGTATAGTGGAATAACTATATTTTGTCCTTGTTCATGAGTTTTTCCTAACTCCACTTTGCTACCATCGTCTTTAGCCCAATAGATTTTTGGTGGCGTTGTATCACGAACCACTACTGGAACTGTTACTTCATCTGTTGATTTATCAGAGTAAGTCACAATAACTGTAGCTGTTTTGTTACCTGTTGTATCTGTATCAGGTTTTTGTTTAACAGTTAAGGTCGCATTACTTGGATAATTTTTAACTTTTGCTTTAATTGCTTCATCTGTTAATTCTTGTTTGATTCCAACTACAAGAGTTTCTGCTGTTGGATTGTGTTTTTCATTTTCTTTAGTGGCTGGTACAACTTTTACTTTTACTGTCTTAACAACTTCGTGACCAGCGTCATCAGTCGCCTTAAAGGTAACTGTTTTTTCTCCAATATCAGATTCCTTTGCCGCTCCAAGATCAATAGATAGTGTCTTTTGTTTGTCAGTATTTACTGAATAGTTCGTTTGTTGCGTAAATAGATGATTAGCATATTTTGTAGCTATATCTGTAAAGTCTAAATTCACCTTAGTATCATCTTGTCCATTTACATTAAATAATATTTTCTCACCAACTTTTACAGTTTGTTCTGCTGGTGTAACAGTCAAGGTAGGAGGTTGTGTGTCTGGTGCTTTTAATACTGTAACTGGTACATTTACATTTTCAGACGATCCATCTGGGTATGTTACTTTCACTACTGCATTCCCAACGTTTCCTGACTTAGCTGTTGATGGTTTACTTAAAACAGTAAGTGATCCAGGTGCATAGTTCTTCACTTTTGCTTTGACTGCATCATCAGTAATCGTTTGCCCTTGGTTTACTGTTAGCGTTTCACCTGTTGGATTGTACTTAGACGCTTGATCTTTTACTGTAATCGTAATTGTTTTTTCAGCTTTGTTTCCATTTTTATCATAGGCTTTAATAGTTACTGTACTATTGCCTACAGGTCCTGTCGGTGTCCCAGTAATCTTACCATTTGCAAATGTTAATCCTTGTGGTAATCCAGTTACTTCAATCGGATTATTTTCACGCATTCCTACTCCACCAACATTATCTGTTGCTGTTACTGGAATATCTGCAATTTTCTCACTTTTTGTAACTGTTGCACCATTAGCATTAATAGTTGGAGGTGTTGTATCTTTTGGAGTTAAGCTCGTCCCTAATGTCCCCATAATATATGAGTAGCTAGTATTTAGAGCTTTTGTTACTGATGCAGCATATACACGACCATAAGCATTCGCCTCTGCTTCAGTAACATCATTTTTCAACTTAATCTTCGCATGCATATGCACCGCATAATCAGTACTTTCTCTTCCAACATCTATACCTAGATAATATGACGCCTTTGGATAATTTCCATTTTTATCTTTAGGTAACTGATTTAATGTCGAATCATATCGGTTATTTTTAAACACATCCCATCTTTGATTATCACGAGTTACCCCTGAATTCGGATCATAAAACGAATATCCATCATTATTAAAAATTTTATATTGTTGTCCCCATGGATTTGAAATTGTAGCAGTATTTCCATATTGTTCAAAGCCTTGGAATCCATCTGAAAGTCTTCTACCTCCGGTATTACGATAACGTGTAAATGTTAAATCTTTTACTGTATTAGATGGGTCCATAATGTTAAACGGAGCTTGGAAGTAATAGTGTTGTTGATAAGTATTTTCTGTCATCTTATGTCCATCGTTATTGAAGAAGACATCATAGACAATCCATTTACCTTCACTATCTTGCATATAGTAGGCTTTGATATCTGTTTTATTTAATGTTAATTCTGGTTCGTTGTTTCGAGTACTTTGACCTCCATTTTTTTTAGGGTCAACAGAAGCAAAATATTTAATATTTGCTAAGGCACCTGAACTAATCTGACCATTTGCTCTAAACTGTGTTCCTTTAGGCATTCTCTGACCATTACGTGAGTCACGAGCACCTGAAGTCAAACGTGTTGTAGCGTTTTTAACAGAGTTAAACATTCTCTTCACACGTTTTGTCATATCTTCAACATCGTTCAGAGAAACTGTTGTATTTTCAAGAACACCTTGAGCCAAGCCCAATAGTTCATTGGCTTTTTCAAGAACTTCTTTAGTTGATTCATGTTCAGGAAGCTCAAGAACCGCTGCTTGTAATTGATCAGCAGACAATTTTAGTGATTCTTTCTTATCTGAAATAGTTTTATCAGCTTCACTTAGTTCAGAAGTGGTTTTATTATCTTTGATTTCAGTCTTATTCTCAGTTGCAGTTTCTTGAACCTTGCTTGATTCTTTAGTAGCATTTGATAAAACAGTTAAATCACTTTCTAAAAGGGAAAGTAGTTCATCTACATCCTTCTGCGTTGCAGTATCACTATCTAGTAGGGCTTGCCCTTTTTGAACTCTGTCCTTAATCGGAGAAATAACTGACTTGTCAAGATCTGATTTCGATGACAGAGTAGTCTTTAACTCTTCAACTACTTTTTTTAATTTCGCTTTATCAATCACTTTGACAACGCTTTCAATATCGGTTGTAGTCTTATTTTCCGAAGGATTCTGTGCAACTTCTACTTTGATATCGGTAGGTTGTTGAGTCTCTGCGAGTGATTTATTCTTCTCTTTTTGATTATACACATCTGTGGTATTTTGTGAGTTGTTTTCAATCACACTATCCGCACTAGCAACACGCGCACCTAAAAACATCAGTGCTGCGACAGCTACTGAAGCCGCACCAAAGCTATATTTACGAATAGAGAAGCGTAGAACCTTTTCACGTTGGTGACGCTTTACTCTACTTAGTGAATTCGATTTGTTTTCCATTTTTCCTCCTTATGTCAAAACACAAAATCAAATTAAAAAGCAATTTTTATAGCTAATCCCAAATAGGGATATAACCATAAAAAATCACTATGATGAGCATTTTACACATCACAGCTATCACAGCTCAATTATACCACATTCAACATATTTAATCAAATGTGTAGCATTGGATTGCTTAAAATTCGAGAGAAATTGTATATTTAAATATAACATTATAAATATAATAATGATTTATATTAAAAACAAATCTATTCATAGAAAAAGTATACTAATTTCTTTTCAATCAAGGTTTTATCCACATAAAAAAACCTATAAGCTCTATAGAGGTATAATCCGCTAGAGAGTTTATAGGATCTAGAATAGTTACTATTTATTTTATTCTTCTGTTATATCAATCACAATCTCTTCTGATTCATCAAAAGTTTCGGATTTTTCTTGCCATT
>ERZ773007.1774-NODE-1774-length-9959-cov-6.416902_pt1 | contig 9959 bp, 10 predicted proteins | sample MGYA00580665_ERZ773007 | MGnify/ENA primary metagenome ERZ773007 (study PRJEB29015, sample SAMEA2738122) | human oral metagenome | biome: human oral; feature: human-associated habitat; material: saliva | place: China | collected 2167 ... | reverse complement strand
GACCTTCAACACCATTTCCAAAAACAACAGCTCCTGTTCCGATGAACACAAGCATAAATGTACCGATTAATTCAGCAACAAATTTTTTCATAATTAGTCTCCTTTTTTTCAACTACCTATTAGTCTATCAAAAGAAGGGGAGGGATTCAAGAAAAGTGCTTGGAAAATTGCAGGTCTTTGCACTTTTGGTTACCCGAGGCTAGTCAGGACAAACAGCACCAAGGACGGCTAAGGAGTGTCTTTGGTGCTGTTTATTTGGTTGAGTTTATTCTGTATATTCAACATAACCTTTTTCTTGTAATTTAGCTGCAGCTTCACTAATTTTCACTGGTTTTGGTTTGGTCGCAGGAAATTGATTTGGATCGCGTCGATGTAACTCTTTCCAGTCAATAGTTTGGTAATTATATATTACGGTTTGAATGTATTCTCCATCTTTCTTCTCAACGGTAGACTTTATTCCAGTTACATCCTTATAAAGCTCTTGACTTTTGTTCAGAAGTTGAACAACCTCTTCTTCAGATTTGCCTAATCCTTTAGGGTTATAAAAGTAAATACCAATCTGTTTATAGACGATGTCATCCTTGAAGTAGTAGATAAGAAATGTTGATCCACCTTTATCTATACGCTTGAATCTTTGTACACCGTCTTTTGGCAGAGCTTCTGTTGTATTTTGTTTATTGGACGCTACTTGTGTTGTTGGAGCAGTCGTAGTTGCTTCAGCTGCTTGTGTAGTCTCTGTTGCACTACTAGCTGAGTTGTTTTGTCCGCAAGCCGCAAGAGCAAAAATTGATGAGAGTAATGCGATTAATATTTTCAAGTGTTTATTCATTTTGTTATAAACCTTTCTTAAAACTCCTTATATTTTATTGTTTAACGTAACCGTCTTCAAGTAATTTTGGAACAGCCTCACTATATTTTAAAGCAGTTGGATTCTCATCGGTGAATGTTTTAGGAGCGCGTTTATGAAGCTCCTTCCAGTCGATATTGTTGTAATCAATTTTGAGTGTGTGGTAGTAAATTCCATCTTTTCGTGCAATAGTGGATTCAATTCCTTTCACTCCGTCGTAGATAGAGTGTCTTTTTTTGAGAAGTTTTTGTATTTCTTCTTCGGTTTTACCCATTTCTTTAGGCTTAAATGCATATACTGCATCTTGTAGATAAACGATATCGTCTTTGAAATAATATTTTAAGGTTGTAGTACTACCATTATCTTCTAGTTTATAAACAGCTTCACCGTCTTTTGGAAGGTTGCTGCTATTTTGTGCGTTCGACTTTTTCTTGTTTTGTTGATTATTAGTCGCTTTTTCTTTAGTTTGTTGATTGTCTGCAGCTTTTTCCTGGCTCTGTTGATTATTAGCCGGGTTCAGTTTTGATTGTTTATTATTCGCTTGTGTTGTTTCTTGCGCTGCTTGTGTAGTCTGCGCTGAGTTATTTTGTCCGCATGCCGCAAGTACAAAAATGGATGAGAGTAATGCAACTGATATTTTCAAGTGTTTATTCATTTTGATAGAATCCTTTCTTAAAACTTCTTACATTTTATTGCTTAATATAACCATTTTCAAGTAGTTTTGGAACGACATCACTATATTTTAAAACTGGTGGATTATCATCTGGATGTGTTTCAGGAGCACGTTTATGAAGCTCTTTCCAATCGACATTATTATAATCAACATTAATAGTAAGGTAATAAATTCCGTCTTTACGTTGAATATTGGATTCTATTCCTTTCACTCCGTTGTAAATGGCGTGTCTTTTTTTGACGATTTGTTGAGTTTCTTCCTCAGATTTCCCCAAAGTTTGAGGATTATAAGCATATACTGCTTCTTGAAGGTAAACGATATCGTCTTTGAAATAATATTTTATGGTTGTTGTGCGTCCATTTTTCACTCTTTTATAAACAGCTTCACCATCTTTTGGAATGGCGCTGTTACTTTGTTGGTTAGAGTTTGCATCACTTTGTTTGTTATCAGACGATTGATTTTCTGATGGTTTATTATTGGCTTGAGTTGTTGGCACAGTCGTCGTTGGTTGCTCTGCTTGTGTCGTCTGAGCTGTGCTACCTGCTGAGTTATTTTGTCCGCAAGCCGCAAGTACAAAAACTGATGAGAGTAATACGAGTGATGTTTTTATAGTTTTCATTGTATTTTATACCTTTCTAATCGGTTATTTAGCAGTATATCCAGCATCGAATAAAGTTTTTTCGAATTCTTTGAAACTGAGCTTATTGCCTTCGACAGAGAAGTCGTTAGGGAATCGTTCTTTCAGTTTTGCAAAATCCACTTTTTCCAGGTCTATTGTAATAGTGAAAGTGATTTTCTCATCTGTTGAAGACGTGCTCGAAGTAATGCCTGGGATATCTGTATATAAACTAAGAGTGGCTTGTGCAAGGGATTCGGCACTTTGTTTCGAAAAGTTTGGACCCATTGCTTTAAGATTCCATTCGTTTAAAATGGTAATTTTTGTTACCGTATCGCCTTTATGTTCTACCGTAGTGGTGGTTTGTGCCATTTCATTTTTTAGAAGATAGCTAGAAGACTTGGTCCCTCCGCAACCAAAAAGGAAGAAGAGAGTAGTCAACAGCATTGCGAATGCTTTGATTGATTTTTTCATATGAGTTCCTTTACCTCCGTTTAAAGAAAAAAGCAGAGTACAACAAGTGGGCTCTGCTTTTAGGTTACATTACTGAACTTCTTTGAATCCCATTTGAACGAGGTTTTCTTTTACTTTAGCTAAGTCTGTAGGATCGTCAAAAGAAACCACTGGTGGGTAAGCTGATTTCAATTTCTCACGATCGACAATTGTGTAGTCTGTTTCATAAGTTTGGATGTACTTATCGCCTTCTTTTTTAGAATCAAACTTAAATCCTTTAAGCTCTGTAATTTTATTTTTTAAGTCTCCATAGGTTTGTTCTAAAACAGATTTTTGAATTTCATAACCTTGTTTAACGGCTTCTCTTGAAGCTTCCGGAACATTATCGACACTAAAATCTGTGACAACTTCTGTGATTGTTCTTTCGATAATATTGCCTTTTGAGTATAGCGTTAATTTTGTTGTCACGTTTGTATTCACTAGCTCGTATACAGTTTTAACTTCGTTCGCATCTGATTGTGCTGCTTTTGTTGTTTGAGTTGGAGCAGTTGTAGTTGCTTGCGCTTGTGTTGTCGCTTGCGTTGTTTGAGCTTGAGTAGTAGCTACAGTTGTTGTTTCTTCTTTTTTACCTTGTCCACAAGCGGCAAGTAAGAAACCTGCAGAGGCTAAAAGCGTTAGTTGTTTGATTTTTGTATTCATAGTGCTACATCCTTTAAGTCTTTAAAAATTTTATTGAACTTGTTCAAAAATGGCTTGACTTTCGAAATCGGATTTCATTTCACTGAAACTAGTAAAAAGTTGGCTTTTAGGATCAATCTCTTTTAGTTTTGCGAAATCAATCTTTGTATAATCAAATTCTTCAATCGTTGTAACAGTGTATCCATTAACTTCATATGAAATAGAAACGCCGTCTACAGAACTATATTTTTCTTTAAGCTCCTTAACATTCTCTTCAGTAAAAAGTTTTTCTTGTTTTAGGAGTGTGTCCTTAGCGTTGCCAAACTTTTCGAAGTTTCTGTGTGTTTTTAAGACTACTTTTGTGATAGTATCGCCTTTATGATAAACGATGTATTCCGTAACCTCTGGACCCAATGTAGCTCTAAAAACTGCGACCTCTTGACCTTCTGGAGCTTGTACAGCATTCTCCTTGGAAGCAGTTGTTTGTTTTTCTTTGTAGCCTTGTTGAACGAGGGAGTCTTTATAGTTAGAGTAGCTAATAGTATTATCATCACGAAGATTCAAATTTGATATAGATTCTTTTAATTTTTGCATATCCAATTTGGTGTAATCGAATGAATAAGCAAACGTGAAAACGTCATCTTTGTAATCTGTTTTTATTTCAACTCCTTTACCAATAAAATCTTTCATTTTTTCTTGGGTTTTTTGAGCAGTTTTTTTAAGCAATTCAAGAGGGTTTTTCTCTTCCATTTTTGAAACAATAAATTTGGTTACTACTTCTTGTTTCAATAAGACATCATCTTTATAATACAATGTCACGGTGTCTTTACCACTGACACTAACAGTTTCAAAAACTGCTTTTTGAGCATCTTCTAAGCTATAAACAGTCGTTGGAGCAGCTGTCGTTTCTTGAGTCGTTGTCGCAACCGTTGTTTCTTCTTTTTTCTCTTGTCCACACGCACCTAAGAGGAATGCACTGGTAAAGAGGAGTGCAGATACTTTCACTGTGTTCTTCATGCATAGTCTCCTTCATTTTTGAAAAAAGGGGAGAAGAGGACCCTCTTCTCCCTATTTAATTTAGAATTTTACTATTGTTTTTCTGTATAGCCACCCTTGATGAGTGCTTCTTTAAATTGAGAGTATCCAATAGTATTATCATCACGTAGATTTAAATTTGGTATTGCTTCTTTGAATTTTTGCATATCGAGTTTAGTGTAATCGAATGAGTAAGTAATCGTGAAAACATCATCTTTGTAATCTGTTTTAATCTCAAATCCTTTACCGATGAATTCTTTAAATTTTTCTTCTGTTTTCGCGCTAGATTTCTTAAGTGTTTCTAAAGGATTCTCGCCTTCCATTTTTGAAACAATATAAGTAGTTACACTTTCCTGTTTTAATAAAACGTCATCTTTATAATATAACGTCATCACAGCTTTTACAGCTTCGTCACTAGCTTCAAGAACTATTTTTTTAGCATCTGCTGGCATGTCTGATTTTGCTTTAGCAACAGTAGTTGGAGCAGCTGTTGTTGGAGCGGCTGTTGTAGGTGCGGCTGTTGTAGGTGCAGCTGTTGTTTGAGCTTGTGTAGTAGTTGAGTCTTGCTTTTGTCCGCAACCTGCTAATACTAGACCAGCTGTGAATAGAAGTGCGAATGCTTTTGTTGTTTTGTTCATGATTTATACCTCACTTTTTGTTATGTATCGTAAAACCGGCAAGAGAAAGCTCTTTACCGGTTTTACTTATTTAATTATTTCTTTTCAGTATAGCCAGCTTTTTCAATCAATTCTCTAGAAGCTTTGAAACTTACTACATTACCATCTCCTGAGAAAGAGTCTGGGAAAGCTTTTTGCAGATCTTTCACTTTAGCTACGGAATAGTCAATCGTTACAAGTTGAGTAATCACTCCGTCTTTCGATTCTAGAGTAGCAGTAATCCCTTTGATTTTAGTGTATTCCTCATTCTCTTCTTTAAGTTGTTCCATTGCTTCGTCTTCAGAGATTGGTAACTCAGAAATAACGTATTTCGTTTCAGCAGATTGCTTCGTTACGACGTCTCCTTTATAGTAATAAGTTAATGTTGAAGTATTCGGACCTTCCTTAAGTTCGAATGTTGCAGATTCTTCTTTCGCACATCCTAATAGTACGAATAATGCTGTAAATAACACAGCGAATAATTTCATTGCTTTTTTCATGAAATACATCCTTTCAAGTTGTAATATACATATATTATAAATCTAATGATTCTAATATGCAAGCCTTTATACAAAAATGGGTGCCAATGAAGGTTGACAATTGCTAACAGTTTGATTTTAACAGCAATGTGCTATACTAATCTTACAGTGAAATGGAGGAAAAAGTATGAATCAAACTGTAAACTTCTTGAAAGAACTTGTGGCAATTCCGTCACCAACTGGCTATACCAGAGATGTGCAAGACTATTTAATCGATGTCTTAACAGATATGGGATATGAGCCAAGACGTACAGCAAAAGGATTAGTGGTTGTAACAGTACCTGGAGCAATGGATGAGAGACAACGTGTGGTAACGGCACATATCGATACACTTGGTGCGATTGTTCGTGCGGTAAAACCAGATGGACGCTTAAAACTCGACCGTATTGGTGGATTTGCTTGGAATATGATAGAAGGAGAAAACTGTACAGTTCACGTTGCTAGCAATGGAACGACTGTTTCTGGAACGATTCTTTTACATCAAACAAGCGTACACGTATACCGTGAAGCGGGAACGGTGGAGCGCAGTCAAGATAATATGGAAGTTCGTTTGGATGCGAAAGTGACAAACGAAGCCGAAACGCGTGCATTAGGAATTGAAGTAGGGGACTTTGTATCCTTTGATCCACGTTTTATCCTTACACCAACAGGATTCATCAAGAGCCGTTTCTTAGATGATAAAGTGAGTGCAGCGATTTTATTAACCTTATTAAAGAAATACAAATCAGAAGGAATCACATTGCCAGTAACAACTCATTTCATGTTCAGTTGTATTGAAGAAACTGGAACGGGAGCCAACAGTAGCATTCCAGAAAAAGCGGTTGAATTTTTAGCCGTGGATATGGGTGCGATGGGGGATGACCAACAAACAGACGAATACACCGTTTCTGTCTGTGTGAAAGATGGTTCTGGGCCTTATAATTTTGATTTCCGTCAACATCTTGTGTCTCTATGTAAGGAGAAGAATATTCCATTTAAATTAGATATTTATCCTTATTATGGTAGTGATGCCTCAGCAGCAATGCGAGCTGGAGCAGAAGTGAAACACGCCTTACTCGGTGCGGGAATTGAATCAAGCCACTCTTATGAAAGAACGCATCTTGATTCGGTTGAAGCAACGCAACAGTTAGTCGATGCTTATCTTTTAAGTTCATTAGTAGAAGCTTAATATCGAGCCTTTCCAACAGTGTTTGGGAAGGCTTTTTTTGGTTTGAAAAAATTTTGAAGAATTTTGTTGACAAGGGTTCTATCAAAGAGTATACTCTAAAACGTAAAACTTACGATTTAGAAAGTGAGAGAATTATGAACAAGAAAGAAAAGGTTATTTTAGGAGGGGCAGTTGCGCTAGGTTTGCTATTTGCATCAGGTGCCGTATTATCTCAGCAACAAGCCCAAACAACGGAGACAACAACTGAGGAGACAACGATTGATGCTGAGCGTATGGCGAAATACGAACAGGCTGCCAAAGAAATTAAAGATAATAAACCAAAGACAATTGTTGGAGAAGTCTTTGAGAATGGATATTTGAAAAAACACGGCGATCATTATCACTTTGTATATGGTGCGCCACCAGCAGATGCGATTTATGAACAGAAAAAACCAGGTGCGACAACAAGTACAGTAGAAGACAATTACGTCTTCAATCCAAATGATATCGTGAGTGAAAATGAATTAGGATTTGTCGTTCGACACGGCGACCACTTTCACTTTATCTACCGTTCACAATTAGCAAACGCACAGACAGTGACTAGAGAAGTAGAAGACAATTACGTCTTCAATCCAAATGATATCGTCAGTGAAAATGAATTAGGATTTGTTGTTCGACACGGCGACCACTTCCATTTTATTTACCGTTCGCAATTAGCAAACGCACAAACGGTGACAAGAGAAGATGGAAATGGCAAGAAGAGAACGTGTAAGTTATTACGCATTCCACACGGCGACCATTTCCACGATGTATTAGACTGTGGAGACGGCAGTGCTTCATTTGACTTTGACGATGAACCAATTTCAAGACCATCGACTGGTGGAAGCAACACAGGAGTCGCTAGTACAATTGGGGCTGTTACACCAACAAGACCAAGTACGGCAAGCGCGCAGCCTGCAACGCCTCCTGCAACAGATATTGCAACACCGCAAGCGGAAGAGTGGACATTACAATCGCCAGAGATTCAAAAGTATTTAGACTATATCGTGTATGCTTACGGCGTGGAACGAGATACGATTAAGTTCGAGTCTGTGACAAACGATCAAGGTGAGTATGTCGGAAAAGTTTTCGCGTTTCAAAATATGGAACAAGGGCAAGATAAAAACCATATCCATCCTTGGGTGATTCCATTGAAACGTTTCGAAGTGCCAAATTCTGACCCATCGATTCCTGCAGAAGTGCGACTATCCCAAGAGATTGATTTAATTGCAAGACGTATGGGGATTTCTCGTACAGCGATTCGTATTGTGAATGGACGCTTCGATATTCCGCATGGAGACCATAGTCACTCAATGAATATCGTCAATAAAGACGGTATCGAAGCCTATGAGAAAAATAAACTTCCAGTCATCGTTCCGCCATTTGTGGCAGGAGATGTAAACGTGGATGACGTTTTTGCGAAAATCGATGAAGTCAAAGCGCGTGCCAGTGAAAAATACAAAGATGATCCAGTGACATTCAACCGTATTTTAGTAGCCTTGAACGAATATAAAGAACAAGTGCAATTAAAAGGGAACTCAACAGAAGGATTCGTCAAAGGATTGGAACGCTTCGAGACGCAAACGATTAATCACGAGACAGTCGCTGCAGAAGAAGTAAGTCCTGAAGAACAAAAGATGAACGCGACTCACGAAGAAACGGTTCGTATGGTTGGTGAGTTGAACTTACAAGACTACGGCGTAACGGCTGACGAGTTAAAAGACTTAGCTTCAAAAGCGCGTGCATCCAATACAGAAGAGCAAGTGAACGCGATTCGTTCATTAGTACAAGCTTTGCGTGATGCCAACGACCGTATTAGTATTGAAGGAATGCGTTACTTATACTTCTTAACACAACACGTTTTAGACCAAGAATTACCTGCTACGCTTCGTGAAGAAGTGGCAAGCTTAATTAAGCGTTATATGGGTTCACGATTGAACTTTGCGACGACACCTGTTGAATCCCTCATTATCGAATCTTATCGTACAAAATTAGCGGTTAAAGAATCTCATGCGAAATTCGATGGAAAAGTCGATGCGACAATCGGAAAGAATCTGAAAGAAATTTTAACACCGGCTTCTGAAGAAGAACAAAGTATTTTCCAAGAGGCAAAAGACTTCGCTGAAATGGCGCTGGATGAATCGGATAAAGATAACAGCACTCCGAAGAGCTCTATCCTAGATGTGAAACCTTCAGAGGAAAAACCAGCCGAAGAGACTACAACGACACAAAGCGAAACGACAGAAACAACAGAAAAAACAGAAACTACAGAAAGTACGACAGCTTCTGTAGAGACCACAGAAGCAACAACGGCTACAACAGAAGCCGCTACAACAGTAGAAACGACAACGGTTGAACAATAGAACTTTTAAACACGTAACTCTTTAATAAAGAAGAGTTGCGTGTTTTTGTTTCCTATGAATAGGTGGTTTAGAGGTATGTATGGTATACTAATACAGAATTCTAGTTGAAGGAGGGATTTAAATGGCAGTCATGCAATTTGGCGAAAACAATACTTGGATTAACATTAATTCAGATTTAATCAGTGAATATTCATCCATTTACGATACGTATGAAATCGATGACGAAATGATTGAATACGCGCTTGATAAAAACGAACGCGCGCATATGGAGTATAATCGCCGAACGAAGACATTGGTGTTCATTTATAATGTCCTCAATTTAACGCGTGAAGAAAATTATTACGATACGATTCCATTGACGTTTATCGTACGGCAAAATCAAATCGTTACGATTTCCAATGAGCAAAATGAATATATTATTGATCAAATTCGTGAAGAGCTGGAAGAAAATATGCATTGGAGTGTATTTAATTTCTTATTGCATAGTTTATTTACAATTTCGGAAAACTATTTTCCAATTCTTGAGACATTAAATAAAGAACAACAAAAAATTAGTAAATTGCTTCGAAAGAAAACGACAAAGGATAACTTATTCCGTTTGTCCGACATGGAGATTGAGGGAATGTATTTAGTTTCAGCAACGAAGCAAAATGCGGTTGTACTAGAGCAACTGAAGACGCAACAAGCCTTCAAGGAGCTCGATGATTCTGAAAGAGAGCAGTTGGAAGATAACATCATCGAAGCGAATCAATTAGTAGAGATGACGGATTTGCATCTTCAAATCTTGCATCAAATCGCAAACACGTATAACAATGTATTGAATAATAACTTGAACGACACGATGAAATTCTTAACGGGCATCTCGATTTTAATGACGATTCCGGATATTGTGACGGGATTCTTTGGGATGAAT
>ERZ773007.1771-NODE-1771-length-9964-cov-8.952568_pt1 | contig 9964 bp, 5 predicted proteins | sample MGYA00580665_ERZ773007 | MGnify/ENA primary metagenome ERZ773007 (study PRJEB29015, sample SAMEA2738122) | human oral metagenome | biome: human oral; feature: human-associated habitat; material: saliva | place: China | collected 2167 ... | reverse complement strand
TTGTAGGTGGAGCCGCGGAAGTTAGCCTCGCCCTGGTAGGTGGAGTCGCTGAAGTTAGCCCCGCCCTTGTAGGTGGAGCGGCGGAAGTCAGCCCTGCCCTTGTAGATGGAGCCACTGAAATTAACAGGTTTTTTGTAATAGGATTTTGTGAGGTCTATTGGGTAGAAGAAGGTGCTTCCCGAGAAATCGTATTTAAAGTCTGACCATGCCCCCGGCGTGTTTTTGTCTGGACCCTGTATGCGGTCGTGAATTTCTTTAATTATACTGAGGCGAACGTCTGCTTCGGAATCTAATATGGCTTTGTCTACGTAAAATTCTTCTTTTTTATCTTTATAACTCCCCTCAAGCGAAGGGGCATCTTCAGATAACTCATCATAATAAGAAGTAAGAGTAAACGGGGAGCGGATATAGGCGCAGAGGTTATTAATAATAACCTGCCCCTCTTTAAATCTTTCATCATCGGATAGGCTCTTTTCTTCAAGCCATTCATCCACGAGTCCAACAAGTGTATATACGCCACCCATACGAACAGGCGCTTTCTCATCGCCCAGCTGTTCTACCGCTTTGGTGTACCGTTCTCGGCGTTCTGCCCTGACTTGCCGTAGATGATCTCTGTCATTTTTCTCTTTGTCTTGGTCGTTCTTGAGTTTTTCATTATTGTTTTTGCGAAATGTTTCGACAAGACCCATCACTGCGATAGCTCCACCGGTGATGTAGAGAAAAGCTAACCGAAGGTTGCTCTGAGCCAGTAAAACAGGGGCACTTTTATCGTTGGCTGGTTCTCTGGGAGTTTCAAAAACTCGCTGCGGAATGGATAGAGCACAGGCTAGCCCGATACTAGTGATTAGCAGAATAGCAATAGGCAGCCACCACCGTTTTACCCATAACCATACTTTGTATATTTTAGAATGCTCTTCATCGTGCTGTTTCTTATTGCTCATCGGTGAGTAGGCTCCTTACAATGAGTGCGTGTAATTACCACAGTACCGCATCTTCACATCACGTCTCAGATTTTTCTGAATTTTGACTTAAGGTTTACCTTACAAATATTTAATGGGTGCAGGGATGTAGTACTTTGCGTCTTCAAAGCTACCTATCATCTCAAAATAGGCGTGTAAAAGACTCTGGCCGGGGGGTGCCTAACAGAATAAGCAGTCGACCGGTATTTTGTTCAATAAGAATTAGACCCATAGAGTTTTGGGACAGTTTTGATGACCACCCCGGAGCTTTGCGGGCTGACTAGCTCTTTGTATCTTCTGCTGCTACGTCTTCCACTTGTACGGTGGTGGCTTCCTCCCGCCATTCGTGAAGTTCTTCATTAAGAGATCGCAGTGTGTCTAAAAGTTTAGCTTTCTCTTTGTTGTCTTTTGCCTCAGGAAGTTTATTCTTTGATTCGTCTATTTCTTGGAGTTTACCTTCAAGGTATTCTTTCTGCTCTGAAGTAAGGAATTTACAGTTAAGGGGTATACCTTTGGAATCTAGGTCAATAGGATAACCTTTATCGATATCTACTGTGAAATCATTATTATGTGACCCAAAAAGCGTATTCTTACGCTTCTTCTTGTCATAAAATTGAGGGGCGTGGTTTGTAAAACAAGAAGAGCTGTTACTGTATTTGTCTTTACCAAAATAAGTTTCATTATAAAAAATAGACCTGCTAAAGTAAGCCCAACCTGTGTAGGTGGAGCGGGTGAAGTCAGCCCTGCCCTGGTAGGTGGAGCCGCTGAAGTAAGCCCCGCCCTCGTAGGTGGAGCGGGAAGCAAAAGTACTGAAAATAACGTTTTTCTCATAGGTAGACTCACCGAAGTCAGCCCAACCTGTGTAGGTGGAGCGGCTGAAGTCAGCCTCACCCTGGTAGGTGGAGCCGCTGAAGCCAGCCCAGCCCTCGTAGGTTGAGCGGGAAGCAAAAGTACTGAAAATAACGTTTTTCTCATAGGTAGACTCACGGAAGTCAGCCTCACCCTGGTAGGTGGAGCGGCTGAAGTCAGCCTCACCCTGGTAGATGGAGCGGCTGAAGTCAGCCCCGCCCTGGTAGATGGAGCCGGTGAAGTCAGCCCCGCCCTGGTAGATGGAGCCGCTGAAATTAATAGGTTTTGCGTAGTAAGAGTTCGTAAGGTCTATTGGGTAGAAGAAGGTGCTTCCCGAGAAATCGTATTCAAAGTTTGACCACGCCCCCGGGGCGTTTTTGCCAGAGCTTTGTAGACGGTCGTGAATTTCTTTAATAATTCCTAGACGAACGTCTGCTTCAGAATCTAATGTTGCTTTGTCTGCATAGAACTTTTCTTTTTTACCTTTATATATTCCCTTAGGCATGGGGTTGGCTTTAGATAACTTATCATAATGAGAAGCAAGAGTGAATGGGGAGCGTATATAAGCGCAGAGGTTATTGATAATAACCTGTCCTTCTTTGATTCTTTCGTCTTCGGAGAGTTTATCTTCTTCTAGCCATTCGTCCACGAGTCCAACGAGTGTGTACACACCACCCATACGAACAGGCGCTTTCTCATCGCCTAACTGTTCTACTGCCTTGGTATATCGTTCTCGTCGTTCTGCCTTGCGATCTTTAAAAGCATTCGCATCAAACTGCTCTTGTTGCTTCCCTAGCTGCGTCTCGAATTGATCTTTTTGTTGTTTAAGCGTTTCTTCATGACAAGTTTGAAGTTGATCTGCTGCTTCACGGTCGTTATCATTTTTTCGACGAGTCTCGCCGAGCGCAATAAGACCAATAAGTCCACCTGTTGCTAGAAGAATTGCTTGTCGGAGTGCTGCCGCGCCCCCAGAAGTAACGCTACCTTCAGGCAGGCTCATAACAACAGGTAGCAAGAACGCATATGAGCCACCCACTATGCCACTAGAAAGAATACGCGCATGGAACCAGCGAGGATCGTTATCCTGTTTGAAATCTTTATCCTGCTTGAAGATGGTGGGCCATAAAATCAGCGTCAGGTACCCAACCGATAGAATTCCAAGTCCCCAGGCAAAATAGAACTGTGCGAAATGTTCAGAGTAAATATTTAGTTTCCATAGTAATAAGCAAATAACTTGAGTGATTAGCCACCATAAACCCCACAGCACTTCGGCTATGACAGTACCTCCAGCGATCCAGTCGATAGCACGCCCACGCCATTTCCCCTTCTGCTGTGGAGCATCTGGCGCTGTGCCCTGTTCTAACGTAGCCTCTACATCTTCGCGTTCTTTAGGCATCGACTATCTATTCCTCATGAGTGAGCGGTATATTCCCTCTCTACTCTATCGCACCTTCAGCCTGTATATCAGATTTTCCTAGATTTTGACTCAAGGATTACTTTATACATATCTGCCACTTCAGCGACTGTAGAATATTACATACCTTTGTGAGTTATCATCCGCTCTGGCTTCGCAGAGCTTGATGGGTCCTTATTGGAGCGTTGGACCTAGACTCTGTTGTGAGTATCAAATAGCTAAGTAATGATGGTATTCCGATTGCTTTGAATATTATATTTATCATGAATGAATATTTGGTATTAATATATGATTCTTACAAGTCATTGCTATTTTGGGCAGATTGTAGTTCCCGCAGCCATTTTTCTAATTCTTTAAGAGAACTATTTTCTCGCATGTAATTATAGACAGTATTTTCTTTTGTGCTTATTTTACGGCAGTTAGGGGGTAAACTCTCATTTGGACGCAGGATCAATGAATTACTGTTTTTTGAAACCATAAAGTAAGAAAGGTGTAGATAAGAAAATAGTGATCCTTCGTTATAGTGCGTAGAAAAGCCAGGAGCATAATAGTAGTTTGAATAGGAGAAATCTACAGACTTTATGTATATATTATGATCATATTTTACCGTGCTTTTGTATTTCGACTGAAAGAAATCTGCTCGATCGTGATAGATAGAATTTGCGAATGATGTAGAGGACTTGTATTTAGATTTATAAAATGATGCTGATGACATATAAGATGCATATTCTAAATAAACTTCCTTTTCGTATGTAGAGTCAGTAAAATCAGCAACATTCTTATATTTAGAAGGAGATTCCGGGCTGGAGAATTTTGCATTAACATAATAATGAGACCATTTAAATGTAACAGTACCTTCGTAGACTGAACCTTCAAATGACAAGAAATAATATTCTTGACTGTTTTCTAATTTAGGCTGGTTATAGATAGAACTTTCAAATGATACTTTTTTCTTGTATATACAGTTTTTCCTATATAATAGACCTGTATATGTCGATCCAGAAAAATCAGCATCTTCTAAGTATGTACAGTTTTTCATATTACATAAATCATTCCAATATGAATCTTTAAAATCTACGATATAGAAAAATGTACTTCCCGAAAAATTGTATTCAAAATTTGACCATACCCCCGATTCTCCTTGGGTGGATTTCTGTAGACGATCATGTATTTCTTTGATAATAATTAGCCGAACATCTTTTTCTGTATTAAGAGTAGCTTTGTCTGAATAAAATTTATCTGGTTTTTCTTGATAACTTCCTGTAGGTTTATCTTGCATGAGTTCATCATAGTGTGAAGCCAGCGCGAAAGGTGAACGTATATAGGCACACAAGTTATTAATAATAAACTGTCCTTCTCTGGTTTTTTCATACTCAGATAGATTTTCATCCTCAAGCCATTCAGTTACGAGTCCTACAAGTGTGTAGATTCCACCTATACGGGCAGGTGCCTCTTTGTGCGTTAATTGTTCAACAGCTTTGGTGTACCGTTCTCGACGCTCTGCTCTAACTTGTCGCCTGTGTTCCTTGTCGTGTTTCTCTTTTTCCTGATCGTTCTTGAGCTTTTCGTTATTGTTCCTGCGAAAAGTTTCGATAAGACCTAGTACCGCAATGGCACCACCAGTTATATAAAGAAAGGCTAATCGCAGGTTGCTCTGAGCTAGTAAAACAGAAGCACTTTTGTCGTCAGGATTAGCAGGAGTCTGAAAAACCTTTTGCGGAATAGAAAGAGCGCACACTAACCCAACGCTGGTAATCAGCACAATTGCAATTGGTAGCCACCACCGTTTTGTCCACGACCATGCTTTGTGTAGTCTAGGATTTTCTTCAGGCTGATACTCCATATAGAGCTGTTTCTTGCTTTTCATACTTGAAGACTCCTGATGATGGGTACGTCCTCTTCCCACCCTACCGTATCCTTGTTTACCGCCTACAGATTTCAGCCGCTAAAAAAGGCTCTTTATTCGAATCAAGAGGCGAAAAGTACGCTTTATTCGAATAAAGAGCCTTTTTACGCAGGATGCGCAAGAGGCAGGGGAGAGGGCCCCCTAAACCCCTACCTGCTGGCGGTCTTGCTCCTGCAGCGGGATCGTCGTGATCTTCTCGCGCCAGGCGTGCAGTTCCTCAACGGTAGACTTCAGCCTGCCCGAAAGTTCCTTGGTCAGACCCAGCTTATCGGTGCTGCGCGCATCGTCGCCGTGAAGATGCTGGGTGATCTCCTGCAGTTCCCCATTCTTATGCGCCAAATACTGCCGATGCTCCACAGCCAGCGGCGGGCACTCGCTCGGCAGCCCGGAGGCACCGGTATCAATAGCGTAGCCCTGCCCCAGCGAGAAGACATTCTCCGTCGGTGCGAAGAACGAAATGTACTGCGCCCATGCCTCAACATTCATGAAAGCGGGTGCCGCGCCGGTAAAGACAGAACCCTGGAAGGTCACCGCATTACCATACACGGAACCCCTAAAGAGCGCCTTGTCGGCATACGTCGAGTTCTGGAACCCCGCCAGACCGTAGTACAGCGAGCTCGTGTAATTCGCCCACTTGCTGTACACCGAACCCTGAAAATCAGCCCAGCCGTTATAGACAGACCGGCGGAAATACACATCGCCACCGTAACGGCAGTTATTGAAATGCACGTCGTCCGTGTAGACAGACCCGCTGAAATCCGCCCGATGATAGGTGCAGTCGCCAAAACTCGCCACCTGCGTGTAGACGGAGTTATGGAAGTTCGCCTGATTATGATAAACGGAGTTGTTGAAGGTCACGGTACCGGTGTAGACGGAGTTATGGAAGTTCGCCTGATTATGGTACTCAGAGCGGCTGAAATCCACCGCGCCAAGGTACGTTGAGTTACGGAACACCGCCCAGTTGCGGTACGTGGAATTCACGAAAGTTACCGCCTCATGGTACGTAGACCCGCTAAAGTTCGCCTGATCCAGGTACAGGTTGCCGCTAAAGTCTGCGGTGCTGCGGTATACGGAATCGGTCAACGATGCCGCGCCGTGGTACGAAGACCCGCTAAAGTTCGCGTGCGCCAGATAGGTAGAACCGCGGAAATCCGCCCAGTTGCGGTAGATCGTGCCGCTAAAATCGGCTTCGTGCATGTAGGTGCACCCGCTGAAATCAGCGGTCTTATTGAAGAAGACCCGGCTGAACTCGATGGGGTAGAAGAAGGTGCTCCCCGAAAAATCGTATTCAAAGTTCGTCCACGGGCCGTCCTGGTAGCCGCCCGCATCCGAGGGGGCGCGCAGACGGTCACGAATCTGCTGCATCAGGCCGAAACGCAGCTCAGCTTCTTCGCGCAGAAGGGCGCTCTTCGCGTGAAATGCGCCGTGCGTAAGCTCCAGGGCGTGCGGGGCAAAAATCGGCGGAGACTGAATGTACCCGCTGATCTTATTGACAATGCGCTGCCCCTCCTTATTGCGGTCTTCGTAGCTTAAAGTTTCGTCCTCAAGGCATTTATCGACGAGCGCAAGCAGGGTATAGAGACTTTTCTGCCGCGTTTTCGCCTGCTGATCCTCAAGCTGAGCGGTAGCTTGCTGGTAGATAGACTCGCGTTCTGCGCGTGTAATGCCAAAGATATCAACGCTTTTGTGGGCGACCGTCGCCACGCTTGGCCGGTTCCGGCGGGTGAATATGATGAGTGCGAGAACTGTGAGCACACCGCCGATCGCATACAGCACAAGTGAGAGAGTGGTTTGTTTGGTGAGGAATGGAATAATAATTGCGGCTATCACGCAGAGAATCGCGCATATAAGAATCGACCAGGCGATAGGTCTGGCAGTCCGCGGCTTAGAAGGTTCTAAAAGCGGCGGTTCTGTAATGCTTTGTATGCGTGACTCTGCGTTGAGGCGGTGGTCGTCCATGACGGGGCTCCTTGTGGCGAGTGGGTGTCTAATGCCGTACTTGTCGTAGAGCTAGTCTTCAGCAGGAATTTTACACCTTTAAGTTGAATCTGAGACACCCCACGCCACATAAACAGTGTTTCAATATTCCGTGACAAGGCGTTATTTTGGTAACACTGCACTTAACAGGTGGAGCTTTTACCCGCTCTTATGCGCTGTTACGCGCGAGAATATGCGGGGTATCTAAAATCCAGAAGCGAAGACCGTGTTCCCCATGCAATTTTTCGCTATCGCTTTGGTATCGCTGCGAAAAGTTTTGGACAGAGAGTGAGCACCCGACGGAAGAACGAACGTCGGGTGCTCACTAGGGAGGTGCTCTCACTGACACTGTGCGAGGGTCTGGAGGGGTCTACCCATCCCTCCGTACCGCGTGCATGTAAAACGTCAAGCACGCCACAAACTCAAGGGGCACGATTGTGAGCGTCCACAGCGCATCCAGCGCCAGGTTACCGCTCGTGAGCAGTCGGAACCACAGCGGAGAAACCGCCACACACAGTACCGCGCCTAAAGCATTGACGGACCGCACCAGCCCGGTGCCCATCCGAAAATTGAAGCACACGTTCGCAACAATATGCCCCAGCGCGTATACCAGAATGAACTGCCCCATCGGGTGGAACAGTATGTGGCTCCAGTCGCTAGTCAAATCGCCACTCACCAGAAGCGCGAAGAACGTCATCACATACGGGAGTACCATAAACAGAACGCGTACCGTGTACCCCACGGATGCCAACGTATGCCTGAAGGTAACCTCACCCGAGCCACGCTGCGGGATGCCGTGCGCACGCTCAACGCCGCCTAGGGCGGTGTACGCTCCCGCAGATGCTGCTCGTGTGCTCATGATTCCCCCAAAATATGGTTCGCAAGCATGTCTGGTGTATAGGTTGAATTTCTATAGTATGCCTTTGCGGCATTAAAAACCCTCATACTCAGGGATGATTTATCAAAACTTAATGTTCGTAAGCTAAATACAGCTCAGATATACACATGTTCAACCGAGGGTCTTAAGGCGTTATACCGGGGAAGAAGCACAAGTGTCTAGTAAATAAGACATGACGTCACAGTCTGTAACAAATCGGCTGATTAGGCAGGTTTTTCTAGGATTAGAAGTGTCTGCAGCCTTTTGACGGGGTACATAGGCATTTAGTCCCAAACCGTGCCAGCCGATAGTTTTCAGCCGTAGAGCCTGGCATTTTCACAAGGGTTGTATACAAAAGTCGGATGCGCCAGGACCGTACCCGGCGCATCCGACCTTAGACTGCGAGAAAACGACCGCCTATTCGCGTGCTAACCTCTCGGGTTCAACGTCGTCCTTCGGCTGCTCGATGATCGAGCGAGCCGAAGCAATAATCACGCTCAGAATAATATCCGCCATGATGAAGATATAGGCTCCGGCTGAAGAATCTTCACCCGACCAGCCAGCATAGACGATCGCCGTGACGATCAGCAGAATAATACCCAATCCGGCGCTAATTCCATTCAGGATGCGCATGCCCTTCGTAGACTTCGAGCGCACCGCGAAAATGCACGCCGCAATCTGCACGAGCATATACACTGCGCCGCCGTAGCCGAGCATCATGTTGAAGGTTCCGCCGCCACCAAAGCCGAAGCCATACATCACCAGGCATGCGGCAAGCAGAACGGTACGAATCGCGGTCACCGTAACAATGGTCTTGAGCTCGCGCGAACGTTTCTGCTCGGGGGTTTTCTCGGCATCCGCAGGCACCGCCCCTGTAGTTGCGGCTATCTGACCGCTTGCCGGTGCCCCGACCGATACCGCCGGGGTGTTCGCCGTAATGATCGGAATTGCGGATGCGGGCATGGTGTCTTCATACACCTTCTTAGCCCCGGTTTTCTCTGCGGAAGCCTGTGCCTCGGATGCGGCGGAGTCGGCAGGGGCACTAGACCCGCGCTCTGCCCGGGCGGCAGACATCGTATCGGCGATGGACGGGAATGCGCCCTGTTCCTGGGTCTGGGCGGGGAGCTGGCGGGTCCTCACGTCTTCCGCGTTGCCAGCCTCGTCAGCATCCGGGCGTGAGATGGACTGCGGAATGTTATCGGCAGGTTCAGCCTCCAGTGCCTCCGCGTGTGCCGCGGCGGGTTCAGGAGCCTCAGAATCCTGTGGTTTCTCCGAAAGATACGAGCTTAGCGGACCCTGCTCAGGTCGGCTCTGCACCGGCAGCTGACGGGTCTGCGTATTTTCGTGGTGCACAGCCTCGTCAGCGTCCGGGCGTGAAATGCTCTGGGGAAGCGCCTCCGCAGGGGTGTTCGTATCGATCTCAACGGCGGCGGTTTGAGCGCTCTCGGCAGAAGAATCCTCGGCAGGCTGGGGTTTTGAGGTCTGTGAGTCCCACGGCGTGGATTGGGCAGCGTGAGCGCTCTCGACCGGGGAATCCTCGGCAAATTTCTCAGCGGACTCTTGAGTCTTCGCGTCTTGCGGATCCTGCGCTGCCTGCGGGGTTTGGGCGGGTGCATCCGGCCCAGCATCCTGAGAGGGCAGCGAGTTTTGGGCAGGTGATTCTTCCTGCACGTGCTGCACAGTCGTCGAAGTCTGAGAGCGTCGAGGATTGCTGAAAGGAGCACCTCCCTGGTGGTGCGAATCCTGTATGCGCTCAGAGGTATGAGGATTCTTATCGCTCATCGTGTCTCCCTCGGATGCTGTGGCTGGTGTTAAAGTCTGTGGGCAGGTGTTGAGCCGGTGCGGGCGGGGTGGTCTTCCGCCTAGAAAATCCAGCGGGTGCTAGGCACCGGTAAGAGCTCAGCTAAGGCGCGGTCAGCGGTATGGCTAGGCTGCGAACTGGAATTTCGCGGGATAACCTCTGCAATAGTACCCAAAACGGG
>ERZ773007.1758-NODE-1758-length-10000-cov-45.446053_pt1 | contig 10000 bp, 8 predicted proteins | sample MGYA00580665_ERZ773007 | MGnify/ENA primary metagenome ERZ773007 (study PRJEB29015, sample SAMEA2738122) | human oral metagenome | biome: human oral; feature: human-associated habitat; material: saliva | place: China | collected 2167 ... | reverse complement strand
CCACCCGTCCCACGATTCATATCAATATTGTAGCGCAAATCTACAAAAAAGCATATGCTTATTATCAGGAAAGTTCTAACGGCTCTTGCTCAATTTTTATACCGAACTTGTCAAAGACAATTTGCACAATTTCCTCACGAATCGCCGCCAAGTCATCATATCCCGTTGCCGAATCATTCACAAGCACCAACGCGTTCTTTTCATAAACCCGCATACCGTGACTGCGATAACCCCTTAAGCCAGCCTTATCTATCAACCAACCTGTCGGGATTTTATATCTTCCGTCAGACATTGCATAATTTGGAATGTCGCTATATTCTTTTTGCAATTCTTCCAATTTCCATTTTTCAACCAGCGCATTTTTGAAGAAAGAACCTGCACTTGGCAATTCCGCTGGGTCTGGCAATTTTTCCGAACGAATATTAAGAACTGCCACGCGAATCACTGACAAATTGACCTCACGAATATCATTCTCGTCAATATATCTCTGTAAAGAGGCATAATACGGCGGTTTCGGCTCTGCTTTATTTAGGCGCAAAGTAATATTCAGAATGCAATATCGTCCTTTTTCCTTATCGCGAAAAATGCTGTTTCGATAAGAAAAATCACATTCGTCAGCGGAAATAGTTACAATTGTGTCGGTTTTTGAATCGTAAGCTTCCAGGCTAATCAACGTGTCAGCAATTTCTTGACCGTACGCCCCAACATTCTGGACCGGCGCAGCTCCAGCCGTTCCGGGAATTCCCGACATAGCCTCAATTCCCTGAAGTCCAAGCCCAATAGCCTTCTCAACGACCTCATCCCAGACTTCGCCCGCACCAATTTTCACATCAGTTGTTTCGTCAGTTTCAGAGATAACCTCAAAGCCTTTGATCTTATTCAATAGTACGATTCCTTCAAAAACCTCGTCATGCGTAATCACATTACTGCCACCACCCAACACAAAAATCGGCAAATTTTCCTTTCGGGCATTACGATATAGCGACACAACATCACCAGCAGAATCCGCCGTCGCCATATAGCGAGTCTCACCTCCCAATTTCATAGTTGTGTATTGTTTCAGTGATATATTAGTCATAACGTCCATGCATATAGTATATCATTTTACTCGGCCGTCATCTATGATATAATAACTTCATACGCACCCGTAGCTCAGCGGATTAGAGTACTTGGCTTCGAACCAAGGGGTCGCAAGTTCGAATCTTGCCGGGTGTACCAATAATTGACAGAATACTCACTTTTTTGGTGAGGATTTTTATCTTTACGCTTGTTTATTTCTGGTATAATTTCAACAAACATGTATAAAATATATTATTTACAGCAGCTAAATAAGGGATAAAAATAAGATGTATATAGCGTTAAATGTAATTAGCTTTATTATAAGCTTTATCTTGACTATAAATCTCACAATGAACATAGCTATTACAGTTTTTAGGCAGATACCTTTTCTTAAAAAAATGATTACAATAAAAGTAATTATTTATCCTGCAGAGATAAGGAGGATCTTTATAAGGAGAGTAATTCTGGGGAGAGTGTTGCTATCGGTAATAACAATTTGTGCACTAACCTTAATTTCGGTCGACGGATTAAGAATAGGAGTTATTATTGGCAGCTTACTCGGCTTTGCCCTTTCGTTTAGCGGCGATAACGAGGTCTTTGTTAGATTTGTTAAAGATATCGACAATTGGGATATGCATTGTAATTCGGTAGTATTAAATGATAATTGGATATATTTTAGAGACATCGTCTATACAATACGAGAGCTAGAGAAAGAAGTTAAAAATGGAATTATATTAGATACAAATTCTATAAATAGATATTCTCTGCCCAAAAAAGAGAAAATAGCAGTCGCTCAATTGACGGATGAATTATATGCCGCCTTCAGGAGTTCCGTCCGGAAAAGTATCCAGCTCAGAGATAATCTTATAAATAACGATGTTGACAGCTGGCTGGATTTAATAGAGTCACGTAATAGGTATATCGAAAAAAATAATCAAGATACAACGGACATACTAAATAAAAGAAATGATATATTATCTAAATACAAACCAGACTTCACAGACCTAGGACTCTAAGCTATGGATAAAAATATAAATAATACAAATAAAATCTGGTTTACTGTATTAGCTACAATTCTGATTGCATTATCATTTTTCATTCCCGCTAAATCTGGACTCCCCCATAGAGACTATAAAGGTTGTGAACGAAAAAATAGTATCTGCTTTACCACTATAGTAAAAGGGATTTACGATAGACCTGACGGATCTAGGATCGTTACTGTATCGCCATCGTCAGATATAAAAGATATAGTTAAAAAATCAGACTTTAGTTTTAAAATTAACGATTCAAACGACAATATCTCCATTGGAAACACTGTTGTTATAGATGCTAATCAAGACACAAATAAAGCGTCCATATGGATTGAGTACAATGCTAACCTATTTATAAAATTAGTTCAAACATTATTCGACGTATGGCACGGTCCAACCGCCACTATAGACCTAAATACATATACAGAAATTCCATCTGATAAAAAATAAAAACTTAGATCACCGCCTTATATTATTTATCAACATCATATATATCGTTATTCAATGGCGGGTTCTGAATCTCTGGCGATATTTGCGCGGATTGCGAACCTAAAATTTGGCGAATTTGATCAGCGGTGATAATTGTAGTTGAGCCGGGCGCGACAGTTCCCGCCAGCATTTGCTTGGCGACGGTATTCTCGACAGCTCGCTGGACGACGCGGCGCATCGGACGAGCTCCCAATCTTGGATCATAGCCAGCCTCGACCAACAATTTCTTACCTTCTTCCTCGACCGCAACTTGAATTTTTTGCGGCGCCAAAGTCTTATTAACTCCCGCCAAAATCAAATCAACAACCTGCAGCAACTCCTCTTTTCCTAGCGGACGGAACAGAACAATTTCATCAAAACGGTTCAAAAACTCTGGGCGGAATAAATTGGCATTAATCAACTCGTTAATAAATGTCTGTTCGAACTGCTCCAATTGATAGCCCCGCTCAATATATTCACGAATTCTATCCGCGCCAGCATTTGACGTCGCAATCACAATCGTATCGCGAAAACTAATTTTTCGGTTATTTTCATCGCGAAGTATTCCTTCATCCAAAAGCTGCAAAAGTGTCGTCAAAACCTGCGGATGAGCCTTTTCAATTTCATCCAAAAGCACGACAGAGAACGGGCGCTTCTGAACTTGAGCAGTCAAACTTCCTGGATCTCGCGCGCCATCCGCAATTAACCTAGCCACGTCATCCGGCCTGACAAATTCGTTCAAATCCAAGCGAATCATATTGCCTTCACCGCCAAAATAAACATCCGCCAAAGCTTTAGAAAGCTCCGTTTTACCAACACCAGTCGGACCAAGAAATAGGAATGCGCCAATCGGTCGATTCTGATTTCTAACACCTGTGCGCGCGCGGCGAATAGCGTCAGAAACAACTGTCACGGCTCGCGTTTGATTGATCATTCGCTGATGAATTAATGACTCCAAGTTTAACAATTTTTCCTTTTCGTCGCTCAAAGACGCTACTGAAATTTTTATGCCAAGAGTCTTTTCAATCGCGTCATCCACAGATTGCGCGGTCACTAGCCCGCCGCTGGCGTAACTTGCCGCCGCTTCCAAAATTTTCAACGCCTTACCTGGCATTACTAAGTCCTGAACATAACGATCACCAACACGATACGCCTCCGCCAGCGCCTGATACATATATGTCACTTTGTGCTGCGCCTCAAATAAAACCAATTGATCGCGCATAATTTTCATAGTTTCGGGTTCATTTGACGGCTGAATTGCAATTGTGTTCAAAGCGTGAGCAAGCTGCGGCTTAGTCTGGGAAATTTGCAAAAATCGCTGATCGTCCATCGTTAAAATCGTCCTAAGTCTGCCCGCCTCCAGAATTGGCAATAGCACATTACTCAGGTCAACCGAACCAACGCCTTCTTCGAAGAATAATTGCGCATTGTCCAGACATAAAATCACGTTTTTCGACAGAAAAGCTTCGTTCAAAATCATCGTGACTAGATTTTCCAATTCCCCGCGACCCGACGCCACACTAATCAACGACGACGCGTCAAGCATAAAAACTTGCTGATACATCAGCGAACCAGGAACGCCTTGATGTCCGTCAATCAGCATTTCCGCAAACGCCGACACGACAGTACTTTTTCCCGCACCATCAGCACCAACCAGCGTAATATTCTGCCGCCCGCCAGAACTAAACGTTTTAAGCATCTGCCCCAACGCCTCCTCGTGCGCAGCCAACTTAGTTGTAAACGCACCGCCAGATACACTGACGCTAATATTCTGAGCAAATCGACTCAGCAGTGGCGTATAACCAAAAGACCAATCCCTAGCAATTCCGCCCGTATTTAGCGGCTTCTCTTTATATTGGTCAATCAGCGCCTTGATTCGCTCGTACCATCGAATAGCCTCCTCGATATCATGAAAATCGATCTTCATATTCGCCAACAAAGAATCGTGTTGTGGCAATTGCTTTACTATCGCCGCCGCCAAAACCGCGCTAGTAATCTTCGGACTTTCTGTGCTCTGCCAAATTTCAATCGCCGCTTTCCAAATCTGCTCCGTTCGATTCGGATCGTCGACGGAAATATTGCGCAAGAAATTCGGCGTCAAACCCAGCCGCACTGCCAAAAATTGCCCGGCTCGCGTACCTGTAATCGCCTCAGCAATATCAATCGGCGTCGGTCTGCGCGGCAATTTGCCCAAAACGTCCGCCGCCATCACATCGTCAATTGTCTTAGGATTTTTACTAATTTCCGCCGTCTTAAGATCTTTTTCCCACCAAATCGACACCATAATCATTGGACCACTCAAGCCAAACAAAAGCCAGCCAATTGCCCCGTGTTCAATCAACGACCACAAACCAAGTAACATCATCATAATGCCGACAGCTATCGCCACGATATGCCAAGCATTGCCAAACCTTACAGAAAATCGCGCCTTCTGGGCTCGTAAACTGTCGTAATTAAATCTCGGCTCTATTTCCATACAGAAACTCCCAATTGCCATAAAATAATTCCGATAAACGGCATCAGCGGCAGCGCCAGCCACATAATAATTCCTACAATCATCCACAAAAATCGTAGCAATATCATCAATATTCCAATAATTATCACCATGGAGCGCACCACCGCACCGATTACTCGCGAGAACATCTTGTCAAAAAACGCAGATAACTGCACAGATAAGTCGCCACCAACTGGAGCGGCTGAAATCTGGCGAAACGGATTGAATAAGGTTTTCAAAAGTAGCCCGACTGAGAAAAAATCTGCGGTTCGTAAAACTCCCAGAAAACTTTGTCGGATATATTGCAACAAGCCATTGCCATACCACCACTGAAAGATACCCACCAAAAACATATTGATATTGTAGCACATCGACCCGGCAGAGTATAATAGACAATATGGCAAGACAGATGATTAGTACTATTATTGGCAAAAGCGTCAAGAAAGTCGCTAAATTACGCGGTGGCGGTTCAGCCTTGCCGGGTTTGGTGATTGAAAAAATTGACCCAAAATTTATTCAGAGAACGTTGGCAGATTTGCCGCAAGGCGTGGTGATTATCAGCGGAACGAATGGGAAAACGACGACGACAAAAATTGTTGTAGAGCTATTAGAATCAGTCGGGCTGAAAGTCTTCACCAATCGTACTGGTAGCAATTTTTCCCGAGGCGTGGCGGCAGCACTACTTGATGAGGTTAATATTCGCGGCAAGCTGGACGCTGACATTGCGGTTCTGGAACTGGACGAGGCTTGGGCGGTTAAGTTTGTGCAAATTGTTCGTCCGCGCTTTTCCCTGCTTCTGAATGTTATGCGCGATCAATTGGACAGATTTGGAGAAATTGACAATACAGCCGCATTGCTCCAAAAAATAGCTGAAGCCACCAGCGACACTGTCGTTCTCAACCGCGACGATCCGCGAATTTTTAAGATTAGCGAACATATTCAGGCTAAAAAAGTTTTCTTCGGTACAACCAGCGAATTACTTCAATTGATGCCGACGGACGACACTCTAAAATACGGAACCGCAATCGCAAATCAAAGCGTGGCGGCTGATGTTTTATTGAAAAAAATTAACGCTCAACAGGCAACTTTTCAAATTGACAATAAAGAAATTGACGTAGATCTGCAACTCACTGGAGTTTATAATCTTCTCAATGCGGCGGCAGCGGTTGCCCTGGCTCGACAAATCGCAGGACCGGAAATTACCGATACGATTTTATCTGCGCTGGAAAACATAAAGCCGGCGTTTGGTCGTGGCGAAACGATTTACTTAAACGGCACGCCAATTGAGCTTATTTTGGTGAAAAATCCAAGCGGCTTTCGGTTGGCACTTCTGTCGTTCGCCAAAAATAATAGTGCTACGATGATCGCTGTTAATGACAATTACGCCGACGGACGAGATGTAAGTTGGTTCTGGGACGTCGATTTTTCGCTATTAAAAAACGTAGCAATGATCAGTGGCGCGCGCGCTTACGATATGGCTTTGCGACTCCAATATGACGACATTCCAATTAAGAAAATCGACACCAATATTTCGAAAGCCCTGGAAGATTTCATCAATACTAATCCCGATGAGCCAAAACAGATTTTTTGTAGCTACACAGCCATGACAGCAATTCGTCGCCTGCTGAGCGAAAAAACCGACGTGGAGGAAATATCATAATGAAAATAACAATTGCGCAACTTTATCCGCGAGATATGAATCTTTATGGCGACTGGGGCAACACGCTAGTCCTGAAAAAACGACTAGAACGACGCGGCTTCGAAGTTGAGATTATCGATCACAATCCAGGCGATTCAACGGATTTTTCTAAAATTGATATTTTTGTTGGCGGCGGCGGACAAGATTCTGGACAGACGATTATCCAAAACGACCTTCTGGCGCGAGCTGACGAACTGCGACAATTAGCAAAAGACGGCGTGCCGATGTTGATGATTTGCGGAATGTACCAATTATTTGGTCGATTTTTCCGAACACTCAAGGGCGAGGAAATTGTTGGCGCTAACATTCTGCCAATTGAAACGATTGCTGGCGACGAGCGGATGATTGGCAACATTGTCATTAGAAGCCAGGAATTTGGAGATATCGTTGGCTATGAAAATCACAGCGGACAAACTTTCTTAGATAAGACCGCCAAACCTCTTGGGCAAGTTATTAAAGGCGCCGGCAATAATATGACCGACGCAAACGAAGGTGTTCGCTATAACAACATCATTGCCACTTACCTTCATGGCCCGATTCTACCTAAAAACCCGCAGATTGCAGATTTTCTTATTGGCGAGGCGCTAGAGCGACGCGGCGTAAGTTCAGACTCGGGATTGGAAAAAATTGACGATACTTTAGCGAATAAAGCGAGAGAGATAGCGTTAAAATTATCCAGATAATTCATGAAAAAAATCCGTATATATCTTAAAAAGCTATATGCATTTCTTCATAAAATGCCCGGTTGGATTTGGCTAATTCCAATCTTAATTTTAGCCGTCAACGTTCGACTTACCTATTTAACAAAAGCCGATATTTGGCATGATGAAGGATATACGGCGGCCATCATTCAGCAGCCAATCAGGGAAATTATCGCCATTACGACCACGGATGTCCACCCGCCGCTTTATTACGTTATTATGCACGTTTGGCAATCGATTTTCGGCAATTCCGTAGCTTCGCTCAGAGGATTTAGCGTTACGTGCGGAGTTCTGACGATTGCCCTATTATTTCTATTACTCCAAAAACTTTTCTCTAAAAGAATCGCCGTATTCGGAAGTTTTTTAGCAGCGCTAGGACCATTCTTAATTCGCTATAGCGACGAAGCTCGAATGTATGCACTGACGGCACTCTTAGCCGTAGCAATGACATACGCATTTGTCGTGGCAGTCGAGCACAAAAACAAGAAGTTTTGGTGGGCGCTATATGGAATTTTAGTAGCACTCGGTCTTTATACTCAGTATTTTCTAGCGCTCATATTACCGGCACATTTTGTTTATATTTGTCTAAAACTTGGCGGAAATCACACTGCCATAAAAAATATATTTAAGGACAAAAACGTTTGGCTTGCCGCAGGAACATGCTTTTTACTATTCCTTCCCTGGCTACCAGTTATGATCTCCCAAACCAGCCGAGTAAGTGGCGGCTTCTGGATCCCCGAAGTCACTAAATTTACCATCCCGACAACATTATCAATGTTCTTGACTTACGACGACAGGATTGTCCGCTATTTTGGATTGCTACTGCCGCCAATTATAGTCGCAATTTCATTCATCCTAGCCAAAAAACATTCAAAATACCAAGCAGCAATTTGGATTTTAACAATCTGGTCGCTACTACCAATGATTATTATTTACATACTTAGCCAGGGTCGACCAGTTTATTTAGATCGATACTTCACTTATTCGGCACCGGCGTTTTACGGCTTGATTGCGGTATTCATCGGGCTTATTTTTTCTAATAAAAAATGGTGGTCTATTGGAATATCTATCATTCTGACGTTATTTATCGGTCATTACATGTGGCATATTGGCAGTAAAAACATCGCAGAATCGTCTTGGAATAATACCAACACAGCCATGAATCATATAAATGAAAATATCCAGAGTAGTGATGTTATTATCTCTGGCGAGATCTACACTTATTTTCATACTTCCTATTACAATCGCACAAATAAAGAAATTATACTCCTGAAGCCGAAAGAAGAGCTAGGTTGGGTTGGCGAATGGGGATTAATTAAAAAATTGAATACTCCAGAAATTAGTTCTTTAGAGTTAGTAAAATCTCCAAGAATCTGGCTTATTCTTCGCGAAAAAACATATGACGAATATAAAAAACAAGTTCCGCCCTATTGGCAATTAAAGCAAGAATTCCATGATGGCGACTTGATTATTGGACTATACGAAAATAAAAAAATAACTGGTTAAATGCCAGTTATTTTAATACGTTGAATGATTTCAATTGGTCGGGGTGAAAGGACTCGAACCTTCGACCTCACGGTCCCAAACCGCGCGCGCTAGCCAACTGCGCCACACCCCGAAGATATCTCTATCATTCGCTCTGATCTATCTTAACATATATCACTAAATAAGTACAGAATAAATTTGCAAACAAACTTTTATATCTCATAAAGCATAAAAATAACTTGGCAAGTAGCTTACTTCAGGATAAGATATATTGTATGAATTACACAAAACCGTATACACCTCCAACGCTAACCGTGGACGCAGTAATTTTTCAAGTAAACAACAATACCCTGGAAGTGTTATTATTAAAACGACCGAACGAACCTTTTAAAGGAGAATGGGCTCTCCCTGGAGGATATAATGCCAAGGGAGAGACGACTACAGACGCGCTCGAACGTGTAGTTTTCCAAAAGACAGGCGTAAAAATCAAAGACGACCTACGATATATTGAACAGCTTTACACTTTCGATACGATTAATCGTGATCCACGAGGACATGCAGTATCTGTAACCTACATGGGTTGTGGACGCAATATTACATACAATGAAGATTTAGAAGTGGCATTTTTTGATGTAAATAAAATACCAAAACTAGCATACGATCACGCCAGCATCATTAAATACGCCAAAGAACGCCTAATTGCCAAAATGACATACACCAATTCGGCATTTGCTTTTCTGGATCGAAGATTTACCTTAACACAACTGCAAACAGTTTACGAGATAGTTTTTGGTCGTGAATTTGACAAGCGTAATTTTCGAAAAAAATTCCTCAGCTTAAACTTAATTCATGAAACTAATGAGTTGTGGCGAGACGGCGCACATCGTCCAGCAAAATTATATGAGTTCAATTCAAGCAAGCTCGAGAGTTTAGATCGTAGTTTAGACTAATCTCCCTGTAAAAATCTAGAAAATTTATATTTTTCATAAATTAGTGTTGACAATACAATAACTGGCTATTAGACTAGATAGTAAGTGTAAACTATACATTAAGTAAGGAGGAT
>ERZ773007.1747-NODE-1747-length-10034-cov-10.758894_pt1 | contig 10034 bp, 10 predicted proteins | sample MGYA00580665_ERZ773007 | MGnify/ENA primary metagenome ERZ773007 (study PRJEB29015, sample SAMEA2738122) | human oral metagenome | biome: human oral; feature: human-associated habitat; material: saliva | place: China | collected 2167 ... | reverse complement strand
AAATGATGGTAGCTCTTGAACCAGTTCGTCAAAAATGGGGCTTAGACCGTATCATCGTTTCAACTTATCAAGCTGTTTCAGGTGCTGGTATGGGAGCTATTCTTGAGACACAACGTGAATTGCGTGAAGTATTGAATGATGGTGTAAATCCACGTGATTTGCATGCGGAAATCTTGCCATCAGGTGGCGATAAGAAACACTATCCAATTGCTTTTAATGCTCTTCCACAAATTGATGTCTTCACTGATAATGACTACACATATGAAGAAATGAAGATGACAAAGGAAACTAAGAAAATCATGGAAGATGATAGCATTGCCGTATCAGCAACATGTGTACGTATTCCAGTTTTGTCAGCTCACTCTGAGTCAGTCTATATTGAAACAAAAGAAGTGGCCCCAATCGAAGAAGTGAAAGCAGCTATTGCTGCCTTCCCAGGTGCCGTTCTTGAAGATGATGTTGCTCACCAAATCTATCCTCAAGCAGTAAATGCTGTTGGTTCACGTGATACCTTCGTTGGACGTATCCGTAAAGACTTGGATGCAGAAAAAGGTATTCATATGTGGGTAGTATCTGATAATCTTCTTAAAGGTGCAGCTTGGAACTCAGTTCAAATCGCAGAAACACTTCACGAACGTGGACTCGTACGTCCAACAGCTGAATTGAAGTTTGAATTGAAATAGGGAGAAAAACAGAAATCAGTAACTCGAAGAGTTTGATTTCGTAGTTTTTCCCCCGCACAGTTGATTAGGAAGTACGAATGTTGCAAACATGAGTAGTTCCAATCAACCACTGCGTCACGATTCAGAAATCTGCAACTCGAAGAGTTTGATTTCTTCATCAGCTAACTAGCGAATCAACTTGTTTTATGAACAGATCATGAGGCAAAGGCAAGCAAGCCCCAGCCTCTTTCTTATATAGAGAAAGGTTTTTCTATGTCTTATAATGATTTAAAAGATTGTAAAATCATCACTGCATTTATCACCCCCTTCCATGAAGATGGAACCATTAATTTTGATGCTCTTCCTGCCTTGATCGAGCACCTCTTGGCACATCATACAGATGGGATTCTCTTAGCTGGAACGACTGCAGAAAGTCCAACTCTGACCCACGATGAGGAATTGCAACTCTTTGCGGCCGTTCAAAAGATTGTCAATGGTCGAGTTCCTTTGATCGCTGGTGTCGGAACCAATGAAACCCGCGACTCGATTGAGTTCGTTAAAGAAGTGGATGCTTTTGGTGGCTTTGCAGCAGGATTGGCTATCGTCCCTTACTACAACAAACCATCCCAAGAAGGAATGTATCAACACTTTAAAGCGATTGCGGATGCATCTAATCTTCCGATTATTATCTACAATATTCCAGGGCGAGTGGTTGTCGAAATGACACCAGAAACCATGCTTCGTTTGGCAGAACACCCAAATATCATTGGGGTAAAAGAGTGTACAACCCTGGCTAATATGGCCTACTTGATTGAACACAAGCCAGAAGAATTTCTCGTCTATACAGGGGAAGATGGAGATGCTTTCCATGCGATGAACCTTGGGGCTGATGGAGTGATCTCAGTAGCCTCTCATACAAATGGAGATGAAATGCATGAGATGTTCCAAGCCATTGAACACAACGATATTAAAAAGGCTGCGGCTATCCAACGTCAGTTTATCCCTAAAGTCAATGCTCTCTTCTCTTATCCGAGTCCAGCTCCTGTCAAAGCTGTCTTAAACTATATGGGCTTTGAAGCAGGGCCAACTCGTTTGCCATTGGTGCCAGCACCGGCAGAAGAAGCGAAACGTATCATCAAGGTTGTAGTAGATGGGGATTACCATGCATCTAAAGAGATCATTACGGGAGTTTTAAGACCGGATTATTAATAAAATTATTATGAGGAATGTATGTCAGAGTTAGAGAAAACAGAGTTAGAAAAAACAGATTCAGAAAAATCAGAACTAGAAAAATTTAAAGAACGTCATAGCCTTGAAAAGTTAGATGGTGTGATAATCTATGATAAACCGACTATTAAAACAGGTGAAAAAGCTGGATGCATCGGCGCTCTCTTACTTTTAATTGGATTTGGAACAGGGATTATTTTGTTACTCCTTCATTTCATATTTGACTTCGATTCCAAGCTACTCAATCTTCTTTGGGAATCGATAGCAGCTTTAGGATTCATTTTTAGTTTAGCAGGAGCTTTTCAAATTGGTCCCCTTACAATACACCGCTACTCAAGAGAAGCTGATAAGGATAAACATTTTGAAATCGATAGAGCCTACAATCTCTATAACGTTCTCTATAAACCGACTAAAACAGTCCTTCTCCAATATGATAGTGACGAAGATCAGCTGATTGCTGTCAATGCTGGTGGTGAACTATTAGTGGAACTCCTTAGAAAAGTAGAGATGGAGAAGTTACCTCTGAAGAAGATTTTGAAGACCTTCCGTTTGGATCATGTCTCTGACCATCTTTGGAGATTGACCTACAGCTATAAAAAAGAAGATGTGGTCATGGAAAAAAGTGATCGTTAGATTTTTTCATCCAATCATCTACTCTAAGTCCTGAAAAGAGCTTTGATTCTTGGCAAAAAAATTATATAATAAAGTAGTAGGTCTTCATTTCTTTCTAAGGGAAATGGAGTATTCATGAAAATTTAAACATAAAGGAGACTCCGATGGAAGTCATTAAACGTAGTGGAGAAGTGGTTGAATTCAACCCAGATAAAATTTACCAAGCTATTTTGAAAGCTGCGCAAGTTGTCTATGTTTTGACAGATGATTTGCGACAAAACCTAGCTCAAGTGACCAAGAAAGTTGCTATGGATTTAGATGAAGCTCAAGTAGAACGCGCAACCATCAGTATGATCCAATCATTAGTGGAACAACGCTTGCTGGGAGCAGGTTATATTACCATTGCAGAACACTACATTTCTTATCGCTTGCAACGCGATTTGGAACGGAGTGGTTATGGTGATCACATCGCCGTGCATTTGCATTTTGAGCAAATTCGATAAGCTAGATAGTGCTCGCGAGGTAACGCCATCGTGTTTGAACCACCCTTATAGGGTGGTTTTGACTGTCTAGCCAATTAGTTTATTTCGAAAGGTTTACATGTATGCAAAACCCAACCATCTATACCTATCTCAATCAGGATTTTACAGCTATTCCACTTTTTGATGGATTGAGCGTCGATGGTGTTTCTCAAGGAAGTCAGGCAGATTTGCATCTGGCTGATGATTTTCAGTCCCCCTCTGAAGCTGTTTTCTATTTTCTAAATGGTCAATGGTTTCTTGAATGTTTGTCTGGGATGATTGAGGTGGATGGTGTCACCTATCCGAAAAACCAACGTGTTTTATTAAATCATCGTTCCATTATCCATCTTTGTGACGCCGACGGCCATGTTTTTCGCTCAAAATTCATCATTGTTGAAATGCAATCCCTTGAATGGAAGACTATTGCAAAAGATGCTTTTCCGATGGATCTGTCCTCGCTTGCTAGGATTGATTGTGCAGTCTTATCAAATCAGTTGGTTGTCCGATTAGGAGATCAGATCATTTACCAGGATCTTCAGGCAGCAGCTGCAGATTCATCTGTTTCAACGAGGGAGCACAATGATTTTTCCCATTCATCACTAACGATTGCTATTCAAGATGTAACGGTCGGAAATCTCTTAAATCGTAAGACCATCCTCAAGGATATTCAGGTTGAATTTAAACCCAAGGAAATGATTTTAATTCTGGGCGGTTCTGGTGCTGGAAAATCAACCTTTATGGAAGCAGTGACAGGACTTGTTCATTCAAATACCAGTGCTTATTTTAATGGCGTAGATCTGTTAAATGATGGAAAAAAACAAGGTGTCATCACCCTGGCTCCTCAATCCCCTGACGAGCATTACCGCATGGAAGACACGGTCTATATGAATCTCGAAGATGCAGCAAAGCTCTACGGTCCATCCGAATTAGCAGACAATCCTGAACTTCGTAAAGAAGAAGTGCTATCTGTTCTGAGAAAACTGGACTTAGAATCTGTCAAAGGATCCAAGTGTTCTTCTCTATCTGGCGGACAAAAGAAAAAACTCACGATTGCTATGGAATACATCACGCGCCCTGAAATCCTCTTTATGGATGAGCCGGATTCTGGTGTCGATGGGAGTATGGTCATGGAGGTCATGACCACATTGAGAGAGATTACAGATGAAGGAAAAATCTTATGTGTCATCACGCATACGCCCGATCGTATTCGTCATCTCTTTGATAAGGTCATGGTGGTCGGAAAGAGTTCGGAAGGCTGTGGTAGACTGTGTTACTTTGGCTCCGTAGACAATGCGCTAACAGTCTTTGCTGCTCAGAGTTTAGAAGAAATCGTCCATAAAATTTCAGGTGCTGAAAATGCAGCTCTTGTTGACCAATATGTTCAATGGTTTGACAATGAAAGGAGAGGTGGTCATGCTGGATAAGAAGCAAGTCTCGATTTATTTTAGAAAATTCCTTCGACTCCTCATCAACAAGAAATCTCTATTTTTTGTCTTAGAAGCGATTCTTCTTCCTTTCATCATTTCGATCGCTTTTGATGCCAATGAAGTTTTTGCTAAATACCATATTACGAGAACTTGTTCCATTATGTTTATTTCTGCAGCACTCTGGATTGGTCTCTTTAATTCAGTGACCAGTATTTGTAATGAGCGTAAAGTTATCAAGTTTGAGTACCAAATTAAAGGCTTGTCCTTGCCTTCTTATGTGACGGCGCGCGTGCTAACAGAGTTGGTGCTTTGTTTCGCGGAAGCGATCTTAATGATTGGAACCATTGTTGTGCGCTATCCACGTATCCAAGGAAACAGTAGCCAGATATTCCTTTTTGGGATCACTTTGTTTTTGGTGATCTTTACTTCAGATATGTTGGCCTTATTGATTTCAGCCTTTGTTAAAAAATCATCCCAAGCGATGACAGCCATGCCGCTAGTATTGATGGTTCAATTGCTGTTTTCCAATTTTCTCCAATCCTTGGATGAGAAAATTCCATTTTTAGTCTGGATATCACATGCGACCATTACGAGATGGGGAACAACGGCCTTCTTCCGGATTGCAAACATGAATAATATGGTCCCCTCCCAAGGTCATACTGACTGGCAAGTTTATCAAAAAGATGGGGTAGGAACCTATGATTTTGATCTACTTGCGATTCTTGGAAATTGGGGGGTCTTGCTTGCTTTTGCAGCTCTATTTATAGTCGCAACTTCCCTCGTATTGACTTCTGTCCGTAAGGACGCTCGATAAAAAATAAGGAGATGATTTATGAAAAACTGTACCAATTGCCAGGCACCTATCAATGCTGGTGATGCCTTTTGTTCTAAGTGTGGAGCTAAAGTTCAAGTAGCTGCACAAGCTGAACCAAAAGCTGTTGCGTTTCAACCAAAGACAGTGCAATTAGGGCCAACTCCCACTCAAGCCCCTGCACCTAAAAAAACCAAAAGAAATATGAAAGGAATTTTAGCAGGAATTTTTGTACTTCTTGCTATCATTACTGTTGCAGGTTATTTCTTTTTAAACCATGGCAGCAGTGACACCATTAATTTAGAGGACTATGTAAAGCTAAAATTTGAGGGGAATGATGGTGAAGGCTATATTGTTGAGAAGTCAGTTAGTTTGAACAAGGAAAATTTAGATCGAGATATCAAGAAAAAGATAGAAGCAGAAGGCTTGAATACTGAGAGTTCAAACTACAATATCGATCAGCTAGTTTCAAAAGTCGAATTTAGTGTTTATAAAGGGGATGAACTGATCGAGGTAAAAGATCGCAAGAACCTGAACAATCATGATAAAATTACGGTCAAATTACTTTACGATAAAAGCGATCTTGAAGACATGATACCTGGCCTTCACTTTACTGGTACATCTGTAACTCAGGAGGCAGATCTTATCCCGCTTGTAGGGATTGACCCCTTTAAGGGTTTTTATCCAAAAATCAAGGGCATTTCTCCAAATGGAAGGTTATCAAAACCATCTAAATTTGAAGGAAAAGATCTAGAAATTATTGCAAAAGCAACCGCTAACTATGGCTTCCCATTTGATTATTATCTGAACGGTAAAGAAGTTTCAAGTAATGATCCCATTGCAGTTGGAGATGAAATCGAAATTCGTCTCAATGAAAGTGGTAAAAATGCATTGAAAAAAGAAGGTCAAACTGTTGAGAAAGGAAAAGACAGCAAGAAATACAAGGTCACCTTGGCTGATTTTGAGGAAGGGGCTTATGTGACTTCCTTGTCAAAAGTGGATGAGGATACACAAGAAGCCATCTCTAAGAATGTAGAGGATGCAGCAAAGGCTTATGCAGCTGACCGCAATTATAAAGACCTTCCAAAATTTGAAGGGATGGCTTTTGCGGCAATCAAAGATGGGGTTGATTGGGGAGGGACATTTGATTCCAAAATTCCACAAATGGTCTATGTATACTCTATTACCAATACATCTTATGGTAAATCAAAAACAAGTTATTTTGTCATTTCAAAGATAGCGGTTATTGAACAGGTCGAAAATCATGGAAAAGCCAACGTTCATAAAAAACCTGGAAAAACCATTCAAACCTTTGAGAAAAATGCTAAGAAGTACGACTTCAAAAGCATGTCTGATGAGAATGACTTGAAGAACTACTTTACTAGAAATATCGACACCTATACCTATACAATGGACGATCAATTGAAATCGTTGATAAATTGGACAGAATAGAAGAAAAAGAAGTTACTTCGGTAGCTTCTTTTTAGTATTTTATTAATCACAGTGATTCCAGAAAACATGGTATAATAGAGGAGATTGAACTGGAAAGGAAGTGAGATTATGGCAACTATTCAATGGTTTCCTGGACACATGTCCAAAGCTAGAAGACAAGTACAAGAAAATTTAAAATTCGTGGATTTTGTAACGGTTCTGGTAGATGCTCGTTTGCCCCTATCAAGCCAAAATCCCATGTTAACCAAAATTGTTGGTGATAAGCCCAAATTAATGATTTTGAACAAGGTAGACCTGGCAGATCCTGTTGCCACAAAAGAATGGCAGGACTATTTTGAGTCACAAGGGATCAAAATCTTGGCTATCAACTCCAAAGAGCAATCTACAGTTAAAAAAGTAACAGATGCTGCTAAGAGCTTGATGGCCGATAAAATTGCCCGTCAAAAGGAACGGGGAATTCAGATTGAAACCCTTCGGACCATGATCATCGGGATTCCTAATGCTGGGAAATCAACTTTGATGAACCGCTTAGCAGGGAAAAAGATTGCTGTTGTTGGAAATAAACCAGGGGTAACCAAGGGGCAACAATGGTTAAAAACCAATAAAGACCTTGAAATCCTAGATACTCCAGGGATTCTCTGGCCCAAGTTTGAAGATGAAGAAGTGGCCTTAAAGCTCGCTTTAACAGGCGCCATCAAAGACCAGTTGCTTCCAATGGATGAAGTGACCATCTTTGGTCTTAACTATTTCAAAAAGCACTATCCAGCTGTTTTGCAGGAACGTTTTAAACAAATGGATCTGGAACAAGAGGCACCTGAAATCATTATGGAGATGACCCAGAAATTAGGATTTCGTGAGGATTACGACCGTTTTTACCAACTCTTTGTCAAAGATGTTCGTGATGGGAAATTGGGACGGTATACGCTGGATCGCGTAGGGGAAATTGATGGCAACAATTAAAGAAGTTAAAGAGCGTTTGGCAATGATTGACGAGCTAGATCATCCCTTCTTTGAAGAGTTGATCCTTGATGGTCGAGCAGGCGTTCAAGCGGCTATCAGCAAACGAAAACGCGAACTCCAAAAACAAGTGGACGAAGATTTGCGTTTGGAAAAAATGCTGGCCTATGAAAAAGAATGCTATGCGCGTGGGATGGAGCTCATTGCAGGAGTGGATGAAGTGGGACGTGGCCCATTAGCGGGTCCGGTTGTTGCAGCTGCCGTGATCTTACCGAAAGCTTGTAAAATTCCAGGACTCAACGATAGTAAAAAGATTCCAAAATCTAAACACAAGGAAATCTATGAGGCTGTGCTCAAAGAAGCTATTGCGATCGGCATCGGCGTCAAGGACAATCAAGTGATTGACCAGGTCAATATTTATGAAGCTACGAAACTAGCCATGATGGAGGCCATTGGTCAGCTAGATCCTCAACCCCAGCATCTTTTGATTGATGCCATGAAGTTGGATCTTTCTATCCCTCAAACTAGTATCATCAAAGGGGATGCCAATTCCTTATCCATTGCTGCTGCCTCTATCGTAGCTAAGGTGACTCGGGATCAGATGATGGAGGACTTGGATCAGTTATATCCAGGCTATGATTTTGCCCAGAACGCTGGCTATGGGACGGCTAAGCATCTGGCTTGCCTTCACAAGCTGGGAGTGACTCCTATCCATCGGCGTTCATTTGAACCGGTCAAATCGATGTGTGAGGACTAGGCTATGCTATTTACCATCGATATCGGAGGGACCTTTATAAAGTATGGTCTGATGGACGTGGACTATCACTTGGTTCATACAGACAAAATCCCGACGCCACCTACGATTGAGGAGTTTTGGCAAGGATTAGAAGGAATTGTTGATCCTGTTCGGGAACAAATCGACGGGATCGCCATTTCATGTCCTGGTGAAATCCAAAAGACACTTGGCTTTGTCTTTCGAGGTGGACTCATCCCTTATTTGCGCAACATTCCTTTGGCTAGTAGGCTGAAGCAAATCTTTGATTTACCAGTAACCGTTATAAATGATGGTGATGCAGCAGGACTAGCAGAAGCAAGACTTGGTAACCTTCAAGATTGTCCTTGCGGAGCAACCTTGGTCTTGGGGACATGAGTTGGTCTTGCCCTTCTTTCTAATGGAGAGCTTTTGAACGGATGGCAACTCACGGAACACATTCGTGGTCGATCGATTGATTCGTCGGAAAGGACACCAGAAGATCGACGCTTTCATCGAGAACTCTTTTTTCAAGGAATTTCTAATCTTTTGAAAAACACTGGTTCAGCTGTTCATTTCGTTGAGAAAGCTAGTCAACTGTTGAACCTGGACAAGGCAGATGGTCTTGCTGTTTTTAAAGAAATCGATAAAGGAGTCAATGAGGAGCTAGATTCCTTGTTTCAGGCTTATTGTCGCGATATTGCCATTTTGATTTTCAATCTTCAAACCTTGCTCTTGCTTGAGAAAGTGACGATTGGTGGAGGGATTAGTAGTCAAGAAAAACTGATCTCTGGTATTATTTACCAATACCAAAATTTGCTTGCTCAGAAAGATCATGATACATTTGAAGCTTTACCTATCCAAGCTGCTCGTTTCCATAATGAAAGCAACCTCCTTGGAGCCGCATCTTACTTTTATTCTTCTACCAGTCAAAAAAAGTTCTAGAAATAGAGCTTTTTTTCTTTTCTTTTTCGAATAGATAAGTAAGAGGAAGTAGAAGGTGACTATGGAGAAATTTGAAATCTATAAATTAAAAGCAGCCGGTTTATCAAATGAGCAAGTCTTGAGAGTCTTGGCCTACTGTAAGAAGGAACAATCCTATCCTAGTTTAGAAGAGATGGCTAGGCTGGCTCGTTGTCGTAGTATCATCCGATTTGTGGAGCAATACCGACAACTGGATGAAGAGCAGTTACGCAAAGAATTTGAACGATTCCCATCGCTATCTATTTTTGATCCAGACTATCCGGAATCATTGATGCAGATATACAATCCGCCTGTTCTTCTTTTTTACCAAGGAACTCTGAATTTGTTAGCAGAACCAAAAATAGCAGTCGTTGGTGCTCGGGAGACGACGCGAGAAGGAGTTCGTTCGGTAGAGAAAATTATTAAGGAACTTGGGAATGAACTGGTCATTGTTAGTGGACTTGCTAAGGGAATTGATGCGACCGCTCATTATGCCAGTATACGAAATGGTGGCAAGACCATCGGAGTGATAGGAACGGGACTGGATGTCTTTTATCCTAAAAGCAATCAAAGACTGCAGACACATATGGGGGAACACCATCTGATCTTGAGCGAGTATGGTCCAGGGCAGGCACCACTTAAGTTTCATTT
>ERZ773007.1746-NODE-1746-length-10038-cov-4.033056_pt1 | contig 10038 bp, 6 predicted proteins | sample MGYA00580665_ERZ773007 | MGnify/ENA primary metagenome ERZ773007 (study PRJEB29015, sample SAMEA2738122) | human oral metagenome | biome: human oral; feature: human-associated habitat; material: saliva | place: China | collected 2167 ... | reverse complement strand
TGGTGACCCCGGTGAGGCTCGAACTCACGACCCAGTGATTAAGAGTCACTTGCTCTACCAACTGAGCTACAGAGTCATTCCGATCTCGGCCGTTTTTCCTCGCCTTGGTGAGCGACGGCTTTTGATTTCGGCTACAAAGGTAAGGCAAACTTTTTATTTGTGCAAATACCCCACCCCATACGCTTGCGACAAACAGCCTCATACGAGGGTGCTCCCCCGCCTTAGGCTGAGCTAAGGCGGGGGAGCACCGTGAGTGGAGCAGCTAAGCGCTGAAGGCGGAGGTTAGATACCTACATGACCACCTGCGCCCGTATCGCCTGCGCCAGGAGTCCCTTCGGCAGGGTGGCCGCCTTCCTTCGGCTGCGCGCCCTTACCCTTCTTTCCCTTAGCCTTCTTCTCCAGGGCGATGCGCTCCAGGGCGACGTCATCCAGACGGAAGAACTGGCGGTTAGGGCGAAGGCGGACACGCACTCCCTTGATATGCATCATCGCACTGAACTCCTCTCCCTTGGCTACGGCCTTACTGTGAAGCGTGGGTGAGAGGCTCCCCAGACGCCCGAAGTTCACGGACTCCCCGCCTGCGACGAGACTGCGCGCCGTATCAGCAGCGAGGTTGAGGATAGCGGCGACCTCCATATAGTTGAAGGTCGTGTGCCCTGCCACCATATCGCAGAAGCGCATGAAGGAGACGTGCCCTCGAGCGCGGGCGGTAGCGACGGTGACGGTCTTGCCGGCAAACTTGCCGATCTTCATCTCGACATCACGGAGCATGTAGCCGAGAGCTTGCTTTGTGGTTCCCATAATGGATACGAATAAAAGTGAATAAAACTTACTTGTGCCCTCCTTTCTCTTGGAGGACACTGCAAAGGTAGAGCGCCCAGCCTCGAGGGGGCGACCATCTTTGTTCACTTTGGTTCGCTTGCTGCTTTCATAGGATTACTTCGCCCCCTATTCCGGGGCTTCACGGCTACTCCATAGGGGTAAAAAGCGGCGTGCGGGCGCACGAACCTCTGGGATTCGTGCACCCGCATGCCTTATATATTAGGTAGGGAGAAGGCCTCAAGAGCGAGGGCTACAAGTCCCCTCCGATACCCTTGTACTTATCCACGAAGGCCCGGATACGCTCAAGTACCTGCCTCTTCTTCGGCAGATAGCTGGGGTTGATAGGGCTCATCTTCGGCAGGGCACTACGCAGGTCTGTCCCATTCTCCGAGGCATAGCCACGGAGGAGCGAATGCTGGATATAGCGCTTAGCGGCCTCCTCCTGCAGATTCTCCTCCGCGATGAGTGTAGCCAACTCTATGCGCTGGCGCTCCTGCGCATAGTGGTAGAAGTCCGCCAGAAGCGTCGCCTGATCGGCGAGCCCCTTGAGATCCAGCTGCTGGATGAAGCTCACCATCAGCTCCTCCTTTGCGCGATGCTCGAAACTCGAGCGGATGATGCGGCGGATCTCGTCGATGAGCTGCTCCTTGTCCCCATGGCGCTTGTTATACTCGAAGACCAGCTCCAGGATGTAGTCCAGATTGATCTCTTGGCTCTTCAGCAGGTCGACCTCGAAGGTGATCTGATCCCAGTCCAGCTGGCTCTCCTCTCGCTCCTTCGGCTCACGACCATGGAGGATCCAGTCACGTATATCATTGTAGGCCGAGCGGTAGTCTTGGGCGTCACGCACGGAGATCACCTCCTGACTGCGCAGGCGCTCCATAGCCTCATCACTCAGATCGTACTTAGCCTGCAGGGCGGCCTGCGCCTCGAGGTCGTCACTGGGGAGCGTCTGCAGCTCACGCAGCGCGGTGTACTCATCGTAGTTCTGCAGGGTGTTGTCCAGACGGAGGTACTCACCGAAGAGCTTGACAAAGGCAAACTTATCGGCATCCGTCTCGATGGAGACGGGATCGGGGAAGCGCTCACGCAGCTCACTCACCACCTCGGCATAGCCCTTAAAGTCCTTACCCGTGGCGTCATCATGGTAGCCATCCAAGTAGTCACCAAAGGGGTGCTCGAGGATGACACTTCGCGTATTCTGATTGCCGAAGAGGGTGATCGCTTCGATGGTTGCCTGCTCTAGATCACGGAAGCAAACGATATTCCCGAAGCTCTTCGTCGAGTCATAGATGCGATTAGTACGGGAGAAGGCTTGGATCAGTCCGTGGTAGCGAAGGTTCTTGTCGACAAAGAGTGTGTTGAGTCGGGGTGCATCGAAGCCTGTGAGGAACATCCCCACGACGATCAGTAGATCCACCTGCTGATCTCGCATGCGCTGGGCGAGGTCACGATAGTAGTTCTGGAAGGAGGAGCTATCGATACTATAGTTCGTCTGGTACATCTGGTTGTAGTCGCCGATAGCTCTCTGCAGGAACTCCTTACTCGTCAGGTCTTTCATGTCCTCAGGCTCGAAGTTCTCTTCGGAGATCTCTCCTGCCTGAGACTGCTCTTCGTTGGGAGCAAAGGAGAAGATCGTGGCTATACGTAGGCGCTTTGATCGTCCTTCTTGCTGACGGTGGAATTCCTCATAGTAGAGCTTGGCTGCCTCGACACTACTGACGGCAAACATTGCATTGAAGCCTCCCCTATTGTCTAGGGTACGGTGTGTCTTGCGGGCAAAGTTCTCTAGGATGTAGCTCGTGATCTCATGGATACGCTCGGGGTGAAAGAGTGCCTTGCGGTACTCGGTGCTATTGAGTTTGAGCACATCTTGCTCCTGCTCGATCTGCTTGAAGCGTGGACGCACGTCATTGTAGTCAACCTTGAACTTCAGTACCTTCTCATCGCGTATAGCGTCGGTGATGACATACTTGTGTAGCTCTCGCCCGAAGATATCCGCCGTCGTCCGATCATCTAGAGCATTATCAGTGAAGATCGGGGTACCTGTGAAGCCAAACTGACAGTACTTCTTGAAGCGCTTACTCAGGAGGCGTTGCCCCTCCCCAAACTGGGAGCGGTGGGCTTCGTCGAAGATGAAGACTACCTGACGCTGGTAGATCTCAAGATCGGGCTCAGTCTTCATCAGGCGGGTGAGCTTCTGGATCGTCGTCACGATGATCTTGTTGTCATCTCGCTCGATATTACGCTTAAGTCCAACGGTGCTCTCTGAGCCATTGACACTGTCGGGTGAGAAGCGCTGGTACTCCTTCATCGTCTGATAGTCGAGGTCCTTACGGTCGACGACGAAGAAGACCTTGTCGACGAAGTCTAGCTCTGTAGCTAGTCGGGCAGCCTTGAAGCTCGTAAGAGTCTTCCCTGAGCCCGTCGTATGCCAGATGTAGCCTCCTTTCTTGGAGTCTGGACCTTTCTTCCCCTCGTAGGAGCTTCGTATCTTCCAGAGGATACGCTCGGTAGCTGCTATCTGGTAGGGGCGCATCACGAGGAGCGTATCCGTCACATCCAGTACCGAGTAGGTCAGGATCACCTTCAGAAGGGTCTCCTTCTGGAGGAAGGTAGCTGTGAAGTCCTTCAGATCCTTGATCGGAGTATTATCTGCCTGTGCCCAGTTCATCGTGAAGTCAAAGCTGTTCTTATCCCGCTTCGTGGTATTGGCGAAGTAGCGAGTATCAGTGCCATTGCTGATCACGAAGAGCTGAATATACTTGTATAGTGAAGCTTCGCCGTTGAAGCTCTCCTTGCTATAGCGGTGGATCTGATTGAAGGCCTCACGGATAGCGACCCCTCGACGCTTGAGCTCAATATGCACCAGTGGAAGCCCATTGATGAGGATGGTCACATCGTAGCGGTTGGTGTGACTCCCTGTCTGCTCCATCTGGTTGATCACCTGCACCTGGTTACGTGAGAGATTCCGCTTATCGAAGAGGTAGATATTCTTCATCCGCCCGTCGTCAAAGATGAAGTCATAGACTGGGTACTCATGTACCTTCTTCGCCTTCTCCGTGGCACTATCACCAGGGCTGTCGACGAACTCTGTGCAGAAGCGTACCCATTCCTCGTCTGTAAAGCTTATCTCATTGAGGTGCTCGATCTGGACACGTACATTCTTCAGTAGCGCTTCTGGTGTCCGTATCTCTGGAGCATACTTATAGCCTTGGCGCTGGAGGTCTGAGATCAGCTCCTCCTCGAGCTGTGCTTCACTCTGATAGCTTCCATCAAGCTGGGGAAGACGCTCGTACTGATCGAGGACGATGTAATTGGCAGTCTCGGCGATGGGGTTAGTTTGCTTCATCTTCAGATGCTGAATTTTGGGGAGTAGTAACGTCTCTTCTAAGCCTATACACCTTATGGATATGATCCACAAGATAGCTTAATAGCTTTTTCTCTTCAGGACTTAGAGCGGGGACTTCCTCACTAGAGACCTTGCTATGGCTTGACAGATTTAGGATACGGTTATAATAGAGTTCTTCTCCAGGAGGTAGAAGGACCTTCCAATCGTTGTATCCCAGAAAAGTTGACATCTTCTCGAGTATCTGCCGTAAGAAAGCAAAGTGATATTTATATAACGTCCCTACTTCTATGGCTTTATTGATCTCCTGCAGCAGGGTTATGTGATGCGAGAATGGTGAATCATCTGCCTGATCATAGAGCTGATAGGAGCCATCATCTAGCTTATCGAGTCGTAGCCGTCTACACTTCTTCTTCGTGTATTTATCTTCAGCTGTGCCTTTGGCTGAGCTACTTAATTCATTCCAAAGAACGTTATAGAAGAGGGGATTGTGTGTTGTGATGATAAACTTCAGTTTTGAGGTATCACGTTTAATGAGCTCAGCTATGTCTATGGCGAGATTAATAAGGTGATTCTCATCAAGTGAGCTTACAGGGTCATCTATAAAGATGTACTCATAGTGTCCAAACTCCTTAGATTCACTATCACCGACGTTTCTATTCTCTATGATAAGATCGAGGAGATGGTAAAAGACACTCCAGATAAAACAGCTCTCCTCCCCTTTCGATATTTTCATGTCGGAGATTGTCTCTGCATTACCGGCGGCATAAGAGAACTGCACACTGTCAAGACCTTCAAACTTAGCAGTTAGATACTTATTGGTATAACGACTAAAATGGGTAACGATATTAACGTCTCCTCCGTGATCTTTGATGATCCAACTCGTAAAGCGGTTGGGCTGTATGCGAAGTTTCGAGGCATGATTATCCCAATAGAACAGATCCTCTGTAAATGCATTATAGTAGATGACCTTCTCTTCATCTGGATTATCTATCCCTGAGTTAATATTATCCTTGAATGCCTGAGACAGACGGGTCTTACCTACTCCATTGAAGGCATAGATAAGCTGCACCCGCTTGGGTTTTGACGATTGTTCTGCCACCGTCCGTAGTTCTTGTACGATATCTATTAGGCTATTTCCCATGGTTCTTGTGATCCATTAAAATATCAGTAGCTGCTCCCGATAGTATTCGTATTGCTTGCGTCGCAGCTCGATCTCCTGCGGTAGCCCCTCCGTGAGCGAGTTGGTCAGCGTGTCGAACTTGTCGAGGATATTCACGATGCGCACCTGCTCGGCAAGGGGAGGGATGGGGATCTCTTGCATCTTAAGGTTTGATATAGCGACAGAGGGGAAACTACTGACATTGGTATTTTGCTTACACCATGCATCTATCACGAAGAAATAGTAGTACGCAAACTTGGGGAGGAGCATTCCCTTATACTCTGGCTTAATCTCAAAGTTCGTGAATCGCTGATTAGCAAGAGCCTCCACAGCAAGTAAAGCATGCTCCCCTATGGTTGCACTCGTCGCCATAATTATTGAATCAGCCTTAAAGAGTCCCTCGCCCTTAATGGCTTCTGGGGTGACGTGCTGAATGGCATCTGAGAGCACTCTCGTGCCAGCTCGTAAATCCTCCATACGATACCACGGAATTGTACCGCCCTCCCAAAACTCTTTCTTTGCCTTAGAGGGAGTATATCCATTACGCATAAAGAACACTTCCCCCAAGGTTTTAAATACTATTTTACCCCCCTCGAGGTCGTTAGCGAAGCTTAACAAGCTATTGCGGTAATACTCGTATTGCTGTTTACGCGCTTCTAATTCCGCTTCTAATTCCGCTTCTAATTCCGCTTCTAATTCCGTAAACTTATCGAGGATATGCACAATCTCCTCCTGTACGGAGAGCGGGGGAACGGGGATCGAGATTCGAGCAAGATCACGCACATTTACACGGCGAACCTTTGTCCCTGTGATAAACTTTCGCTTCTGATCTTGAAAGATATGAGATTCAAAAATATAAGCGATGTACTTCGGATACAAGGTGTGAGCATAGAAACAAGCATCACTACTTACGACAAGCCCCACCTCTCCGAGCCAAGCAACCGCCTTACATACGTCCTCATCATTCTCACTCGTAGTCGCAATAATCAGATTTCCAGGACTTGCACACCGTGCCCCCTTTGCAAATTCATCGGTAACAAAAGACTTGGTATCATAGGTAAATCTACCATAGTAAGTGTATATCTGCCCGTAGTGAATAGCAGGCACACCACTATCCGTTAAATCCTTTTTTTGCAGCCCACTCCCTCGAACAAATGTACCTACCTCCCCGAGTGTCTTCCACTCGACGGGCTGACCATCAAGGAGCTTTTTAATGTATGCAATCATGCTTCAAGTTCTGCGATTACACTGTCAATAGCTGAGCGGAGCACATTGATACGCTCCACGGTCTTCTTAATCTGTACATTGAGCTGACCAATATCAATTACCTCCCGAGTATCTTCAGCTTCGATGTAGCTACTTACCGAGAGATTATAGTCCTGCTGCTTGATCGTCTTCTGCTCGATAGAGATCGCCGTGTAAGGAACATCCTCCCCACTGGAAAAGAGATCAATGATCTTCTCTATATGCTCGTCAAGCAGCACATTATTGTTTATCCTACTCTCATAGAAATCCTCACCACTGGCATCGATGAAGCGCACTCGTGTACCAACCTTATTCTTAGAGAGCGTAAGAATATTAACGGCAATAGAGGTGCCATAGAAGAGGTTGGGAGGTAGAGCGATGACACACTCGACATAGTTCATATCCACGAGGTACTCACGGATCTTTTTTTCAGCACCTCCGCGATAAAAGATCCCAGGGAAGCAGACCACCGCAGCTCGTCCCTTGGCGGAGAGATAATAGAGTATATGCATGATGAATGCAAAGTCCGCCTTGGATCGGGGGGCCAAAACTCCTGCAGGTGCGAAGCGAGGATCATTAATGAGAGTAGGATTATCGGAACCCTCCCAATATACCGAGTAGGGAGGATTAGACACGATGGCATCGAACCCATAATAGCGCTTACGCTCCTCTTCAAAGCCTGGCTCCTTCAGGGTATCGCCATGTTTGATGTCGAACTTGTCATAATTGATCCCGTGGAGGAACATATTCATACGTGCCAGGTTGTAGGTGGTCAGGTTGATCTCCTGTCCCAAGAATCCGTCTTGAATGATATGCTCTTCGAAGAGCTTCCGAGCTTGTAGCAGGAGTGATCCTGACCCACAAGCCGGGTCATAGATCTTATTGACCCTATCGTGCCCATGGATGGCAAGCTGAGCGATGAGCTTAGACACCTGCTGAGGGGTGAAGAACTCCCCGCCCGACTTCCCTGCATTAGCAGCATAGTTCGAGATCAGGAACTCATAAGCATCCCCAAAGAGATCGATCTGACTATCTTCAAAGGCCCCAAAGTCAAGCTCAGCCACTCCCTTCATCACAGCGCGCAGGCGACGATTCTTCTCTGGCACATTATTCCCTAAGCGAGAGCTTGTAGTATCGAAGTCTGCAAAGAGTCCCTTCACATCCTGTTCGGATTTAGTCCCCACAGCAGAGGATTCGATAGAGTCAAAGATCTCTCGTAAACGAGTATTCAGGTTATCTTCTTCAAGCACTTTACTCTGACTCTCCTTATAGACCCTGCAAAAGAGTTGGCTTGGATAAATGAAGTACCCCTTCTCTTCAATTACTCCAATACGAGCCTCTGGAGAAATATCTTCATCTGCCATCTGAGCGTAGTCCATAGCAGGATCTCCAGCTTTGACATAATCGATAAAATGCTCACAAATAAAGCGATAGAAAAGCATCCCCAAAACAAACTGCTTGAAATCCCATCCGTCGACGGCACCACGCACTTCATTAGCCATCTTCCAGATCTGGTTATGTAGTTGCTCTCGCTGTTGTGTACTTAGCATAAAGTGTCTTTAAATCATTTTTCCACTTCAAAGTTACTATAAATGACCTACCCTCCCATAGCTCTCATCCCGTCTCCACAAGAGTGGAGAGCGGAGGCTACGGGAGGAGGCGAGAGGGAGATGCCGAGAGGAGGAATAGCAACCTATATAGGTCGGCGGGCTGACCTATATAGGTCCACGTGACGATCTATATTGGTCGATGAAGCGACCTATATAGGTTCACCCGCCGACCAATATAGCTTCGCACAACTCTCCTCTATGGGTACGGTCAATACCTTTCGGGGAAACAAAGAAGCCTCCCCGCAGAAGAAGCGCAGGGAGGCCTGTAATGCGATCGCCCGTCCTCAGGAGCCGTGGGCTCAGGAGGGCGGGCGATACTACACCAATCTAACCTATTCAATCCAGGAGGTGAATCCTGAAGAGAGCGATGGTAGTCGGCTCTGCATGACTTCTCCCGCGAAGGGGAGAAGCCGCCACAGGAGGCCGAAGAGAGAGTGACTCGTCTCGGAGCTTAGTCCTTGAACTTAGCAGCGAGGAACTCGCGGTTCAGACGAGCGATATTAGAGATCGAGATGTTCTTGGGGCATTCGACTTCGCAAGCACGAGTGTTCGTACAGTTACCGAAGCCCAGCTCATCCATCTTAGCGACCATAGCCTTAGCACGGCGGGCAGCTTCGACACGACCCTGTGGGAGGAGAGCCAGCTGGCTTACCTTAGCAGAGACGAAGAGCATAGCCGAGCCGTTCTTACAAGCTGCTGCGCAGGCACCGCAACCGATACAAGCAGCAGCATCCATAGCCATGTCGGCGTTAGCCTTAGGAATGGGGATAGCGTTAGCATCGGGTACACCACCGGTATTGACCGACACGAAGCCACCAGCCTGGATGATCTTGTCGTAGGCCGAGCGGTCTACCATAAGGTCACGGATGATGGGGAAGCCAGCCGAGCGCCAAGGCTCGATAGTGATCGTATCACCATCGTTGAAGCGACGCATGTGCAGCTGACAGGTCGTGATGCTATCATCGGGCCCGTGGGGATGCCCATTGATGTAGAGCGAGCACATACCGCAGATACCTTCGCGGCAGTCGTGGTCGAAGACAACGGGCTCCTTGCCTTCGCGTACGAGCTGCTCGTTGAGGATATCGAGCATCTCCAGGAAGGAGCTACCCTGAGAGATATTCTGCAGGTCGTAGGTTTCGAACGCACCCTTTACCTCGGGGCCACGCTGACGCCAGACCTTAACCTTGATATTTATATTCTTGTCCATTGTGGATGTTGGCTTGGGGTTAGTTCTTATAGTTACGCTGCTGACGTACGACGAACTCGTAGTCCAGAGGTTCCTTCAGAAGGACGGGATCCTGATCTTCGCCCTGGTACTCCCAGCAGGAGACGTAAGCGAACTGATCATCGTGGCGCAGGGCTTCACCTTCGGGCGTCTGGTGCTCAAGGCGGAAGTGACCACCGCAGCTCTCTTCACGGTCGTGAGCATCACGAGCCATGAGTTCGCCGATCTCGATGAAGTCAGCCAGACGAAGAGCCTTCTCGAGCTCCACGTTAAGGTCGTCAGCCTTACCAGGGATACGGACGTCGCTCCAGAATTCCTTCTTCAGAGCCTTGAGCTCGACGATAGCCTTCTCGAGGCCTTCGCGCTCGCGACCCATACCTACGAAGTCCCACATAATGTGACCGAGCTTCTTGTGGAGGCTGTCGACGGACTGCTTACCCTTGATGCTCATCAGGCGAGCGATACGATCCTGGATACCCTTTTCAGCTTCGTCGAACTCAGGACGGTCCGTGCTGAAGCGGGGCACCTGAATCTGGTCAGCCAGATAGTTCTGGATCGTGTAGGGCAGTACGAAGTAGCCGTCAGCGAGACCCTGCATCAGAGCCGAAGCACCGAGGCGGTTAGC
>ERZ773007.1741-NODE-1741-length-10056-cov-10.064294_pt1 | contig 10056 bp, 1 predicted proteins | sample MGYA00580665_ERZ773007 | MGnify/ENA primary metagenome ERZ773007 (study PRJEB29015, sample SAMEA2738122) | human oral metagenome | biome: human oral; feature: human-associated habitat; material: saliva | place: China | collected 2167 ... | reverse complement strand
AATGGCAAGAAAAATCCGAAACTTTTGATGAATCAGAAGAGATTGTGATTGATATCAAAGAAGAAAAAATCTAGATTTGACTAGACTGGGCAAAAACTCAATTCTAGGAAAAAATGAAGTAAATCTTCTCACAATAAAACACATAGTATCAAGTTTTTTCAATACTTGATATTATGTGCTTTTTGATTTTAAAGGCTTTTTAATAAACTTTTTTAAATACATGAGTGTTATGAATTTTTATGGTATAATGGCAGTGTTAAAAGTGAAATATTTACATTTTTTTATATTTTACTGATATTTTAGTAATATTAAGCAATCCATTTTCTATGATTAGAAATCAATGCGATAGTTTAGGACAAAGTAGAGGAAAAGCTCTAAAATTTTAGTCAAGAAACGGTTTAGTATTCTGTCTATGTAAAATATTAGAAGCCTCTACTTTGTAAAAAAGTTAGAAAGAAAGTTGGTAAAATGAAAGATATTTTTGATAAACGTCAACGTTTTTCGATTCGAAAGTTTTCTGTTGGAGTGGCTTCGGTATTAATAGGAATTACCCTGTTTACACCATCTCAGGGAGTACTGGCTTCTACGGAAAATTCTCCATCTTCTGTGGAGAAAAGAGAAACAGTTCAACCTATACCAGATAATCAAAATAATCCTTCTTCTGAGTTAGATACTAGAGATATTTCAATAGGATCTACAAGGACTACAGAACTTGAGACATCTGGGGATAAAGAAAATAATAGCTTGACCACAAGGGCTTCCGTAGCGGGTGAAGACAGGTCAAGCACTCCAGCGGTGAGAGCAACATCAAATCCTTCCGAGGTTAAAAAGTATGAATTAACTGATGAGTATGCTAAGCAAATAAAAGCAGGAGTAATCGGTTCAGAAGGTAATAAGCTTGACAGTTTGTTATTAAACGGCCCTCAATTAAGTCCAGAAGCTTATACAGATGATGATTACTTGAAGGATAAAGAAGAACTTTACATTTATGAAAAAGGCGGGAAAAAGTATGTAGGCTATAATAGTCATCCCTTATTAGAAGATACTGATGGTGATGGTATTATTGACAGTAAAGAAAAGCCAGATGAAAAATTAAAATGGAATGTAAGTGAGCGCGATATGATTATGTTCATGGAATTGTCCTACCGTGATGATAATTATATTGATAGAGTGTTGGATCATAAGAAACCTTTAACAGAGTCAGAGTTATATAAAAAGAATGGTGATAGTAAACCACGTTATGAATATATGATGATGAATAAGGAATTGGGACCTTATTGGGAAAGGAAAAAAAGTTATCATACCTCCAGTGGACTAGATGCTGTCTTGTATGAAACGAAGAGTGATTTCTTATATTTACCAAATGGGACTGCACAAGTGTTAGCATTTCGTGGAACAAGTGATGTGAAAGATATTAAAGCAGATATCACTCTGGGGACTGGAGGAAATCCTCAACAGGGGATAGATGCAGAAAAGATCATGCGCGAACTAGCTAAAGATAAGAGTATTACCAATCTTTATTTAACAGGACATTCTTTAGGAGGATATTTAGTACAACGAGCAATGGTTGAAGCCTATGAGTTGGCATATTCTGACAGCAGAGTTATGTCTCCTAAAGAACAGTTGGCTTATAGAAACTTTTATAATAATGTATTAAAAAAAGGAACAACATTTAATGCCCCAAAAATTGTGACAAGTTTTATTTCTGGTCGTGAATTTTGGCAAAAAGGTTTAGATAGCAAAAAAATAGCTAAGTCAGGGAAATTGACTCATTATATTGTTGATAATGATTCGACGATAAGAAAAGGTGTCAGCAATGATAGTGATGTTGTTATCAATGTTGGACCAACAAGCGGAGGTCATAGTTCACGTTCTTATTTTGAAGCCGATATGATTAATAGACGATCAGAGTTTATATCTGGGAAACGAATTTCCTTAGATGAAACAGGTTATCAAGATAAAAAAATTACAACAGTTAAATCTTTAGAAAAAGTTGGAGAAACTGCTGTATATAGTAAACGCGGAGATGACATCATTAAGTCAACAACTGTTAGTATGAAAGACCCAGATACAGGTCAGATTACAAAAAATACACTTGATGAAGTGTTCAAGAAAGATGGAGCCAAGGCTAAGGTTGTCGTTACGTCAATACAGCCAAGTATTCGTTACGAGAAAGATGCTACAAGAGCCAAAGGTGAAGTAAAAATCACAGTAGCTGGTATTTCAGGTACTAGAACAGTAACCACAACCTATACAGTTAATGCTACAGATGGCAGCCTTATTCCACATGAAGGTCAACCAGTTATCAAACCTTCAACTCCTACAGTGGTCAAAATGCCAGCTAAGGATGAGGTTGAATACCTCAAAGAAGGTGATGATATTGTTAAGAATACTACAACTTACGCAGTCAATCCAAACACAGGTGTCCTTACCCCAACAGAGAAAAAGGAAGTGTTCAAGAAAGATGGAGCCAAGGCTAAGGTTGTCGTTATGCCAATAGAGCCAAGTATTCGTTACGAGAAAGACGCCACAAGAGCTAAAGGTGAAGTAAAAATCACATCAGCTGGTACGTTAGGAACAAGTACAGTAACCACCACCTACACGGTTAATGCTACAGATGGTAGCCTCATTCCACATGAAGAACCGGCAGTAGTAGTTCCATCAAAACCGACAGTTGTCAAAGTTCCAGCTAAGGATGAGGTTGAATACCTCAAAGAAGTCGATGATGTTGCTAAGAAGACTACAACTTACGAAGTGAATGAAAGTACAGGAGACCTTATTCCAACCGTTAGGCAAGACATTGTCAGTCCAAATGGCGTCAAATCCAAAGTCGTAACCAAAATAATTCCGGTAACAACACGGTATGAAGCAGATAAAACCAAAGATGTAGGAAATACTACGGTTACTAATAATGGATCTGAAGGTAAGATAGTAACAACAACATCAACACTTGTTAATGAAACTAATGGTACAGTAACGGATGGAACACCGGTTGTTAGTAGAACAGAAATGGTACCAAAAGTCGTTAAAGTTGGTGCCAAAGACAAAATAGTAGAAACCCCGATTGAACCCACAGTGGTTTATGAAAAAGATGATACTCGTGACTTCGGTACACCAGATCAGCGTACTGAGGGTGAAAAAGGTAAAGCAGTTACTACAACCACTTACGATGTAGATCCAAAGGACGGTCATATCACAGAACACGTTGGTAATCCAGTCGTCACCCCGGCAGGTAAGACAATCGTTAAAGTAGGAGCTAAAACTAAGGTTGAACGCTCTAAAGATCCTGAAGGTCGTGATGTGATTGATACCACTACCTATGAAGTTGATCCCAAAACAGGTAAGGTGACTCCGACAACAGTAACTACTTACGGAACAAGGAAAGAACCAAAAGTAGAGTTAGAACAAGATCCTAAGGCAGGTGACGATACAGCAACACCGAAGAAACAAGATGGCTCAACATATCCACCAGGAACTAAGGTAGAAATCCCAGGCGAAGATGGTAAAGGTAAAGTACCAAACAGTGATCTACCAGATGTAGAAAAACCAGGTACAGGTACGATTACTGAGCCAGGTAAACCATCTGTGGAAGTTCCTAATGTAACAACTCCACCTAATGTAACAATTTTTGAAAATGGTATATTACCAGATTCAATTGAATTGCCAGAGCTAATGATTGAGGTTCGATGGATTGATGAAGATGGAAATGTATTGAAACCATCCCTTAAGACAGGTAGTGAAAAGGATGCTGAACATGGATTAATTTCTGGATATGAATTTGTACGGACTGTGATTGATGAAAATGAACCAGTAATGACTCACATTTTCAGAAAAGTAAGTTCAAGCACAACTCCAATTCCAATTCCAGTAACACCTGATACTAATGGAAATTCTGCTCACGATACATCTACGCTAACAACTCCAACTCCAGTTACGCCAGTAATACCTGATGCTAATGGAAATCCTGGTCACGATACAGCTACACCAACAATTCCAGATGCAGTTACTCCGAATGCAAATCATGAAGATACTACAGATGCTATTGATAGTGGAGCTAAGTCAAATGAATCTCAAAATGTATTACCAAATACAGGAACAGAATCAAATGCGACTCTTGCATCTCTAGGGCTTCTTGGCATGTTAAGTGGTCTCGGACTTGTTCTTGGAAAGAAAAAAGAAGACTAAAAATTTAGTCAAAATGTGAACTGTTCATTGTTAAGTGGACAATGAGCCCAAAAGATCAAGAAACAGCCTTGTTCCTCATTTCAAGAGGTGCAAGGCTGTTGTTGTATTTTTAAAAAGTGGATGCTAATATTTGTAGGAATACTCAATAAAAATCAAAGAGCAAACTAGAAAGCCAGGAGCAGGTAGTACTTGAGTACGACAAGCCGACGCTGACGTGGTTTGAATTTGTTTTTTGAAGAGTATAAGAAGTTATCGATTGGGGCATAGAGCCAGTCATCTGTTACCATTAAATTTTCTAGATGATTATTTTTTACTATTAAAAATGACGATGAATTATCGTAGTTACAGATTTATTTTAAAGCTAGAGAGTTGCTTGTATTCAGATACATAACATAATAACATTTTATGAATAACTAAATATTTTAACTTTTATTGACGTTGGAATCCTGTTTTTTGTTGTTTAAATATATTAAAAATGGTATAATTGAGCTGTGATAGCTGTGATAGCTGTGATAGCTGTGATAGCTGTGATAGCTGTGATAGCTGTGATGTCATCGCAATAGCAGTCGTCATAGTGGTTTTTATAACTTGTTTCTTTGTAGAAATTAGAGTTATAAAGATTGCTTTTTCTATATTATATTATATTTGCATTAATCCTAGGAGGGAAAATGGAACATAAACAGAATTCATTAAGTAGGGTAAAGCGTCACCAAAGCGAAAAGGTTTTGCGCTTTTCTATTCGTAAATATAGCTTTGGTGCGGCTTCAGTTGCTGTTGCAGCGCTGATGTTTTTGGGTGCGCGCGTTGCGAGTGCGGATAGTGTAAGCGAAAATACTACACCATCTGCTGCGGGCGTAGTAAACCCTAAAGATGAGCCCAAGTCGCCTCAAGAGAGTACAGGCGCTGCTGAAAACAAAGTAGATGCAGGAAACAAATCTCTGGAAAATCAAGCACCTGCAGTTGCTACAAATAGAGCTAATGCAGGTGATAAAGCCAAGTTAAGAAAAGTAGTTGAAGAATTAAATTTTCTTCTTTCAACTAAATTAAACCTTGACGATTCAGTAGTCTCGCCTGTTAAAGACAGACTTCAAAAAGGAAAAGAGGCTCTAGAAAATTCTGAGCTAGCTCAAAAGGATATTGATGAGCTTGTAGAACTCTTGTCTAAAGATGTGACAGTCGTATCAGCTGCTAAGGAATCAACTGGGGTTCAAGTAGATAAAACTGAGAAGCAGGCTGAAAAACCAGCGAGCCAACCTTCTTCTGAAGTAAGTGCAAGCGAAGAGAGTCAAACTGTATCAGCTAAAAAAGATGCTTTGAAAGTATCTGTAGATCAATTGCAGGCAGCTGTTTTGGAATTGCCTGAGCATGAGACTAGCAAAGAAGTTCTTGAAAAAGCCAATGAACTATTAGGATTGGCTCAAGGAGTTCTTGAAAACACAACAGTTTCTCTGAACGAAGTTGAAGAAATGAACAAACTTGTGAAGAGAATGTTTAACTCTGTTAAAAATGCTACAACACGTTTGAGTTCAGGATCTCGTGACTCACGTAATGGTCAAAGTATGGGTCAAGGTTCTGGTCTAAGATCGGCAGCCATTGATAAAACGACTAGACAAGGGAGTCTTGGGATAGTTGTAGCGGACTCTGGATTTATCACAGGATATGCAACACCATCTTCAACAATTGAGATTAAGAAAAATGGTCAAAAGATACTTACGTCTAAACTTGACGATACTGGTTCTTTCAAATTAAATGCACCAGGTATTAAAGTGGGAGATAGAGTTGAGCTAGTAGTTAATGGTCAAAGTGTTTACAATACTACAGTAAGAGAAGTAGATACAGTGTCATTTAACGATAGTTTAGTAGGGATTGCCCAAGTCGATGGATATACAGCGACAGAAGCTGATGTTGAAATATCAATTGGTGGGAAAAAATATACGACTAAATCTCAATCAAATGGATACTTTACAGTCAATGTTGATCCTAAATTGATGGTAAATGATGCTACTATTACGGCCGTAGTCAAAAAGAACGGAAAAGTAGTAGGCTCTGGAACAAGTAACGTTCGTGAAACAAGAGTAACAGACTTCGGGGTTGGTTGGAATAAAAACCCAATGCTTAACTATTCAGAGCGTGATGTATTCTCACCAGATACAAAACAATATGCATTCGTAAGTAAAGGGACTGCTGATAAAGCCTATGACAATATTCGTGTTTATCGTGAAGAACGTATCGAAAAAGATGGGAATAAATATTATTACTGGATGTTAGATTCAGGTCCAGCGGCAAACGCTCGTGCGGGATCTTCTAAGAAAATCTCACTTGCGATTCCTCGTACAGTTGGCGACCCATATGACTTCACTTATACAAAATATGTAAATGGACAACAGACATCTCACGAAGAGCATCCTAGTGCCAGAGATTGGGAATATAAAAACTCTAATTATCGTGCTTATGCTAAAAATGGTGAACGCCGTTCAGGATCCACTGTTAATGAAAATATAATATCTTGGATGGATTATATTGAACCATCTAATGGATGGTATTATAATATTTATCGAAATTCTAGAGATGGTGCGAATCGTAATCCAGATGCAGCAACCCGAGTAAATGATATGTTGGGTATTGGATCAAATGGTCTTCGTTACCACCTAGTTAGAGGTGTTATTGAAGATAAACTTTATATTGCTGCTGGTCAACGTACAATTATTACGTTCAAAACGAAAATTCTTGAAGGGAATGAGTTAGATCAAAGCATTATGTCGGACTGGGCAAACAAAAATGCTAATGATCCGATGCTAGCAGAAATAAAAAAACGTTTAGCCAATGATCCATATCTTGCCTATGGAGGATATACATCGGGAGGGTACGACCGATATAAAGATGGACAAAATGCCATTATCGGTACTTTACCACTAAAACCTGAAGAAGCAGCTAGATATGACTTAAAACCAAAATCTAAACCACAAAGTACGAAAGTTGGAGTTATTCCAGATGCTTACAATAGTATTGCGAATCCAAATGAATTACCTGCGGGTACAACTTATCGTTGGTTTAAAGATCCGGATGTATCAAGACCTACAGCACCAAATGCACCTGTGTATGGTAAAGTGGAAGTCACTATTCCTGAACGTGGAAAATTTATTGTTGATGCACCAGTGCATGTTGTAGATGACAAAGCTCAAACACCAGTAGCAACAGCTAAGGATAATGGGGATGTAACTGCAAAACCACAAGATCCAAAAAAAGTAGATAAAATCAAAGTAAGCTTTACAGGTGAAGATAACAAGCAAAAAACAGCTGAAGGAACTAAAGGAACAAACGGCAAATGGACTGTGAATAATCCAGATGTTCGAATTGATCCAAATACAGGTGAAATCACAATCCCAGCTAATAAAGTAAAAGACTTGACAGAAGTTACTGCAGTTACGAAGAATGGAAATGGTGCGGATTCAGATCCAGCTAAAGCAACTGCGAAAGATGTCCAAAAACCACAAGCTACATTAAACGGTGTTACTTTAACAGAAACAGCAAATACACCAATTTTCACAGTGTATCGTGGTGCTGAATTTAACCCTGAACTTAAGGTATGGGATAACTCAGGAACAATCTCAAAAGTAACAGTAGGAAATCTTCCAGGTGGAGTAAGACCTTCTAGTTTTGCAGCTCAAACAGGTAAAGATGGAAGTTCAGAAGATAAGAAATATACAACTCGTTTATCTTCGGGAAGTGTGGTAGATACTCAAACATTAGGAGAACATATCGGAACCCTTCATGTAGAGGGAAGTAGTCCAGCAGATAGTCGTGACTTGAAATTCAAGTACCGTGTTGTGGATATTACAACTAAGAACCTTGAAGATGGTATCGCAAAAGTTCCTGTAGGCTCAACATTAAATGTACAAAACAGCCGTACAAATGTTGATGCTCACAACTACCTTAAAGTAGTAGATAGTAATGATCAAAGAGATCGTGGAAACAGTTATTTACCTCAAGGTATGGTATGGACATGGAAATCTGGAGATAAGTTAGATGAAGGTACTACATTAGACAATTCAGGTAAATATACAAGAAATGCGGTAGCAAAATTCCCAACTGCTTATACAGATACAAATAGTACAACTAGACCAATATTTGCCCCAGCTGAAATTAAACGTCAAGTAGTTCTTGCGGTAACACCGACAGCACCTAGCGTAGTGGCTAACAAAGATGGTAGCGTGGAAATTACACCACCAAAACGTCCAAATAGCAACACCCCACAAGATATAGATACGATTACATTGACTTATACTCCAACAGGAAAAACAGCTCCTGAAACTGTAAAAGTTACAAAAACAGGAAATAACTGGACTGTAAATGGCAAAACAACGGATAAAGTATCTGTGACACCTCAAGGCGTTGTGAAAATAGCTGACCTTGAAGTAGCGGATGGAAAAGAAGTAACTGCAAAAGTGTCTAAGACAATTGATAACAATGTGGTTCTTGAGAGTCCAGTAGCTAAACAAAATGCAAAAGATGCTCAAAAACCAACATTAACGATTACACCGTCAAGTCAAACAGTCGTTGAAGGTGGAAAAGTAGAATTTACAGTAACAGCAAAAGATAATACTTCTGTTACATTGAATGCTAAAGATTTCTTAGATAAATACTTTGGTCGAATGAATGCAGGTAAAGCAACTTCAACACCAGTAAAAACAACTGAAACAGAAAAAGTTGTTCGTATTTCAATTACAACTTCAGCAGAAGATATCGGTAAACAAAATACGATTACATTTAACGCTGCAGATAATGATGGAAATAATGCAGATCCAGTAAACTTCAACTTTACGGTGACAGCACGTGATACAGTTGGACCAAAGATTTACTGGCTTAAAGAAGATGGCAGTCGACAAGAGTTAGGTTCCACTCATGCGGCCGGTCAAAATGTAGTTATTCCACTCTATCGTGGTGATGCAGTGAACACACGTCTCATCACTGTAGATGACAGTGGTAAAGTGACGGACTTCCGATTGGAAAACCTCCAAAGTGGTTTTAACTTTACACCAGTCAGTGGGACAGCAACAGAAGAATCGCCATTAGGACAAAATGTAACAGGAAAAGTTGGTCTAGAAGTTAAGAAAGGGAAGTATACTGCCCGTGCAATTTCAACAGACGGAACGAATAGCACAACAGGATACTTTGTTTTTGACATACATGAACAAGCAGAAAAGTACCCACTAGAAGGTAAAACAGAGACTGTTACAGTTGGAGATTCATTAAAGACATGGAATGGACGTGTAGATTCTAACCAATATACAGAAGCACCAAAAGGACGTGGAGTTGGAGTAGAATGGGGATGGAAAGGAGAAACACCAAAAGTTGTCCAAGATACAGCAGGTGTCTTCAAATACACAGCCACAGCAACCCATCCAGATAAATCAGTAGCTGAATCTAATCCGCAAGTAACTATTATTGTTAAACCAAAAGCTCCGACGATTGAAACAGACTTGACTGGTAAGGCAGAAGTACCTAACACGGAAGTCGTTGTAAATGTTCATGAGGGGGTTAAAGACGGCTCTATTGTAACGCTTTATTCTCCAGAAGGACGTGCAATTGGTACAGGTACTGTGACAAATGGAAAAGCGAAAATCACAGGAACAATTCCAGTAGGGAATATTACAGCTAAAACAACTGTTCAAACGCCAGGACAGCCTAATGTTGAGTCAGAACTAAGCCCAATTAAGGTAGCAACCAAAATCGCTGAAACTGAAAAACCAGGTAAGATTGAAATTACTCAACAACCAAATGGAAATGCGATTGTAACACCTAAGAAACCAGATGGATCAACATACCCACCAAAAACTACGGTAGAAATTCCAGGTGAAAATGGAACAACAA
>ERZ773007.1734-NODE-1734-length-10072-cov-3.269941_pt1 | contig 10072 bp, 8 predicted proteins | sample MGYA00580665_ERZ773007 | MGnify/ENA primary metagenome ERZ773007 (study PRJEB29015, sample SAMEA2738122) | human oral metagenome | biome: human oral; feature: human-associated habitat; material: saliva | place: China | collected 2167 ... | reverse complement strand
ATAACGAGATTATATAATATAAATATAAGTATAAGTAAGATAATAAGATTTGATTGATTATAATTTTTGGAAACTATAAAAAGGAGAAACCATGGCTTTAAAAATGTTTGATGTTATTCGGTACGAAGGAGAAAATACCAGAAATATACTTGCTTGGAGACATCCTAAAACGGATATTAAATCTGGTTCAACATTAATTGTTAACCCTGGCCAATGTGCAATATTATTTTCAAATGGGAGAGAAATAGCTAGGTTTAATGCAGGAAAGCATAAGATTGAAATCTCTGATACACAGTTATTGGATGAATTTAAATCCTTTGTCAGCGGTGGTGTTTTACAGAATTCATCAAATCTATGGTTCGTAAATTTGTATGATTTACAACCCATTGGTTGGGGAACTCCTTCAGCTATTTTAGTACGAGACCCAGAGACTGACATTCCTGTCGAATTGAAATTACATGGAAATTTTGTTCCTCGAATTGTAAATTTGGAAGCTTTTATATTGGAATTTATGCCAAGTCAGCCTGATCTTATTACAGTAGATATTTTTCAAAAACGTTTTAGGCAAGCTACCATTGGACTAATTAGTTCAGCTATTTCAAAAGTTGTCTATAGTAATCAGATTGCTGTTATTGATATTGAAATGCACAGTAATGAAATTGGTCTTGAACTATCTAAGATTTTAGAGAATCAGTTCGATAAGTATGGTATTCGTATTGAGAACCTCGTCATCACGGAGCTACGTGAAGAGACTGAGTTTGGTCGCTTCTTCGGCTTCGAGACGGTGACTCTGTGCTACCTTGACAATCAGCTTGTCCGTAAGGATCTCCTCACAGCAGAGGAAATCGCTTGGTACGATGCTTATCAGGAACGAGTCTATCAGACGATCGCTCCCCTACTTAGCAGCGACGAAGCAGCTTGGCTTCGCTCTAAGACGCTCCCCCTCTAAAGAAGAGCGCTAAATAGAAATCCCCCTAAGGTCTCACCGACCTTAGGGGGATTTTCTTTTGCTCTTAAGAGTTACCCTAAGAGCTTGTATGGAAGTTCGCTTAGAAGACGAAACCTACCTTGAAGCCAGCCTTGACATCGGTAGCGAAGCCACCAGCAGAAGACGTTGACTTAGATTCGTTCGTCGTAGCTGTACCACCTGCAGGCGTTACCGTCGTAGACGTCTTTCCAGTAGAGGCATGGAGGAGCTCCAGACCAGCTTCTACGCCGAGGTAGACGTGAGGAGCGACGTAGTAGTCTGCACCGAGGAGGAGGTCACCACCGAAGACGAAGCGAGGAGCATTCTTTGAGATGGTAGTTGCTACGCTGTTGACGCTCTTCGTAGAGCCCGTAGCAGAACCGAGGAAGAGCTCAGCACCGATATAGGGAGAGAGGCGATCCGTGCCACCGAAGTGGTGTTCGAGACCAAGCCCGAAGGTGAAGACGTTGCTCTTCGTGGTAGCTTCGGTCACGGGATCAGTCGTCTTCTGCGTGCTGGAGCTGTTGTTCAGACCCAGAGAAAGGCGCAGAGCGATGTTGTCCTGGAGGAAGTAGCGGCCCTTGATGAGACCAGCGTTGATACCAGCGTGTGAGCCGAGAGCTACGGGTGATTCAGTCTGGTTGAAAATCCCATTAGCAAAGAGAGAGAAGTCGGTCGTCACGCTCCCTGCGAGGGGCTTGAACTCCGACTGAGCCTGTGCTGAGACAAGCGCGGTAGCTGCGAGAGCTACAGTCATCAGAATCTTCTTCATTTTCAATAGTATTTATGCATTCCCCCACAAGTGTGATATCGAGGGGTTGTCGGCAAAGGTAGGCAAAAAGTATTACCTGAAAAACGTATAATATTTGGCGGAGAGCTCGTTACGCACTGTAGGCTAATTTTTATACCTCTGCTATTACTCCCCCAAAGCTACCAGTACTGGTCGGCGATTTGACCAGTACTGGTCCGCATCGTGACCAGTACTACTTGCATTGTGTGATCAGTACTGGTTCACTCAGTGACCAGTACTAGTCAAAAATAGCACCCTCTATAGCTACTCTTACAGAGTAATATGAGCACAGCCTCCCATCCCCCTTGACTCGCCACAAATATGTCCCTAGTAGTGATGGGACCGAAGTAGCATCGATGGGAGCTGCTTCACTGCGCCTGCCTCAATCTCCTACTCATAGTGGGACTGCCTTCTTCGGTAGCTCTCAGCTCGAAAGCAGGCTAACTGAGGGCTATTGTGTATCTTTGTGCACCTATATCATTATAGAATATGAAGCAATATCAGGATCTGCTCCGTCATATCCTCTCCGAGGGACATCTCAAGGGCGACCGTACCGGTACGGGGACGCTCAGCACCTTCGGCTATCAGATGCGCTTTGATCTAAGTCAGGGCTTCCCGCTCTTGACGACGAAGAAGCTACATCTGAAGAGTATCATATATGAGCTCTTGTGGTTCCTGCGTGGGGATACGAACGTCCACTACCTGCAGGAGCATGGCGTGCGTATATGGAATGAGTGGGCACGTGAAGATGGCTCTCTTGGGCCGATCTACGGCTATCAGTGGCGCTCCTGGCCAGACTATCAAGGAGGGCATATTGACCAGATCCAGCAGATCATCGACCAGCTCCGCCGTGATCCGACAAGCCGTCGCATGATCGTCTCTGCGTGGAATGTGGCGCAGATTGATGATATGGCGTTGGCGCCTTGCCACTGCTTGATGCAGTTCTATGTGGCTGATGGACGCCTGAGCCTCCAGCTCTATCAGCGTAGTGCTGACGTCTTCCTCGGGGTCCCATTCAACATTGCTTCGTATGCTCTCCTCCTCCACATGATCGCTCAGGTTACAGGGCTTGAGGTGGGTGATTTCGTCCATAGCTTCGGTGACGTCCATATCTACCGAGATCACTTGGAGCAGGTGGAGCTCCAGCTCACTCGTGAGCCACGCCCTCTCCCCCGACTTCGTCTCAATCCTGAGATCACACGACTGGAGGACTTCCGCTACGAGGACTTCGAGCTCCTTGACTACGATCCTCATCCCCACATCGCAGGTAAGGTCTCGGTATAATTCATCGTAGTATGATACTCTCTATCGTCGTCGCCATTGCATTAGACGGAGCTATCGGCCGTGGGAATGACCTCCTTTGGCATCTACCTGCCGACCTCAAGCGCTTCAAAGAGCTCACGACTGGGCACACTATTCTCATGGGGCGTAAGACCTTCGACTCACTGCCTCGTGGTCCCCTACCCAACCGACGTAACATCGTCGTCAGTCGTAGTCTAACCGCTCGCGAGGGGGTAGAGGTTTATCCTACGATAAAGGAGGCATTGAAGGCTTGTGAATCAGATGAAGAGGTCTTCATCATCGGAGGCGGAGAGATCTATCGCCAGCTCCTACCTCATACCGATCGGATCTACCTGACTCGCGTCCAAGCTACTTTCCCTGAAGCCGAGGTCTTCTTCCCCGAGCTTGATCCTTCAGAATGGACCGAGACAGCAAGCGAGACTTTCCCACGGGATGAGAAAAATGAATATGACACAACGCTTCACCTCCTACAGCGCAGAGGGTGAGGCCACAGTAAAGAAATATCACAGAATATCTACATAAGAAGATGCAGAAACCAACGATACCGAAGGGCATGCGAGACTTTGGCCCCGTAGAGATGGCTCGTCGCAATTATATCTTTGACACCATCCGCCAGGTGTATGCACTCTACGGCTACCGCCAAATAGAGACTCCTACGATGGAGCAGCTCTCTACCCTCCTCGGTAAGTATGGAGAAGAGGGTGACCGTCTCCTCTTCAAGGTGCTCAATTCGGGTGATGCTCTCCGTGATCTCTCTGATGAGGAACTCTTGGAGCGCAATGCTATTCATTTTGCTAATAAGGCTTGTGAGAAGGGCCTTCGCTATGACCTTACCGTACCCTTCGCACGCTATGTCGTCATGCACCGCTCTGAGCTTACACTCCCCTTCCGTCGCTACCAGATACAGCCGGTATGGCGTGCTGATCGCCCGCAGAAGGGTCGCTATAGAGAGTTCTATCAGTGTGATGCTGACGTCATCGGATCAACCTCACTGATTAACGAAGTCGAGCTCCTGGAGATCATCGACGAGGTCTTCCGTCGCTTTGGCTTGCGTGTACGCATCCTACTTAATAATCGTAAGATCCTCGCAGGGATCGCAGAGGCTACGGGCCGAGGTGATCGCCTAATTGACATCACGACGGCTATCGATAAGCTTGAGAAGATCGGCGAAAAAAAGGTCTTTGATGAGCTGTGTAGTAAGGGCTTCACGGAGGATGAGCTATCCAAGCTTCGCCCCTTCCTGGCTCTCTCAGGGAGCAATCGTGAGAAGCTCACACAGCTTAAGGAACTCTTAGCCACCTCCGAAGAGGGGCAGAAGGGTATCGAAGAGCTGGAGTACATCCTTGACCATATCGATCGTCTTGACCTCAAGGCTGAGCTTGTGGTGGACTTGAGCTTAGCCCGCGGCCTGTCCTACTATACAGGAGCCATCCTTGAAGTAAAGGCACTCGATGCTGCCATGGGCAGTATCTCGGGAGGTGGTCGCTACGACAACCTTACCGGTATCTTCGGGCTTGACGGCCTTAGTGGTGTCGGTATCTCTTTCGGCGCCGACCGTATCTATGATGTCCTCTTGGAACTGGGACTCTTCCCAAGCGAAGCAGAGGTCGGTACCCAAGTCCTCTTTGCGAACTTCAGCGAAGAGGATGCTGCCTACCTGATGCCTATCGTAGCACGCCTACGCCGAGAAGGGATCCGCTCTGAGATCTATCCAGAGCCCGTGAAGATGAAGAAGCAGATGAGCTATGCTGATAGCCTCAAGATCCCCTTCGTCGTACTGGTGGGTGAGGAAGAACGTACTACGAGTACCTTTACGCTCAAGGATATGCAGAGCGGACAGCAAGAGAAGCTTACGCTCGATGCGCTGATCAGCCACCTCTCAGCTCAGCACTAACCTATCATCATCATGCCAGATAGCACCACTCAAGAGCAGACCTACCCCCTTCTGGATGGGATAGAGACTCCGCATGATCTAAGACAGCTCCGCCCCGATCAGCTCCCAGAGCTCTGTGAGGAGATCCGTCGCTTCATGCTCTCTACTCTCTCCGTGATACCAGGGCATCTCGGCGCCAACCTCGGTGCCGTAGAGATCACCGTGGCGATGCACTACGTCTTTGATACTCCTGAAGACCGCATCGTCTGGGACGTCGGACACCAAGCCTACGTACACAAGATCCTCACAGGACGTCGTCGTGACTTCCACACGCTGCGTACTTGGGGAGGGCTGGCTGGCTTTCCTATTCCCTCGGAGAGTGAGTACGACACCTTTGCTGCCGGACATGCGTCTAATTCCATATCTGCAGCGCTGGGTATGGCCGTAGCCACAGCCCTCAAGGATGAGAGTCGCCGTGTCGTGGCCTTCATTGGAGACGGCGCTATGAGCGGTGGCATGGCATTCGAAGGGCTGAACAATGCCTCTTCCTTCCCAAACAACCTGCTGATCATACTGAACGATAACAACATGTCTATCGACAAGAATGTCGGTGGGCTCAATCGTCATATGGTCAACTTGCTGACCAATCCTACGTACAATAGTATGCGCTACGATATGTATCGTATGCTGCGCAAGCTCAATATTGTCCATGAGGATCAGCATAAGGATCTGCAGCGCTTCAACAACCGCATCAAGGCGCTACTCTCTGGGCAGACGAACTTCTTCGATAGCTTCAGTATTCGCTATCTGGGGCCAACGGATGGGCACGATGTCGTCCATCTTGTACAGATCCTCCAGGATATCCGTGATATGAAGGGGCCTCGCCTACTGCATATCAGCACGATGAAAGGCAAGGGCTATGCTCCAGCAGAGAAAGAACCCACGATCTGGCACGCTCCTGGGAAGTTTGACCCGAAGACGGGCGAACGCATCAGCTTGACTTCAGCGACGCCTCAGCCACCAAAGTTCCAAGATGTCTTTGGAGAGACCTTAGTTGAGCTGGCGGATATGGATGAGCGTATCGTTTCGGTAACTCCTGCTATGCCTACGGGCTGCTCCATGACCTACATGATGGAGAAGTATCCCAAGCGCTCCTTTGACGTAGGGATTGCCGAGGAGCACGCGGTGACCTTCTCCTCGGGTATGGCTGCTGAGGGCTTCATCCCCGTGTGTAACATCTACTCGACCTTCATGCAGCGAGCTTATGACCAGCTCATTCATGACGTTGCCTTGACGGAAAGCCATGTAGTCTTTTGCTTAGACCGTGCAGGCTTAGTTGGGGAAGATGGTGCTACGCATCAAGGGGCATTCGACATAGCATACCTGCGTACGATCCCAGGGATGGCTGTCTGCTCCCCATATGATGAGATACAGCTCCGTCACCTGATGTACTCGGCTTGCTTCGACTGGTCGGGGCCTATTGCTATTCGCTACCCTCGTGGTGCTGGCTCTGTGGTGGACTGGAAGCAGCCTATGGAGTACTATCCTTTTGCAAAGGCTCGTGTACTACGAGAAGGCTCATCATTGGCCGTCCTATCACTGGGACCCATCGGCGTCTCAGCAGCGAGAGTTGTAGAGCGCCTACAAGCAGAAGGTCACAGCGTAGCACATGTTGACTTGGTCTTTGCCAAGCCTCTCGACGAAGAGTGCCTGCGTAAGCTCTTTGCCTCCGTGCCCAACCTCCTCGTCATCGAAGAAGGTTGCCTCAGTGGCGGTGTCGGCTCAGCTGTATTACAGCTGGCTATGGAAGCTGGCTACAAGGGGCGTATCAAGACGCTTGGTTTGCCTGATGAGTTCATCTCTCATGGTACACCGGCGGAGCAGAAGCGCTACTGTGGCTTAGATGAAGACTCTATTTATGATGCCGCAAAGGCACTCCTTGGCTCTAAGGTAGAAGGATAACGACGCCATGAGAATAGTCATCGCAGGAGCCGGAGAAGTCGGTACGCACTTGGCAAAGATGCTCTCCAACGAGGAGCAGAACATCGTCTTGATGGATCAAGATGGCAAGAAGCTTGAGCGAGCCAGTCACCACCTGGAAGTCCTACCTATTGAGGGAAGTCCTACCCTACTCTCTGATCTCGAGCGAGCTCATGTAGCTGGAGCAGACCTCTTCGTCGGGGTTACTCCCGACGAAGCGACCAACGTCATGGCATGTATGCTTGCTAAGCGAGTAGGAGCTCGTCATACCATTGCCCGCATCAATAACCCAGAGTACCTTGAGAGTGAATACAACATCCTCATGGAGGAGCTTGGTGTAGACTCTATGATCTATCCCGAGGAGCTCGCTGCTCGCGAGATTGGTTCGATCATCGAGTACCCTTGGGCACGTCAGTACGTCACGCTCTTCAATGGTGCACTGGCGCTCGTCGGTGTGAAGGTTCGCAATGGTGCCCCCATCGTAGGGCAGTATCTGAAAGATTTGAAGACGCTTCTGCCAGGTGACGATGGCAAGTACTTCCACGTCGTAGCAATTAAGCGTGATTTTGATACGCTTATCCCACGCGGGAATACCCGCATTGAGCACAATGACCTCGTCTTCTTCACCTGTGACGTAGATCATATTGATCTCGTTCGCAAGCTCTCGGGTAAGAAAGCGCCGAAGATCGAGCGTGTGGTCATCATGGGAGCCAGCCCCGTAGCACTGCGTACCATCTCGAAAATTTCGGAAGACATTCAGGTGGCACTCATCGATATTGATAAGGATAAGTGCCTACGTCTCTCGCAGGAGCTTCCTCACAACGTCGAGATTTACCACGGCGATGGTCGTGACCCAGAGATCGTCGATGAGGTGAATCTGGAGGACTCGCAGGTCTTCATCGCGCTGACTGAGAACTCGGAGACGAACGTCTTAGCTTGTCTCGCGGCGAAGCGCTACAACGTCTATAAGACGGTAGCTAAGGAGGAGAATATTGATTATATCCCGCTTGCCTATCGTCTCGATGTCGGTACACTGATCAACAAGAAGCTCCTGGCCGCAGGCTATATCTACCGTACACTCCTTGGGCAGGATACGGGACAAGTGACCTGTCTCTCATTGGTCAATAATGCAGAAGTTATTGAGCTCGTCGCTCGTCGTGACTCCCATATCGTGGGGCGCCGCATTAGCGACCTGAAACTCCCCGCAAACATGACCTTCGGGGGGATGATGCGCAATGGCCGCCCCTGTATGATCGATGGGAATACCGTCTTCGAGCCCTATGACCATGTCGTGATCTTCTATCACGACCTCACGATCAATACGCTCAAGGAGCTCTTTTAGTAGCCCCCAGCCGACCACCCTATGCACTCGATAAACTTCCGATTCATTAGCCGTATCCTCGGGATGATGTGCTTCGTCGAAGGGGCAGTGATGCTCATTGTCCTCATGGCAGCACTGCTCTATCAAGAGTCTCCCACCCCATGGATCATCACGATCGGAGTATTCTTCTTCGTCGGTGCACTCCTCCTACACCAGGGCTATAAGCTACACAAGAAGCGAGCCTCACGCCGTGAAGGGATGCTTGCTGTGACATCGGTGTGGCTTCTCCTCTCTGCTATTGGGATGCTTCCCTTCTTGCTGACGGGAGCGTTGACCTCTCCTTTGGACGCCTTCTTTGAAACGATCTCGGGCTTTACAACTACGGGAGCCACGGTCTTTGCGAAGGTGGAAGGATTACCGCACTCAGTCCACCTCTGGCGTAGCCTCACACAGTGGCAGGGAGGTGTCGGTATTGTGGTCTTCACAGTCGCACTCTTACCCATCTTCGGCGGTGGGGCAAGTCAGATTTACAATGCCGAGACTACAGGGATCACACACGACCGATTCCTACCACGTATCTCGGATGTCGCTAAGTGTCTTTGGGCTATCTATTTGGCAGAGACTGTTGTGCTAATCATCCTGCTTTGGGTGGGTCCGATGAATCTCTTTGATGCCGTTTGTCATGCGCTAACTTGCATTTCAACAGGTGGCTATTCGACCCGAGATGCGAGTATAGCAGCCTTTGACTCCATCTATACGGAATATATCCTCGCACTCTTCATGTATATCGGTGGCCTCAATCTCACACTGGTCTACTTCGCTGTGACCGGCAAGCCGATGCGCCTATTCAAGGATGAAGAGACGCGCTTCTTCACAATCTTCATTCTCGGAGCTACAGTCATTACCACCATTTGGATTAGTCTACAAGGTGAGTATCCGACTTTAGAAGGGAATATCCGACATGCACTCTTTGAGGTAGTTACCTTGGGGTCAAGTACGGGATATTCCACTGCGGAGATCACACTGTGGGGGCCCTTCTTCTGGATGATCGCCCTACTCTTGATGTTCGTCAATGGCTGTGCAGGATCTACTTCGGGTGGGCTGAAGGCCTCACGCTTCTTGGTATTGATCAAGAACCTCTATAATGAGTTCAAGAAGCAAATACACCCTCATCTACTCACCCCCGTACTGATGAATGGCCGTCAGCTCAGTGTGAGCATAGTGCATCAGATCCTCGCTTTCTGCGTACTCTATGTAGCTTTGATCTTCGTAGGCGCTATGCTCTTGATGCTTGATAACAATGGCTTCGTCTCCAGTATCAGTATCGCTTGCTCTGCTGTGAGTAACTCTGGTCCAGGGATTGGTGAATATGCTAATAGCGTCGCAGGTGCAGGGGCTTTTTCTAAAGGGATATTATGCTTCCTTATGCTGGCGGGTCGTCTCGAAGTCTTTACCGTGATAGGCATCCTTACACCACATTTCTGGAAGCGATAGCACTTAAAAGAGCCCGCTTCTTCAGCTACCAATATCACCGTCCTGAGAGTCATTGCTCTCGGGACGGTGTCGTTTTGAGAGGGGCTATGAGTGTACAGGTCGCAACAAAACGCACTCGTTCTCCCCATACAATAATTCACTAAAATAAGAGCACTTACAGTAAGTCACAAGTGGACTTATAGAGGAGAGGGGTAGTAATCTATATTGGTCAGTATGACGACCAATATAGGTTAGGGGTATCAACCAATAGTGGTTCGTATATGAACCAATACAGGTTTGCTCATCGACCAATATAGGTTGTTGCTCCGCGTAGGGATAAAAGTTGTGGACGAGTGGCAGATAAGT
>ERZ773007.1732-NODE-1732-length-10074-cov-13.393353_pt1 | contig 10074 bp, 10 predicted proteins | sample MGYA00580665_ERZ773007 | MGnify/ENA primary metagenome ERZ773007 (study PRJEB29015, sample SAMEA2738122) | human oral metagenome | biome: human oral; feature: human-associated habitat; material: saliva | place: China | collected 2167 ... | reverse complement strand
GTTCCATCAAGATCTAGTGCAATCAATTTTTTTGTCATGTTCCTATTATAGCAAAAATCTGTCCTTTGTTGGTGATTAAGAAAGAGCTTTCTGAGATCGTTCGGTTTTTCATAAGAAAAGTCTCAGGAAATAAACCTTGCGCCGTCAAATAATTTTATGTAGAATAGTAACGTTGCATTCTACGTGAGAATGTTCCGAAATTATTCGGATTTTGACAATATTTTTTATTAAGGAGTCTAAACTTTCATGGAAAAGTTTTTCAAATTGAAAGAACATGGTACTGACGTCCGTACAGAAGTGACTGCCGGATTGACAACTTTCTTTGCCATGTCTTACATCCTCTTTGTTAACCCAGCGATGTTGGCTCAGACAGGAATGCCTGCACAAGGTGTTTTCTTAGCAACAATTATTGGTGCGGTTGCAGGGACATTGATGATGGCCTTCTACGCTAACCTACCTTATGCTCAAGCACCTGGTATGGGACTAAACGCCTTCTTTACCTATACAGTAGTCTTCTCACTAGGCTACACTTGGCAAGAGGCCTTAGCGATGGTCTTTCTATGTGGTGTTATTTCATTGATTATCACAGTAACTAAAGTACGTAAGATGATCATTGAATCTATCCCAACAGCCCTCAAATCTGCGATTTCAGCAGGTATCGGTGTTTTCCTTGCCTATGTGGGGATTAAAAATGCTGGTTTCTTGAAATTCTCAATTAATCCTCATACCTACACTGTAGCAGGTAAAGGTGCTGATATGGCCAAGGCTTCAATTACAGCTTCATCATCAGCTACACCAGGTTTGGTTGCCTTCAATAACCCAACTGTTATTGTCGGTTTGATTGGTCTTGCGATTGCGATCTTCTTTATCATTAAAGGTATTCGTGGTGGTGTTCTGCTTTCAATCCTCGTAACGACTATCATTGCTATTTTTGCTGGTGTCGTTGATCTTGGAAGCATCAACTGGCACGCAGCTAGCTTGACATCATCTATCAAAGACCTTGGTCAGGTCTTCGGTGCAGCGCTTGGATCTAAGGGATTGGGTTCACTCTTTGCAGACGTTTCTCGTTTGCCTGGTGTCTTTATGGCTATTCTCGCCTTTTCGTTGACTGATATCTTCGATACTATTGGTACCTTAATCGGTACTGGTGAAAAGGTTGGTATCATTGCTTCAACAGGTGATAACAACGAATCAAAAGCTCTTGACCGTGCCCTTTACTCTGACCTTGTTGGTACAAGTATTGGTGCCATTGCAGGGACTTCAAACGTTACAACTTACGTTGAATCTGCAGCTGGTATTGGTGCTGGTGGACGTACTGGTTTGACAGCTCTTGTGGTTGCTGTGCTCTTTGCCATTTCTAGTTTCTTTAGTCCAGTGGTATCAATCGTTCCTAATGCTGCCACAGCGCCTATCCTTATTATTGTAGGTGTTATGATGCTCTCTAACCTTAAGAGTGTCGATTGGGAAGACTTGTCTGAAGCTATTCCTGCCTTCTTCACTTCTATTTTCATGGGATTCTCATATAGCATTACCTATGGTATCGCAGCTGGATTCCTTACTTATACTTTGGTCAAAATTGTCAAAGGTCAAGCTAAGGATGTCCACTTTATTATGTGGATTTTGGATATCTTGTTTATCCTTAACTTCATCAGTATGGCTGTGTTCTAAAGCTAGAAAGTTAAAAGTCTGTACATTTGTCAGGCTTTTTCTTTTTGCAATTTTTATGTGGGAGAAAGGTAAGAGAGTCTCTTTTGATGAATTTTCAATGTCATAGAAATCCCACAAAAAAATCTAATCTATGAGCATTTGATGTGTATAAGATAAATTCAAAATTAAAACATAGATTTTAATTTCTTACTTAAATGATTCAATATTTATAAGTTTCTACTGTATTTTTACAGTGGATTCTAGTCCATATTTTTATTTTTTGATATAATAAAAACATGATTTACAGTCAAAATGAAGAAGAATTGATTAGTATCGGCCAAAAGCTAGGTCGACTGCTCGATTCTGGAGATATAATTGTTCTCTCAGGTGATCTGGGAGCTGGCAAAACAACTTTAACTAAGGGAATTGCCAAAGGTTTGGATATTTCACAGATGATAAAGAGTCCAACCTATACTATTGTAAGGGAGTATGAGGGGCGACTGCCACTCTATCATTTAGATGTCTACCGCATTGGTGATGATCCAGATTCTATTGATTTGGATGATTTTCTGTATGGTGAAGGCGTGACAATCATCGAGTGGGGTGAGCTCCTAGACGAGAGTCTGTTAGGGGACTATCTCCTAATTTCGATATCACATCATGGAGATGGGCGTCAGTTGCTTTTTGAATCTTTCGGTCCTAGAAGTAAGGAGATTCAGGAGGAAATGGTAAATGGCTGAGCAAGAATTAGTCATTGAGGAAGCTCAAAGAGAGGATGCTGCCTCTCTAGCTCACTTACTAGAGACTGTAGCCTTGGAATCGGATTTTCTAGCACAAGATGCTAGAAGTTCTATACTGAGTGCCGAACAGTTAGCGTCTTATATTGAAGGCCATCAGTATATGCTTAATGAGATTTGTTTGGTGGCAAAATTGGGTCGTGAGGTTATTGGTGTTTGTAATGTAACCTCTGATCAAGATACTAAGACTAGTCATATTGGTGACGTATTTATTGCGGTTGCTAAACCCTACTGGGGAAATGGTGTTGGCCAGTTTCTGATGGAAACAATGATTGACTGGGCAGATCATACACCGATTATCCGCCGCTTAGAGTTGACGGTTCAAGCACGTAATAAACGGGCGGTTCACCTCTATCAAAAATTTGGATTTGACATTGAAGGCACTAAGAAACGTGGTGCAAGAACTAAAAATGGAGAATTTCTAGATGTTTACCTGATGGCTAAACTCATAGATTAGGAAAAAACATGAAACTTGGACGAAAAATTTTATTGATGTTGTTGGCGATTTTTGCAACGACAGTAGTAGCTGCTGGTATTTACCTAACGACAACTTATAATTACGCCACAGGCGAATTGTCAAAAACGTTTAGGGCTTCTAAAGCAACTTCTGGGAATAGTAAGGCCATTCAACAGACTAAGCCTATAACTATTCTGTTGATGGGGGTAGATACAGGATCCAAAGAACGTAAGGAAACCTGGGAAGGGAACTCTGACACCATGATCTTGGTAACAGTGAACCCTAAGACTAAGAAAACAACCATGACCAGTTTGGAACGTGACCTTTTGACAGATATTGAGGGGTCGGGGGAAGCAAAACTAAATTCAGCCTATGCTGAGGGTGGTGCTGACTTGGCTATTTCAACTATTCAAAAGGTTTTAGATATTGATATTGACTATTATGCCCTGATTAATATGCAGGGTATGATTGATTTGGTAGATGCCGTGGGTGGAATTGAGGTAACGAATCATTTTGATTTCCCTATTTCAATTGCAGAAAATGAACCAGAATTTCAGGCAAAAGTTGAGCCTGGAACCCATAAAATCAACGGTGAGCAAGCCTTAGTGTATTCACGTATGCGTTACGATGACCCTGATGGTGACTATGGTCGTCAAAAACGTCAACGTGAGGTTATTCAAAAAGTTGTAGCTAAGCTCTTGAAGATGGACTCAATTGGTTCTTACAAGAAAATCTTGTCAGCTGTAAGTTCAAATGTTCAAACTAGCATTGATCTTGGTGATACCAATACTCTGCGTAGCTTGATGGGCTATAGTGATGCACTTAAAAATATTAAGTCATACCAATTGGCTGGTTCGGATGCCATGATCAACGGAGGAAGCTATCAAGTGGCCTCTACTGAGGATATTCTTAAGGTGCAAAACCGTATTAAGAAGGAAGTTGGTAAGAAAAAAGTCTCTGAATCCAATCTTAAGACTAGTTTGGTTCTCTATGGATCTGGTAGCTCTAACTATGGCTCAGATGATTTCGTTAATTCTAAAGGAAGTGCGGCTTCAAGTGAAGCATCTTCAAATTATGAGGCTGGGCCATCTGAGGCAGCAGGTGGTGGATCGGTAAGTACCTATAATGGAGGTACTAACTATAGTAATAATTATAGTGAAAACACAGGTAATTATGTTCAGGAACAAGGTACGACAACCCCTACATACAATAATAATGGATCGGGTGTGACTACCTATAGCACTGTTCCAGCGGCACAATAAATGAGGTTGGGTGATTCCCAACCTTTTTGCTTTGAAATGACAGCGATATGGTTATTCCTTGCAATGGCTTTTGAGCTATGCTATAATATAGGAAAATAACGAAAGAGAGGCGGAGTAGAAACTTCGTCTCTTGTGTGTGTAAGGAGGTCATAATGTCGCAAAAAATTATTGATCTCGTGACGGCAGTCGTAGCTCCAGCTATTCCTGAGCCATACGAACTGGTCGATATCGAGTACGAAAAGCTTGGCGGTGACTATGTCTTGTCAGTTTTGATTGATAAGCCAGGAGGTATTACTGTAGAAGATACTGCAGACTTGACTGAAATTATCAGTCCCCTCTTGGATACTATTCAGCCTGATCCTTTCCCGGATCAATACATGCTGGAAGTTTCTAGTCCAGGGTTAGAGCGTCCCTTAAAAACCAAAGAAGCTTTGACAAATGCTGTTGGTCAGTATATCAATGTTAGTCTTTACAAGGCTATTGATAAGATCAAGATTTTCCAAGGTGACTTGGTGGCCTTTGATGGGGAAACCCTAACAATCGATTACCTTGATAAGACTCGCCATAAAACTGTTGAGATTCCCTATCAAACAGTTGCTAAAGCTCGTTTGGCAGTCAAACTCTAAAACTCTTAGTGTAAATAAAGAAAGGATGCCAGTTTTGGCCATTAGAGGCTAAAACAACAAAGAATATGAGCAAAGAAATGCTAGAAGCCTTCCGTGTCTTGGAAGAAGAAAAACACATTAACAAGGAAGACATCATCGATGCTGTGGTTGAATCACTTAAGTCAGCCTACAAGCGTCGTTATGGTCAGTCAGAATCAGCTGTAGTTGAATTCAATGAAAAAACAGGTGATTTTCAAGTTTATACCGTTCGTGAAGTTGTAGATGAAGTCTTTGATAGTCGTTTGGAAATTAGCTTGAAAGATGCACTTGCTATCAGCTCTGCTTACGAGCTTGGTGACAAGATTCGTTTTGAAGAGTCAGTTGATGAATTTGGTCGTGTTGCAGCGCAATCTGCCAAACAAACCATTATGGAAAAAATGCGCAAGCAGATGCGTGAAATCACTTATAATGACTATAAGCAACATGAAGGTGAAATCATGCAAGGAACAGTTGAACGCTTCGACCAACGTTTCATTTATGTCAATCTTGGAACGCTCGAAGCTCAATTGTCACGCCAAGATCAAATTCCTGGTGAAAGCTTTAAGTCACATGATGTCATTGATGTTTATGTTTATAAAGTTGAAAACAACCCTAAAGGTGTTAACGTTTTTGTAAGTCGTAGCCATCCAGAATTCATCAAACGTATCATGGAACAAGAAATTCCTGAAGTATTTGATGGAACTGTAGAAATCATGAGCGTGTCTCGTGAAGCTGGTGATCGTACTAAGGTTGCTGTTCGCAGTCATAATCCTAACGTTGATGCTATTGGTACTATCGTTGGTCGTGGTGGAAGCAATATTAAGAAAGTTGTCAGCCGTTTCCACCCAACACGTTTGGATGCTAAGACAGGAATTGAAGTTCCTGTTGAGGAAAATATTGATGTTATTCAATGGGTTGAAGATCCAGCTGAATTCATCTACAATGCTATTGCACCGGCTGAAGTGGACTATGTTCTCTTCGACGAAGATGATAGCAAACGTGCAACAGTAGTTGTGCCAGATAACAAATTATCTCTTGCAATTGGTCGTCGTGGGCAAAACGTTCGTTTGGCAGCTCATTTGACTGGTTACCGTATTGACATCAAGTCAGCTTCTGAATACGAAGCACTCGAAGCTGAAAAAGCTGAGGCTGCTACTGAGGAAGTTGTAGATGAGATTGTTGCAGAAGAAGCTACACCTGTTGAAGTCACAACAGAAGAAGTAACTGAAACAACAGAAGCAGAATAAGAAGAACATAGAGGTGTTTGATGCCTAAAACACGAAAAATACCTTTACGCAAATCAGTTGTCTCAGGAGAAATCATTGATAAACGTGATTTGCTCCGCATTGTAAAAACTAAAGATGGTGAGATTTTCATTGATCCAACAGGAAAGAAAAATGGCCGAGGTGCTTACATTAAATTAGATAATGAAGAAGCTCTCCAAGCCAAAAAGAAACGTGCTTTTAACCATAGTTTCTCCATGGATGTTCCTGAAAGTTTTTATGATGAACTCATTGCTTATGTGGATCACAAGGTCAAAAGAAGAGAGTTAGGTCTTGAATAACACAGAAAAATTGTCAAATATGTTGGGACTAGCACAAAGGGCTGGAAAGCTTATTTCTGGTGAGGAACTTGTCATTAAGGCAGTTCAATCAGGGCAGGCGAGACTAGTTTTTCTTGCCAATGATGCTGGTAGTAACGTGACTAAAAAGACGACTGATAAATGTAACTACTATAATATAGAAGTCTCCACAGTGTTTAACGCACTGGAATTAAGCATGGCTATTGGTAAACCAAGAAAAACGGTTGCTGTAGTTGATGCTGGATTTTCAAAGAAAATGAGGACTCTTATGGACTAAAGAATAGGAGGACATCACGTGTCAAAGAAACGATTATATGAAATCGCAAAAGAGGTTGGTGTAGAAAGCAAGGTTGTTGTTGCAAAAGCTCAAGAACTTGGTCTTTCTGTGAAGAGCCACTCCTCATCAGTTGAAGAAGCTGATGCTAATCGTATCACTTCAAGTTTAAAAGGGGGAGCTGTTAAGGCTGAAAGTAAGCCAGCTTCCAAAGTGGCACCTGCTCCTAAAGAGGAAAAGGTAGCGCCTAAGGTTGATAAGGCACCTGTTGCCAAATCAGCTCCAGCTAAAGAAGCATCAAAGGCTGAAGTCAAAGAAGCCCCTGCGACTCCAAAAAAACCACAAAGCCGTAATTTTAAGGCAGAACGTGAAGCACGTGCCAAGGCAGAAGCAGAGCGTCGTCAAAACGGCGGAGGCCGTGACAACCGTAATCGTAACCGAAATCAACAAGGAAACGATCAAGGTAAACGTCAGAATAATGATCGTCGCAACCAAAATGGAAATGCTAAAGGAAACCGTAACAATGGAAACCGCGATAACAATAGTAATCGTGACCGTAATTTCCAAGGTAAACAGCGCAATGATCAAGGTCGCAATAAACGTAACGATGCTGCCCGTAACAATCAGGCAGGACCACGTATTGACTTTAAAGCGCGTGCAGCAGCCTTGAAAGCAGAGCAAAATGCAGAGTATTCACGTCAAAGTGAAACACGCTTCCGTGAAGAAAAAGCTGCAGAGCAACGCCGAGCGAAAGAGCAGGAAAAGGCAAGAAAAGAAAAACAACAGGCTGAAGTCGCTGCTCAAAAAGCAGTTGCTGAAGCTAAGCCAGCTCCAAAGCCAGCACCGGCTGCACAAGCACAAGATACACGTCGTAAAAAGGCACGTCCAGATAAATCACGTGATAATCGTCGCGAGAATGAAGATGGACCTAAGCAAACAAGAAATAATAAGTGGAATAATCAAAACCAAGTGAGAAATCAACGAAATAGTAACTGGAACAAAAACAAAAATAAAAAAGGTAAAAATAACCGTGGGAATTCAGCTCCAAGACCAGTAACAGAGCGTAAATTCCATGAATTACCAAAAGAATTTGAATACACTGAAGGCATGACGGTTGCAGAAATCGCAAAACGTATTAAACGTGAGCCAGCTGAAATCGTTAAGAAACTCTTCATGATGGGCGTTATGGCAACTCAAAACCAATCTCTTGATGGGGATACTATTGAGTTGTTGATGGTTGACTACGGTATTGAGGCAACCAAGAAAGAAGAAGTCGATAATGCTGATATCGAACGTTTCTTTGTTGACGAAGATTACCTTAACAAAGATGCTATGGTAGAACGTGCACCAGTTGTTACTATCATGGGACACGTTGACCATGGTAAAACAACCCTTCTTGATACCCTTCGTAACTCACGTGTTGCGACTGGAGAAGCTGGTGGTATCACACAGCATATTGGTGCCTACCAAATTGAAGAGGGTGGTAAGAAAATTACCTTCCTTGATACTCCTGGACACGCGGCCTTTACATCTATGCGTGCCCGTGGTGCTTCTGTTACAGATATTACTATCTTGATTGTAGCTGCGGATGACGGTGTAATGCCACAAACGATTGAAGCCATCAACCACTCTAAGGCTGCGGGTGTTCCAATCATTGTTGCGATTAACAAGATTGATAAACCAGGCGCTAACCCAGAACGTGTTATCGGTGAATTGGCTGAGCATGGAGTCATTTCAACAGCATGGGGTGGCGATAGTGAATTCGTTGAAATCTCAGCTAAATTTGGACAAAACATTGAAGAATTACTTGAAACCGTTCTTCTTGTGGCTGAAGTGGAAGAGCTTAAAGCGGATCCAAGTGTTCGTGCTATCGGTACTGTTATCGAAGCTCGTTTGGACAAAGGTAAAGGTGCAGTTGCTACCCTCCTTGTTCAACAAGGTACCTTGCATGTTCAAGACCCAATCGTTGTTGGTAATACCTTCGGACGTGTCCGTGCTATGACCAATGACCTTGGTCGTCGTATTAAGACTGCAGCACCTTCAACACCAGTTTCAATTACTGGTTTGAACGAAGCGCCTATGGCGGGTGACCATTTTGCCGTTTATGAAGATGAAAAAGCAGCTCGTGCAGCCGGTGAAGAACGTGCCAAACGTGCCCTTATGAAACAACGTCAACAAACACATCGTGTTAGCCTTGATAACCTCTTTGACACCCTTAAAGCTGGTGAATTGAAGACTGTTAATGTCATCATCAAGGCCGATGTACAAGGTTCTGTTGAAGCCTTGGCAGCGTCACTTCTTAAGATTGATGTTGAGGGTGTTCGCGTTAATGTTGTTCACTCAGCAGTAGGTGCTATCAACGAATCTGATATTACTCTTGCAGAAGCTTCAGATGCCGTTGTCATCGGATTTAACGTTCGTCCTACACCACAAGCACGTCAACAAGCGGAAACTGATGAAGTTGAAATTCGTCTTCACAGCATCATCTACAAGGTTATCGAAGAAATCGAAGATGCCATGAAAGGGATGCTTGATCCTGAGTTTGAAGAAAAAGTCATGGGTGAAGCTATTATCCGTGAAACCTTCAAAGTTTCTAAAGTCGGAACAATCGGTGGGTTCATGGTTACTAGTGGTAAAATCACTCGTGATTCAAGTGCCCGTGTGATTCGTGATGGTGTCGTTATTTTTGATGGTAAATTGGCAAGCTTGAAACACTTTAAAGATGACGTTAAAGAAGTCGGAAACGCTCAAGAGGGTGGTTTGATGATTGAAAACTACAACGATATTAAAGTTGATGACGTTATCGAAGCTTACATTATGGAAGAAATTAAACGTTAATTTTGTTAGCTTTAAAAAGCTTACTTAGGAGATAAAGCTAGGTCATCTGGCCTGGCTTTTGTTCCATCATAATAAGAGAGAAAGGATAAGACTATGGGAAACTCATTTCGTGTAGACCGTGTTGGTATGGAAATCAAACGTGAGGTCAATGAAATTCTTCAAAAGAAAGTTCGTGACCCACGTGTGCAAGATGTCACTATCACAGATGTGCAAATGCTAGGCGATTTGTCAGCTGCTAAGATTTTTTACACTATTCATTCAACCTTGGCCTCAGATAACCAAAAAGCACAAACTGGTCTTGAAAAGGCTACTGGGACAATCAAGCGTGAACTTGGTAAAAAATTAACTATGTATAAGATTCCAGATTTGACCTTCATTAAGGATGAGTCTATCGAATACGGTAATAAAATTGATGAAATGCTTCGTAATTTGGAGCGTAAAGACTAAGAAAAAATTCCTGTCAGTTATGGCAGGAATTTTGCGTTATAATAGAATAAAAAGGAGGACTTCAATGAAAGTAACGGTCTATTTGGGTGCTAATATGGGTGATAATCCTAGCTTTAAGAAAGCAAC
>ERZ773007.1729-NODE-1729-length-10090-cov-3.199103_pt1 | contig 10090 bp, 19 predicted proteins | sample MGYA00580665_ERZ773007 | MGnify/ENA primary metagenome ERZ773007 (study PRJEB29015, sample SAMEA2738122) | human oral metagenome | biome: human oral; feature: human-associated habitat; material: saliva | place: China | collected 2167 ... | reverse complement strand
GATTTCTTTAATATTGGCCAGCGGCACGAGATTGCCTTTGGCATCCTGTTTGTATTGGGTTTTATCAATGTTCATTTGTTTCCCTTTCATTTTGATTTTCGAAAATGCGTGGCCTCGGGGTATTTTTTAAAACCGACTTCGGACATAAAAGCGTTATCGTCATCAACTTCTACTGCCTCCACGTTCTCGATGATCGTTCCATCGGGTAGTAGTACGTCGCAAATCCACCCGATACACGGGAATTCATCGTTTAGATTTTTCCAATCATTCATTTCTTTACCTTTCTGCCTTTCGGCATAAATCCTTTTACATTCGTCCACCGACCGGTGCCTCGGCCCGTGTATCCAATCCCCGTTCATGCAGGGTGCTTTTTTCAATCTGCCGACCATCTTTTTCAGTTCGGCAGCCTGCGCCTTGCCGTATTCGGTCGGCCGGTGCTTCTGTTCCAGCCTCGGCACCATCTTGACTTCGGGCGGCGGCAGGTGTTTGATAAGGTCGGCAGGGTTTGGCCACTCTGACGAGGATGCCGCGATAGCCCTAAAGGCTGCCTGTATCCTGATTCCGTCCTGTTCCGGTTGCCACGACCGGCCGCTCAGTATGCCCAACCAAAGTTCGGCGACTGCCGTCAAATCCGCCGAGGCAGGGCGGCCTTTGAGGTTTAGGGCGGCGAGCATCATAAAACCCTGCGCGATTGCTTTTTTCAGCCAGCTATTGTTGTCCTCCATTTGACCACTCCATCAAACCGCCCAACCCGCTCCTCAATTTGGTACTTACTCCCTCTCCAGCGGGAGAGGGCTGTTGAGAGGGCAAAACCGCAATGCTCGCCGTCTTTTCGGGCGACCAAAACGTGATGTTTTCCAACAAATAACCGTGGCTGGTCAGCGGCGGTGTCAGCTTTCCCGCATCCCGTGCCTCAAGGCATCGCATTGCCGCCCAAATCCAAGCCTCGCGCGGGGCCGGGTATGTTTTGCGGTTACGGACGATTTCGCCCTCCCGTATCATCGGCGCAATCTCGCCGACGAGCTTTGAAACCCGGTTAAAACTTAAATCCTTTTCGGCGGGGCGGAACAGCGTCAGATACCGCAATACCGCCTTAAAAAGGTCGTCTGAAATGCCGGTCAGCGCAATCAGGGCTTCGCGGGCATCGTCATGGGCGATTAAGACATCCAAGCTCATCACCGCGCCGCAGGTGGGGCAGCGTACTTTCATCTCGCCGCCTCCAAATCCTTACGGCTCAAACACCGCAATGCCGTCTGAACCACATCTTCAACCTCATCCGTCAGACAAGCCGACACATACATCATCACCAACCGCCCCGTTACCGTCGAGAGCGCGGCCGTCAGATGACCGCCTTTTTCCCGCCATACCGACACCTTGATTTTGCTGTAATCCCTGTTCATTTTTCCGCTCCCGCAGGCTCCAAAACTACGCCTGTTATTTTGTCTGTCTCGCTCATCCCGCCGTAAACTGCCTCCCAGTTTTTATCGGCTTCCAGAGCATCTCTTTGATCTGCCGTTGCCGCGACCGGCTGGCAGGCAGGCGGCGAGCATGACGGTCAATATCCATAAGCCCCTCATTTGTATTGCCCCCTGTCATAGACGTTGATCTGCATAGGCTGTTTTTGGCGGCAAGGCTCGGTCAGCATTGCCTGTATGACTACAACGATGGTCAGCAGCACAATTACAATGGCAAATTCGATTTCATCTTTTTTCATTATTTCCCCTTTATTTTTCAGACTCTTCCGATTCGTCGATACCGGCCAGGACGGCTAACTCCACTATGTCCTGCCAAGTCAATACAAACCGCTTCCCAGTAGCTTTACTGACGACCATCGGCTCACATCCCACAGAGATTTCCATCGTGTATTCCATGCTGCCGACTTTCCCGGTAGCTACCTGTTGTCTAAATGAGAGCAGCAAGTGATTGGGGTCAATAATTTTTCCGAATTTGTTATCCATCTCACACCCCCCGTACCACATCGCCGTCAACCATCTCAAAACCAAGCTCCGCCGCCTGATTCATCGCTGCCGCCACCAAGTTGTTGACCGCCAGCGGATAGAGCAGGCTGTTGGTTTCCAAACCCTTGCCCGTGCGGCTTTTGACTGTCAGCCGCTCGGCAACCGCATCAATCGCGCTCTGGTCTAAAATCTTCGCCATATCCGCATTGACGCGGGCAAATTTGTGCTTGAGGTAGCCTTCCAGCTTGCCGTCAGTCAGCGGCAAGAGCGTAACCACCTCGCAGCGTTGCACCACCTCGCGCACCGCAGGATTGTTTTCGCTGAGTTTTTGCGCCAACTCCGTCTGACCGATTAAGACAATCCCGAGCAGGCGTTCAAATCCGTTTTTCAGCTCAAAAAAGCGTTTCAGATGTTTCAGGGTCGGCAGCGGCAGACCGTGCGCCTCCTCAATCAGCAGCAGGTGTTTGTTGCCTGCTTTCGCGCTTTCCGACAAAGCGCGGTGGATTTGGCGGAAACGTGCTTCCGGGCTGCGTTTCGGGCTGGTTCCCGGCGATACCGCCTCCAAAATGGCCTCCGCAATATGTACCGCCTTAAGCGTTTTGCCTTTTTGGTCGTTGTCCTCCATCGCCAAGACATAAGGCTCGATCAGGATGATTTGTCGGCCTTCGCGGTTGATACGGTCTTGCAGGTCTTCGCGCAGTGTGGATTTACCCGCGCCGCTTTCACCGACCACTGCCACAAAACCGCCGTGGCAGGCCGTCTGAAACATTGCCTCTCTCACATAGCGCACATCCGGCGTCATATACACATCGTCCGCAGACTGGATTTCGTCGTTAAACGGATCGCGGAATAGGCTAAAATGTTGTTTTGCCGCTTGGTTTAAAGTTGCTTTTCGTAGTAACATCTCATTGTCCTTGTCTTCGTAAGTTGCTTGGGCAGGTGCGGCTTCCGGCTCGTTTCTCAGGCTCGCTGGGATTTCCGCACCATTCGTTTCAAAAAATTGTTTCAATTTCCTTCGCAGCTCGGCTGCGTTTTTTTTCGGCCATTGCCCGTGATTGACTACCGCCACCAGCATCGGCTTGCTGCATCCGATTTCGGCTGCCGCGGCGGCATAGGATTTGCCGATTTGCTTAAACGTTGTCTTCATTTCCGGCAGCCTTTCCGATTTCGACCGAAAAATCACTCAGTGCCGCCAGTGCGTCCGCATCTAAAAAACTCGCGCCGTAATTCACTTTCGGCAGGAAAAAGTCGTTTAAAGCACGTGCAGATTCAGCCAGCTTTTTCAAATTTTCATACTCTTGTTTAGAGATAGTTATTGCTTCCATTTTTAATCCTCCGCAAATGCGACGACGACGTCGCATTTGCCTAACCGGTTTTATGTAATTTCAGACGGCCTGCCGTTTTCAGCTTGTCAAAAACCGCTTCCAACTGACTAGCGGCCACACCGTCCGGATAATGTTTGGTAATGAGCGCAACAGCCTGTTTCCAGTCTCCACCTTCGGCTTCGATACGCGGCTTCAACAGCTTCGCTATTTCCACCTTGCTCAATACCTGCTCGGCGACCTCCATCCGGTTGTACGCCATCTGCTGTCCCTGTTTGGGCATATACAGCGTATTGCGCGCGGCAAGCGTATCTTCCTGATGTTTGTACGGGTCGATTTCGCCGCCGAATGGGACTGCTTTGCCTTTGCGTTTGGCGGCTGCCGCCTCCAGCGTTTCCGACCCCATCGCCAGCTTGTCCAGCTCTTTGCGATGCTGTTGCGCGTCCGTATCGGCAGGGGCTTTGTATTCCTCCCCGATGACTGCGGCGTCAGACCTGAAGCCCATCTCGTCAAACACCACTTCGGGTACGGATACCCAAACCTCGTTACCCTCCGCGTCATAAGTGGCGACCCGCGCCCCGTTTACCTCCCAAGGATTCTTACCGACCAAAACTTTCTGACCCACTAAAATCCCCTTGATGCCTTTCACGCCATATACCCGTCCGCCGAAGCGGATTTCCAAATCCGCCGAGACTTTCGCCTCTTTCGGCGCGCTGATGGCAAGCTCTCGGCAATAATCCGCAGGCGGCGGCAGGATGAGCTGCTCGGGTTTGATTTTGTTCCACGCCTGATAGCGGGTCATGCCGTGGCGGCTGTGCTTTTGCGTACCGTTGTAGTAACGCATCCACCGTTCCGATAAAGCATTGAGCTGGTCGATGTCGTGTACCTCGGTAAAGCGCAACCCGCTCTCAAATGCCGTCTCGACAATATCGTTGGCTTTTTCCACTTGGCCTTTGGCCCTCGGATTGCCCGGCTTGTTGATTTGCACATGCACATCCAACGACTTACACAAATTTTTAAACGCCGCCGAAGTATTCGCGCTACCCGGGTCAAGCATGACCATGCGCGGCACGCCGCGAAACGGGTCTTTTAACGGGTCTGCCTTTTGCTGCATCATGTAAATAAAAAAGTCGCAGAGGTTCGCGCTGGTCTCGCCGCCGAAGTAATAACGCACCGCAATCGTGCCGGAGGCATGGTCTGTCCCCGTGTACCGCCAGACGCGGTCGTTTTCGATTTTGACGACGTTTTTCGGCTTGTTTTTATAAAACTCCTCTTCCTTCATCACCCGCAGCCCCGTATCCTTGCCCTGACGTGGCAGGTAATACAAAACGCACAAACTCGGGTCGATTTGCCAACAATGGTTCGGATGCTCTGATTTCATCCGACTGACCGGGTCGGGTTGGAGCAGTTGGTCGGGATGCAGCTTGTACTCTCGTAAAGCCCGGGTAATGGTGTTTTCAGATAGGGGGATGACTTCCCCGGTTTCCTCATCAATCCGCGCCGCCTCTATTTTTCCGTTGGCGCGCAGCATTTCCACCGCCTGCCGTACCGACATCAACCGCTTGCCGTTGCGCCTCATCGCCTCCACCAAAACCGCCGAAATCAATTTGGCTTCTTCCGGCTTCAGCTCCGTCTTGCCCGCATCGCTGCGCCGTTTGCGCGTCGGCTTGACGCTGACCGCCTCCAGCTTGCGGTATAGCGTGGCAAGGCTGATGCCCAATTCCTGCGCCTGCTGCTTAAGATATGCAGAGCGTGCGCCGCGTCCCATTGCTTCCGCCTGATTCTCGACCGCTTTGAGACGCTCAATCATTGCCGGATTCATCGCCTTCCCCTGTTTCACCGCCACCCAACCACTCCGGCACATTGTCTGTCGGTGCTTCGGTCGGTAGGCCATAGCTTTCGCGCAGTTGCTCGCAGTCCAAAATAATCTGATTGAGCGTGCCGACCATCTTTGCGCGGTGGTCAAATCCATGCGCCTCGCCGTGAGCCGCCATCTGTTCAAACATCTCGCGCAATCGGCTGATTTGCGAGCGGATACCGACTTCCAAACTGCCAAGCTGCATCGTCAGCTCGATGCCCACATCCACAGGTTTAGGCTCGTTGACACCCGTCTGCTTTTTCGACAGCTTTTCCGCCAGCTCATCGACCTTTTTATTTTTATCGGCAATTACCTTATCTTTCGCTTCCGCCGTTTCGCGGCTTTCGCGCAGGGCGACGCGCAGCTCCTTGACCGTCATACGGTCGACATCGTCAAAAGTGTTGCCGTTGACCTCACCGCCTTCGGCAAGCTCCAACAAAGTGTCGTCGTCTTCAACCAGCAGCTCGAGCAGTTTGGATTTGCCCAACGTCATCAGCTTAGGCTGCACCTGTTTCATTTTCGGGTCGATAAATCGGATGGTGGCATTCATCAATCTTTGAGATTCCCGCCGTCCGAGGCCGAATTCTTTTTCAGCGATTTCGGCAAACCGCCCATGCGGCGTATGTTCTTTGATGATGATCAGCGCGCGTCCCAGCTCAAACATCCCTTCCATCGTTTGGCGTACCGCAAATCGTCCGCGCTCAATCCATATCGTCTCGTTGTAGGCCTCGCCGTTCGAAAACTTGTCCATAACCTCCATGCTATGGATAGCCAGCTCGTTGGCCGTTGCGCCGACCGTATGTCCTAAAATTTCTGTTGCCATTTCTTTTGCTCCTCAAATGCGACGACGTCGTCGTATTTATTAAATTCGGTTTTCCAATTCTTGCAATCGCGCGTTCAACCGCTCCTGCTGTTTTCTAAATCGCTCCGCGATTTGCAGGGTTTTGATGCCATAGGCGTAGTTGCCGTTTTCAAGTTTGATGACCAATCCCGAGGCAACCAAATCATCAATATCCCTGCTGACTTGCGATGGCGTCAGCCCCAGTCCGACCGATAAATCTTTATTACTCAGGCCGATAATTGGATGTTCATCAAGCGCGATAAAGACCCTCAATAGTCGCTGTACCCTTTTACTTTCTGCCATCCGCATCCTCCTTATTTCAGTCCCAGCTTCTTGGCAATTTCATGCCCCTTGCCGTAATTGCCTTTGCGCTGTCCGCCGACCACCAGATACACATCGCGCGGCTTAAAGCCGTTCTCTCTTGCCCACTGTGCCAGCGTCTGGCCGTTTTTAGCAAAATTTTCTTTTAATTTTTTCTTAATATCCAAATACTTAGAATACTTCTCATTATAATCCAATTTCAATTTTAATAAATCTTTACCACAATAATTATCCAAATATTCTATTTGATACATTGTGATAAAATAGTGAACTGTTTATGCACTAGTAATTGATTAGTGCATTACTGATGCGTGAATTATGAGATTTTAAAATCTCTTTTGCAAGGATTATTTGTGATTTCTAAATCTCTTTTTGGTAATCGTTTGAAAGAAAAAAGAAAGTTTTTAGGGTTAACCCAAGCGCAAGCTGCTGAAAAAGCAGGTATTGAGCGTGAAACATGGGGTAAATACGAACGTGGCGTATTTATGCCTAGTGGAGATGTATTGCTCTCTTTTCTGAATATGGGAATAGATGTGAGCAGTTTGTTTGCTGCAGAGCAGGAAAGTAGGCCGTCTGAAAATTCTGAAATTAGTAAGGAAGAGTCAGAGTTATTAGGGTATTACCGCCAAGCCAGCGATAACGGTAAATTTGTCATTCTCAGCGTGGCAAAAGGCGCAGAGAAAAAAGCCCAAACTGCGCCTGGTAAAGTGAGCAACGGATAATGGGGAAACGCAGTGCGGTAGAAATGCTGCCCGATGATGTCCGCAGGCAGCTTGATGATGAGATTAGGAAAAGCCGTTTCAGCGGATACGAACAGCACAGCGAATGGCTGGAACGGCAAGGCTACGAAATCAGTAGGTCTTCCGTACACCGCTACGGCCAACAGCTTCAAAAACTGACCGCCATTCCTGAAGAGCAGGATTTGCTGGATATTTTCAGAAAATTGGAAACAGACGACCGCCACGCTTTACAACGCTTCGCACAAATATTATCGACTTTGGCCGATAAAGAAAAAAATGCCGTATGAAATTTTCAGACGGCATTTAGGACACTCCGGCATTCTGGCTGCGCTGGTGTTCTGAAACGGATATTAAGCAATTGAAGCGACCGTGCATTTTAAAGCGTATTAAAAATCGGAACAGCATGGAGCCGACCATCAGCAGCAAAGACACGCTGCTGGTTGATACCTCCAAAACCAATCCGCGCGACGGCCATATCTACGTCATCCGCAGCGGCGACGTGTTATGGGTAAAGCGAGTCCAACGACAAATCGACGGCAGCCTGCTCTTGATTTCCGACAACGCAACCTATCCGTCTATGCCCTTGGCACTGGCGGAACACCCCGATATTCAAATCATCGGGCAGGTGGTTCAGGTATCAAAAGACCTGAACTAAAACCAAAAAGGAAAATACATGAGAAAACTCACTTTATTATTGGTTGCTGTATTTGCCTTAGCAGCTTGTGTAGACTCGCCTGAAACACAAAGAGACAAGCAGCCTGCTGAACATAAAACAGAAACAAGAGCAGCAGAGCCGACAAGGGACGAAATAGATGAGTTAAAACTAGCTTACATCAAGCTAGATAATGGCACTGTACATTGTGAGCATAAGGTTATTGATGAAAAATATGCCTTTGCTGCTTGTCAATTTATTGCAATCGGCAGTAAAAGTGCGCCTCAAATTTGGTATTACGATAATCAAAAAGATGCACATAAACGGTTTTATGCGTTTACAGGAAAAGCTCGAACGACTTACGAAAACCATTTAATTGACAATCCTGTTTTAGGTGACTATACGGAAACTTTTGGGTCGCCCATCCCTAAAGATATAGACATGGAAAAAATTACTCAGGCTTTCCAGTGACTATCTATCCCTCCTATTTGCTTATTTAACCTCCATTAAAAGCCCCCTCAGACGGCCTTTCCTACAATCCCTGTATTGATTTCCAACTCAATACAGGGATTTTTCCATGTCAGACAAATTCAACCAATTCATCGAACGCGTCCTCTCCCACGAGGGCGGTTACGTCAATCACCCTCAAGACCCCGGCGGCGAAACCAACTGGGGCATCACCAAGCGTACCGCAATGGCAAATGGCTTTAACGGTTCCATGCGCGCCATGACGCGCGAGCAGGCCGTCGGCATTTACCGCCAAGCGTTTTGGGAGCGTTACCACGCCGACCAAATGCCCGAAGCGGTTGCTTTCCAATTCTTCGATGCCTGCATCAACCACGGCTACGGCAATGCCGCCCGTATGCTGCAACGCGCCGCAGGCGTGCCGGACGACGGCGTTATCGGCGAAATCAGTCTCAAAGCCATCAATTCACTTCCTGAAAATGACCTCCTGCTCCGTTTCAACGCCGAGCGTCTGGTCTTTTATACCAAGCTCGGCACGTTCACGTCTTTCGGCAAGGGTTGGGTACGCCGTGTGGCGCAAAACCTGATTCACGCAGCAGCGGACAATACCGATTAAATTTCAGGCTGTCTGAAAAACGATTGCCTAATCCCAAAGGTGTTTTTCAGCCGGCCGGCCCATACGACGGAAATAAAAATGAGATTCTTCAAATGGCTTTCCGGCTTGGTCTCCAATCCGGCCACGGGAAATATCAGCCACACCAAACTCTGGGCCAATGTTGCCGCCGGCACGATGACCTTCAAATTTATGCAGACAGCCGATGCCCCCGAATGGCTTTGGTGGGCATACGGCGCAATGGTCGGCGGTTATGCCCTGATTAAGCGCGGCCTGTCAGTCATTCCGCAAGTAGCGGAAATCAAGCGGCGCGAAGGAGGCGGAAATGTGGACGGTGATTAAGGCATGGCCGGCCGCATTGCTCGCCGCCGTATTACTGGGCGGCACATATGGTGCAGGCTACGTCCGTGCCAAACATACCTGCACGGCGGAGACGACGCAGATGCAGCTGACCCATACGGCGCAACGTTTGGCTGCCGAGCAGGCATACGGCGCGAAGCTGGCTGCAGCGGCGGCTGAAAAGCAACATTGGTATGACTTATCGCAACGACAAAGCAAAGAGTTGGCCGAGGCACAGGCCGAATTGGAGAAATCCCGCAACACCTTACAGGAGCAAACCCGTGCAGCAGTGGATAAAGACGGCAGCAGCTTTAACGGTATCGGCCCTAACAGCCTGCACCTCTACAAACGCGCCTTCGGATACACCGATTAAAACCGTGGAGGCGGCTGTTTTGCCGCCCGTATCTTCCGGGCTGCTGGTCAAATACGAACGCCCCGAGCGTCCGACCGGCGGCTCACCCGAACAACTTTTAAACCACGTTATCCGCTATGGCGAATACTGCCAAAAGCTGGAAGTGCAAATCTCCGGCTGGCAGGCGTGGTATTCGAAAGGCCGTCTGAAAGATGACTGATTTTGCCGACCAAGCCGCCGAATACGAAGCCGTCTTTTTGAGCGAGGCTTTATCCAAACATCAAACCAAACCTCAACATTCCGTCAGCCTGAGCCATTGCGAAGATTGCGGCAGCCCGATACCCGAAGCCAGGCAAAAAGCCGTCCAAGGCTGTACGCGCTGTGTGTTGTGTCAAGAATATTGCGAGAGGGGTTATCCCTAATGGAAAAAACGTTTATCCACATCGAATTTTGGCAGTTGGTCGGATTCCTCCTGTCCTTCCTCGGCATCTGTTTTACCTTCGGCAAAATGCTGCTGGCGCAATTCCGCGAGCAGCAGGACGAACGCCAAAAACAGCAGGAACGTCTGCAAGGCAAAGTCGAAATCATGGAAAACAAACTGGCGGAATTCAATGCCGGCCTGCCGCTCA
>ERZ773007.1724-NODE-1724-length-10097-cov-14.441247_pt1 | contig 10097 bp, 7 predicted proteins | sample MGYA00580665_ERZ773007 | MGnify/ENA primary metagenome ERZ773007 (study PRJEB29015, sample SAMEA2738122) | human oral metagenome | biome: human oral; feature: human-associated habitat; material: saliva | place: China | collected 2167 ... | reverse complement strand
AAGCAGTCGGTGGCTTTGCCTTTGGTGTTAAAAAAGGTGGAAATCATGAAAAGTTAATCACTGAATTTAACAAGGCTCTCGCTCAAATGAAAGCTGATGGAACACTTGATGAGATCATCAAAAAATGGACAGGTGAAAGCCAATCATCAAGTAACAGTGCTGTTCCGGAAACAACTACTCCTGCTGGTCAAAAAGCAACTCCTAAAAAATCAAAATATAGCATTTCAAGTGACTCATCTTTTGCACCATTTGTCTTCCAAAATGGAAAAAACAAATACACAGGGATCGATATGGACTTGATCAAGGCTATTGCCAAAGACCAAGGATTTACCATCGAGATTAATAATCCTGGATTTGACGCAGCGGTAAGTGATGTCCAATCCGGCCATGCGCAAGGAATGATCGCAGGGATGACCGTAACAGATGCTCGGAAAGAAACATTTGATTTTTCTGAACCATACTACACAGCCAATTCTATTCTAGCCGTTCAAGAAAGCAGCAAGATTGATTCATATGATGACCTAAAAGGGAAGACAGTCGGTGTTAAAAACGGTACTTCCTCACAAAACTTCCTTGAAAAAAACCAAAAGAAATATGGTTACAAGATTAAAACGTTCTCTGACGGAGCTTCTATGTATGATAGTTTGAATTCTGGTTCTGTCGCAGCGATCATGGATGACGAACCTGTTATCAAATACGCTATTAAACAAGGACGTAAATTCAAAACACCTATCGAAGGAACTCCAAGTGGTCAACTAGCATTTGCCGTTAAGAAGGGTGAAAATCCTGAATTGATCGAAATGTTCAATAACGGTCTTGCAAACTTGAAGAAAAGTGGTCAATACCAAAAGATTCTCGATAAATATCTTAAAGCAGATAGCAAATCAAGTACTTCCAGTACAACAGCAGATGAAACAACGATCTGGGGCTTGCTCCAAAATAACTACAAACAATTGTTAAGTGGTTTGGGTGTGACTCTTGCCCTTGCACTTCTCTCCTTCGCCATTGCTATGGTGATCGGAGTTATCTTTGGGATGTTTAGTGTTAGCCCTTATAAGTGGCTCCGCTGGACAGCTGAGATCTTTGTCGATGTTATTCGTGGGATCCCACTCATGATCCTAGCCGCCTTCATCTTCTGGGGAATTCCAAACTTGATTGAATCAGTCACAGGTCATCAATCTCCAATCAACGACTTTGTCGCAGGTACCATTGCCCTCTCTCTCAATGCTGCTGCTTATATCGCAGAAATTGTCCGTGGGGGGATCCAAGCTGTACCGATTGGACAGATGGAAGCCAGCCGAAGCCTTGGGATCTCTTATGGAAAGACCATGCGCAAGATCATCTTGCCACAAGCAACCAAACTCATGCTTCCAAACTTTGTTAACCAATTCGTCATTGCCCTAAAAGATACAACTATTGTGTCTGCAATCGGATTGGTGGAACTCTTCCAGACTGGTAAGATCATCATCGCTCGAAACTACCAAAGTTTCAAGATGTATGCCATCCTTGCCGTCTTCTACCTCGTGATTATCACCTTGCTAACACGATTTGCAAAAAAATTAGAAAAGAAGGTTAACTAATGGCTAAATTAAAAATTGATGTCCATGACCTCCACAAATACTATGGTGAAAATGAGGTCTTAAAAGGAATCTCAACAAAATTCTACGAAGGGGATGTGGTCTGCATTATCGGACCGTCCGGTTCTGGTAAATCAACCTTCCTTCGTAGTCTCAATCTCCTCGAAGAAGTTACAAAAGGTCAAATTACCGTAAATGGATATGATCTAACCGACCCAAAAACCAATGTTGATTTGGTCCGTGAAAATATCGGAATGGTTTTCCAACACTTCAACCTCTTCCCTCACATGAGCGTCCTTGAAAACATTATGTTTGCGCCAGTAGAGCACAAACTGATGACCCGTGAAGAAGCTCAAAAAGTCGGGATGGAATTGTTGGAAAAAGTTGGACTCGCAGATAAAGCCGATGCCAATCCAAACAGCCTTTCCGGTGGTCAAAAACAACGTGTGGCCATTGCCCGTGGACTTGCCATGAATCCAGATATTATGCTCTTTGACGAACCGACTTCTGCCCTTGACCCTGAGATGGTTGGAGATGTATTGAACGTTATGAAAGAGTTGGCAGAGCAAGGCATGACCATGATCATCGTTACCCACGAGATGGGATTTGCCCGCCAAGTAGCCAACCGCGTCATCTTTACCGCAGACGGTGAATTCCTCGAAGATGGCAAACCAGACCAAATCTTCGACAACCCACAACACCCACGTTTAAAAGAATTCTTGGATAAAGTTCTAAACGTTTAAAAAGATAAAAACGAGTGGTTCTGAAGCATCTAGCAATTTTGCTAGATGTTTTTTTAGTCCAAAAAAGCATTTTCAAACCTGAAAATGCTTAGATTGAAGATAAAGACATATTAAAAACTTTCCTTAGGTGAGTACGGACGTCAGCGAACTTCTACGAAGTTCCATGACTTAGTTTTGGACCTAAGGTTCCAAAACTCCTGTGTGCCTGAAACATTTATGTTTCAGGCACTTTTCTCACAGCGGAAAGTTTCAGTAGATGCTTTCATCAGTAAAAATCATGATGATGTTTTCTGACGGTACACTAAGGCTGGCTTATTTAAAAAAGTTTATTTACATTCTAAAGAGGCAAAAGCATTATAAAAGCGAAAGAAAAACTAAAATGAAATGCTCTCAAGACAAGTGAGCTATGCTATAATAAAGACTGTTTAGAAAATAGTAGGATTAAGGAAACTTGATATTTTAGCATCCGCTTAGATGAATGAGGTTAGGACATGACAAAATTTTTGAAGGCTATATTGTCGATCACTCTTTTTGAATTTTTTGATCTATTTGTTTTGGAATTCGCAGCAGTTGGTATTACAACCTTATTTAATGGAAGTGCCTCTTTCTTTATTTGTATTCAAATGATTCTTCGCAGTTTGTTGATCATTGCTCTTGTTTTGTGGATGAAAAAGAAAGGGATTCTCGTAAGTTTTTATGGTTCGAAGTGGAAATGGTCTTATCTCTTCTACTTCCTTATGGTTATTTTTTATAGTGTGGTGTCTAAGTGGGTTATAACTGCATTTCAGGATCAAATTGTTTTTGCGCCGGATACTGTTATGATCAAGCTACCGGATTCGGTTTATTTAAAAGGGCTGGGTATTTCAATAATATTGGAATTCGCAGCATCCGTCATTCTTGCTCCAATCAGTGAGGAATTATTTTATCGTTCCTACTTAATGAATTGTTTTTTTAAAAATAATCGATTTCACTTAGATATTCTGTTATCCGCTTCCTTGTTTTCTGTAGTTCATTTTGTTTATCGATTTCGGGATCCGATTACGTTGACCATTTATTTTATTTTTGGGTTGTTTGTAGCAGCAGTTTATAAAAAACATAGGGATTTACGATTGGTGATCCTCCTACATAGTTTTAGTAATTTCTTAGCTTACTGGAAACCGATTTGGATCTTCATCTACAATTATATCTACTGGCATTTTTTGGTGTGAAGAAGCTATTCTTTTTACATCCAATCATTTAAAAGTTCTGTTTTGCAGAACTTTTTTTCTCCTCTGGAAAATTGTGATACAATGAAGAGAAAGTATTTCAATGAAAGCTCAATCTGTTGGTGGATCATTGGAGAAGCAGATATGAAGAAGAGGTAGGAATGTTAGAGAAGTGGGAGAATGTAAAAAGGACCATCAAAACGATGGGGAAAAAGTTGTCAATAGCCTTTGATGAGAGCAAGAGAAATGGATAGGAAGAGAAGAAGATGAAGAATTGGAAGGATTTCCTAAAGAGATGGAGTGAGGTCGGGAAAGATATCCTCACGATGCTCAATGAATGGCTTGATATTGGATTGGGAAAGGTGACAGCTTTTCACTTGACCAACGAACAGTTTGTCTATGGCTTGCTGATTACAGTATTTGCGGCCGCGAATTTGGTCTTATGGGTTCAAAAATGGAATGGCTTTCCCATTACAGCACTAGAGATGCCAGAAGTTGTTGAAAAGCAAGAGGAAATCCATCCGGATCAGTTACCGCATACCGCTCGGATCATGGCAAATGGGGATCAACTCTACCATGACTTGATTTATATGAGTGCAGCCAAGGAAGATGGAAGCTATGATTTTTCTGAGAATTATCACTATGCTCAGGAATGGTTGAAGCAAGGGGATCTGGTTTTGGGGGATTTTGAAGGTACTATCAATTCGGATTATGGCCTTTCTGGATATCCGATTTTCAATGCCCCTGGGGAGGTAGTTGCTTCGATCAAGGATGCGGGCTATCAGGTGATGGACCTGGGACATAACCATATCCTCGATTCTGGCTTGGAAGGGCTGTTTTCGACTGCGAAAGCCTTCGAAGATGCGGGGATCCAAACGGTTGGTGTCTATCCGCATGAGACGCGAGGTCAAGCCCCTATCCTGATCAAGGAAGTAAATGGAATCAAGATCGCGATTTTGGCTTATTCCTACGGCTTTAATGGGATGGAGTATAATCTGGAACAAGAGGACTATGACAATCGTCTATCGGATCTCAATGAGGAGCGGATGCGTCAAGAAATCCAAAAAGCTGAGATGGAAGCGGACATTACCATTGTCATGCCTCAGATGGGGATTGAATATGAATTAGAGCCAACAGAGGAACAAAAGGAGCTATATCATAAGATGATTTCTTGGGGAGCTGATATTGTCTTGGGTGGCCATCCTCATGTCGTCCAACCTGCCGAGATTGTGGATAAGGATGGACAACAGAAATTGATCATTTATTCTATGGGGAATTTTCTTTCGAATCAGCGACTGGAAACCATGGAAGGGATAGAAAATGCTCAATGGACGGAACGGGGTGTTCTGATGGATATCACCATTGAGAAGGTAGGGCGTAAGACCCGGATCAAAACAGCAACAGCTCATCCTACTTGGGTCAACCGGACGCCGAAGGGCAGTTATTCTCCTGAAGGCTATGAACTCTATCATTTCCAGACTTATGTCTTGGAGGACTGGATTGAAGGAGGCAAGTATCGGGATCAATTGAATGATGAAACAAAGGCGCGTGTCGATACAGCCTACCAGGAAGTGAAAGAACGTGTGAATTTGAATTGGCAATAGGAAGGGGCGAATTAAGGAATGGACAAACTTGGATGGTTACCAATTGGATTTGTTGGACTGATCATCGTTATGACTCTAACAAATCAGCTATCAACGATTCTTCTGAGAAAAAAATTAGCCAAGGCTTGGGAGGGTAAACCTTTTTTCATAAAAAAAGATAGTGAAGAAAGTTTAGCGGAAACAATGCTCTTGGCTTCTGCACTCCAACCGACAGATAGCCAAGTAGACGGTCAGACTTGGCATGATTTGGACCTCTATAGAGTCTTTGATCAGTTGAACTATACACAGTCTAGTATAGGGGCTGAGGCTTTGTATCAGAAGATGCGTTTGATTAAATTTCAACCAGAAGCATCCTTGCAGGAGTTAGAGGATTTTTTTGACCATCACCCTGATCTTCGTCTCAAGGTTCAAGTTGTCATGAACCAGTTAGGAAAAAAGAACCACAATATGGCTAGAAGTATTGTGGCTAATCCAGGGAAACAGGATTCGAAGATCTATCTTTCTCTCTATATTTTCTTAGCCTGTTTGCCGGTCTTCTCTCTTTTCTTCCTTCCATTTTTTAAAATTCAAGCGATGATGGTCTTGGTGGCGAGTGCGACCTTCAATATCATTTTTTCGAGCATTCGGAATTGGTCGAATAAAATGCGCTTGGATCGAGTTAGTTACTTGGTTCGTATCTTTGCCTCAACGGAAAAGCTTAGCCATTTAGCGATTCCAAAACAAGAAGCCCTCAAACAGGCTGTCCAACCATTTAAGAAGACGAAAGTTATTTCCGGAATCTTACAAAGTCCAACAGGAAGCTCAGATATGGAAATTATTCTGATTTACCTTAATTTTCTTTTCTTAATTCCGCAGATTGCTCAAGTTTATATCTATCAGCAAGTGAGGACTCATCAGAAAGAAGCTCAGGAAGCGATCAATCTTTTGGGAGAATTGGAAGTAGCCATCAGCCTTCTACGCCATAAGCGTGATGTTGAATTGGTCTGTCATCCTTATTTTAAAAAAGAAGGCGGAATTAAGGGCAAGGGGATCTATCATCCTTTACTAACGGATCCGGTTGCTAACGATGTTCGTTTTGAAAAAAATATGGTGATTAGTGGAGATAATGCCTCAGGGAAATCTACTTATCTGAAAATGGTAGCTATTAACTGTATTCTAGCTCAGGGCTTGGGCTTCGCCTATGGTGAAAGTTTGGAGCTTTCTTATGGACATGTCATGACCTCTATGGATGTCAGTGATGATATCGAGGTTGGAGATAGTTATTTTATTACAGAGAGCAAAACGATTCTCCGAATGATTGAGAGTCTGGAAAAGTCTGGTTTTCATTATTTCTTTATTGATGAACTCTTTAAGGGAACCAATACCATTGAGCGAATTGGATCTGGCTTGGGGATTGTCCACTGGCTATCTAGACACGATTGCTTGTATATGATTTCGAGTCATGATATTGAGTTAGTCGCGGCGTCTGGTGCAGTCAATGATAATTATCATTTTGATAGTCGTTATGTTGACGGGGAAATTGTCTTTGATTATCAGATAAAGCAGGGGGCGGCAGTAACGAAGAATGCGGTCAATACATTAAAAAGCCTCCATTTTCCTTCAGAAATCACTCAAACTTCTCAAGAATTAATAAGGCAATATGAAGAAACAGGGAAATGGTCTTTACATAGCATGATTGAGAGCTAAAGATGTAAGTTGCTTCGTTTTATCTGATATTTCTACTGTTAAAAAACTAAAAGCCCCTGGAACATAAGTTTCAATTGTGTTCAGGGGGCTTTTATTATTTGATCCATTGATTAAAGACAAGCTTTTCGGTATTGACTTGGAGTGATCTGATAGTATTTCTTGAATTGGCGATTAAAGTTTGAGAGGTTGTTGAAGCCAGATTGGCTAGCGATATCAATGATTGCCAGATCGGAATGCTGGAGGAGATGGGCAGCTTTTTTCAGCCGATATTGGATGATGTACTCCATACAAGAGATCCCTAATTGTTTCTTAAAGAAATTCATAAAGTGGGTCGGGCTAAAATGACACAAGTCTGCTAAATGTTCAATCATGAGCTCTTCTTGGTAATGGTTCGAAATATGATCGAGGACCAAACGGATTTTTTCTTCTCTCCGATAAGCGTCTGTTGAAAACTTTTTCTCGACAATATAGTGGTGGGAGAAGAGGAGATAGAGGAGTTCATTGAGCTGGGATTTGAGTCGAAGTTCATAGAAAGGACCTTGTTCTCTTCCGTTTGCCATACAGTTTAAAAGGCTCTGTTTGATTTCTTCATAACCAGGAGATTGGACTTGGATGCGTCGGACAAATTCAAAATCGCCATTGTAGAGGGGTTGTAAATATTTTAGAGTAGCAATGTTTTTATGCGTGATTCCGATCAGGTCCAGATTAAAATGGAGGACATCCATGGTATGGGAAGAACTCTGGATGGGATGAATGGAGTGAAGGGCATTAGGGCGGATCAAAATAATATCGCCTGGTTGACTATGAAAATATTCATAGTCGATATGGAATTGAGCAGTCCCTTCGTTGACATAAATAATCTCAATATCAGTGTGCCAATGAAATAAAATATCCGGTTGGCCATTTTGGGTGCGAATCTGTTTGATTGAAAAAGGGAAATCGCTATTGGTAAAGGATGTTTGGCGGTATAAGGTCTTTGTGTTCATGCCTACCTCTTAGATCTTTTTCGGGAGTAGCAGACGCTTTGGCTAGGTGTGAGAGAGGGTCTGCTAGTTACTTCATACAGGGAAAATCTATTATCTATATTATAATAAAATTGGACCGAAAATTAAAGAGGATTCGGTGGAATTTCTAAAATTTTAAGGATGGGGAGAAGGGAGCGTTTGTGGCAAAGAAGGCCCAAAATGACTAGGAAATGGTGTATAATAGGGAAAAGATAGAAAGAGGTGGCTGGTATGATACAAATGATTGCGACAGACATGGACGGTACTCTGATGGATGCGCAAGGAGAGGTTGACCGTGAGCGTCTGAGCCGCATCTTGGATCAGCTAGACCAAAGAGGGATTCCCTTTGTTATTGCGACGGGGAATGGCTATAGCCGTATGGCTCATGTCTTGGGAGAGCTGAAAGATCGTGTCACCTTGGTTCTAGCCAATGGTGCACGGATATTAGAGAAGGGAAAGCTCATCCGAGAGTGTAGCTGGCCTGAAGAGCTGGTGCAGGAGGTCTTGCGTTATCTAGAAGGTCGAGAAGAAGAACTTCATCTGGTCGTCAGTAGCCTATCTGGAGCCTATGCCAAGAAAGGAACAGAGTTTCCTCTTTTAGAGCAATTGATGACGCCTGAGTTAGCTGCAGCTTTTTACAGACGGATGCGCTTTGTGGATGATCTGGTCCAAGAGCATGGTGAGCAGGTTCTGAAAATAAGTGTCGTCACTGACACTGAAAAAGTCGAAGTCTTTGTGCAAGAGTTGCGAGAAGAGTTTGGGGAGCGCCTGCTTCCAGCAGCTAGTGGCTATGGAGCCATCGATATTCTGCAACCGGAGGTCAATAAGGCTACAGCCATTCAATTCTTGGAAGAACACTGGGGCGTTGATGGTGGGCATTTAATGGCATTTGGCGATAGCCAAAACGATGTGGAAATGCTGGAGTTAGCGACCTATTCCTATGCGATGGAAAATGCGGACGTCCATGCTCGACAAGCTGCCCGCTACACAGCGCCATCTCACCAAGAAGGTGGGGTTTATGAAATGATTGAAGCCTATTTGGATGGAAGACTAAGTTTCGACTAGGCGAATATTCTACCGCACATAGTTTCTACCATACGAATCGAAAGGAGTCTTTATGGCTGTACAATTATTGGAGACCTGGCTCTTGAAAGAACAGGCAAAAATACAACAGAACTACCGAGAGCTGAATCAAAAACCTTTGAAGGAACCCGATATCCTTTTTATAGGAGACTCTATCATCGAATACTATCCTCTTCAGGAGTTGCTTTTGACGGATCAGTATATGGTGAATCGGGGTATCAGAGGCTACAAGACAGACCTCTTAAGAGAGAATCTAGATGCCCATATTTTTGGTCAAGCAGTGGATAAGATTTTCCTACTAATCGGAACCAATGACATTGGCAAGGAAATGCCCTTGTCAGAAACCATTGATAACATGTCCATAATCCTCCAGGAGATGGTGCGACTCTTGCCCTTGGCGCAAATCAAACTTGTTTCGGTTCTCCCTGTGAATGAGGGAGAAACCTACAGGGGGACAGTCTATATCCGGACCAATCAAAAAATTCAGACCTTGAATCAGGCTTATCATGAGCTGGCTCAAGGAATGATGAATGTCGAATTTATCAATGTTTTTGAGAGCTTGCTCGGTGAAGATGGCCAGCTCAAACCAGCTTATACAACAGATGGTCTTCATTTAACAATTGAAGGATACAGGGTTTTGAGTAAGGCTCTTCAAAACGAACTATAACCCATCCTAGCAGGGAAAATCTATTTTCCGCTAGGATTTTTTGATACCTTCTGTGGAACAGTTTGGTAAAGTGCTCCATTTTGTACTAATTTCATAAGATCTAAAAACCTTGCTGTTATGCGGTTTATTCCTTCTGTTATAAAATAGTTTGCAGAAACAGAACAGATTTTGCTGTTGTGTTATGTAATAGTTTCAGGTGTTCAGTGAGCATATTCTTATACAAGGGCAATAAAACGTGATAAATTGATATAGTAAAGTTGTTTGAAACGTTTTCACTCTTTGTCGAATTCAGTTCAAAGACTGACAATTATTTTTATTGAAGGAGAGTTATCATTATGACTCAAGGGAAAATTACTGCATCTGCAGCAATGCTCAACGTATTGAAAACATGGGGCGTAGACACTATCTACGGTATCCCATCAGGAACACTTAGCTCACTTATGGACGCTTTGGCTGAAGACAAAGATATCCGTTTCTTGCAAGTTCGCCACGAAGAAACAGGTGCTCTTGCAGCGGTTATGCAAGCTA
>ERZ773007.1722-NODE-1722-length-10106-cov-5.269326_pt1 | contig 10106 bp, 6 predicted proteins | sample MGYA00580665_ERZ773007 | MGnify/ENA primary metagenome ERZ773007 (study PRJEB29015, sample SAMEA2738122) | human oral metagenome | biome: human oral; feature: human-associated habitat; material: saliva | place: China | collected 2167 ... | reverse complement strand
CCGCGTCGTCGCCCTTCGCCCAGTCCGCCCCCGGCATACCCTCGGCTCCGGGCACATCCTCAGCCCCCGCCGCCGGTGCGACTCCAGGCGCCGAGGCGAGTCGGGAGACCCCGCACTGGCCGGGGCAGCAGCCGCAGGCCCAGCCGGCGGGCCTGCAGGACCAGCAGTCCTTCGCCCAGCAGCCCGCCCCGCACTCGCACCCCTTCAGCGGTGGGCGTCAGGAGGGCGAGGTCGGCATGTCCTCGGTCTTCCCCACGGCGACCGCGCGCGCCGAGGCCGAGCAGGCCACAGAGGCCTTCGTCCCCGGTGCGACTCAGGCGGTCGCCCAGTCCGCGCCGTCGTCCTCCTCAGCCTTCCCGTCGCAGAGCTCGGCACCCCAGTGGGGCTCGGCCCCCTCTTCCGACGCCGCAGCCGGGCAGGCCCCGTCCTTCTCCGACATGGTTCCTACCGCAGCCGGCTCGCCCTTCGATCGGCCGGCAGGAGGCGGAGCCCTGGCAGCAGTGCGGTCCGAGGAGGTCGAGACCGCGGACTCCGTGGGCAGCTGGATGCTGACGATGCTGCTGGCCGGCATCCCACTGTTCGGGGTGGTCTACATCCTCATCCTCGCCTTCGGCAGCGGCCGCTCGGCCAGCAAGAAGAACTGGGCCAGGGCCACTCTCGTCTGGGGGATCATTGCCTCCATTCTGGTCCTCGTGCTCTACGCGGTGCTGGGTAGCGCGGTGCTGGCGGTGGTCTCCTCCAACGCAGGATGAGCGGTCCGCTACGCGTGGTGTGAGCACCGCTGCCGCAGCAGCGCACAGGGCCGGAGCCCCGTCGTCGGCGGGACTCCGGCCCTGTGCCCATCCTCACGGGGATTGGATTTGTCCCCTGGGTGGACGCTGAGTAATGTTCTTCCCGTCGGCAACGACATGCGCCTGTAGCTCAACGGATAGAGCATCTGACTACGGATCAGAAGGTTGGGGGTTCGAATCCCTTCGGGCGCACCAACACCCCGTCATCGGCTGAACAGTCGGAGCCGGGGTGTTTTCCATGTCTGGGACTCCCCGGCCCCGACGGCGTGGCTCACTCAGCCTGTCAGCCGGCCCTCGATCCGACCGGGCGCGCCACTCCGGCCAGTGTTGCCACTCCTGCCGGCGTCCCAACTCCAGCCGGAGCCTGCTCTTCGGCCTGGGGCTCCGGGTTCGCCGCGCAGACCTCGCCGTCGGAGGGAAGCGCTCCCTTGACGAAGTAGTCATTCACCTTCGCGGTCGCGCAGGAATTGAAGCCGGTAGCGCCGTGGCCGTACATGTCGACGCTCAGCAGATGACTGTTGCGGAGCCTCGACACCAGCGCCTTGGACCACGGGTAGGGGGTGGCCGGGTCGTGCAGGATCCCGACGACGAGCACCGGGTTCGTGGCGTCGACGTCGACGTCGACGGGCTCGGTCTTACCAGTGTGCCCCCAGCCGTGGCAGTAGGCGTTGTGCTGGGGCACCAGGCTGTGGAAGACCGGGTAGTCGCGGCGGTAGGAGGCCAGTGCCGCGTCCCAGCTCGCCTGGTTCCCGGTGTCGGGGAAGTCGAGGCACCGGTTGGCTGCGAAGCCGTACACGGACCGAAGATGCTCGACAATCTGCGCCTCGGTTGCCGTCGGCCCTCCCTCACCCGGGAGGAACCCGGCATTCTTCATCAGAGCGGTGCCGTCGTGCGCGTTCATGGCCTGGGCCAGTCCCTCGTTGAGCAGCGGCCACTTGTCAGGTGAGGCGACGACGAGCTCCTTGATCGCATTGGTGGCCTCGGCCCGGTTCAGGGAGTCTGCGCCGTCGGAGACGGTCAGCGGATTGGCGTCCAGGCCGTCGAGGAAGGTGGCGAGCCGGGTGACGGCCTCATCGGTCGAGCCGTTCAGGGGGAATCCGGCCTGACCCTGCTGAGACTCGATGTAGGTGCGCAGCGTCTGCTCCTCGGCTGCCGCATCGCCCTCGAAGGCCTCCTGCCGGGACAGAGCGGGGTCCATGGCGCTGTCCAGGACGACGCGCCCGACGTTGTCGGGGAAGAGCTCGGTGTACACGGCTCCCAGGTAGGTGCCGTAGGAGTACCCGAGGAAGTTGAGGTCCTGGTCTCCCACCAGGGCCCGCATGACATCCATGTCGCGAGCCACCGAACGGGTGTCCATATGGTCGAGGATCTCGGGGACCTCCGTGTACTTCTGGCAGGTGGCGGCATCGCGTGAGCCCTTTGCGACGATGTCGCCGGCGCTGCCTGGTGTCAGCTGGTTGGGTGCTTGGGCCCGCCCGGCCACAATCGCCTGAACGTCCTCGGGGGACCAGCAGGTGATGGGGGTGGACTGGCCGATGCCGCGCGGGTCGAAGCCGATGACGTCATAGTTCGCCAGGACCCCCGACAGGCCGCCGGTCTTGTAGAGCCCGGCCTGGGCATTGATGAGGGAGATGCCGCTTCCCCCGGGGCCTCCGGGGTTGAGGAAGACCGAGCCCCGAGGGGAGGGGCTGGTCGAGGGCAGCTTCTTGAGGGCCACCGTGATGGTCTTCCCCTGCGGGTGGTCGTAGTCCAGGGGCACGGTCACGGTGGCGCACTGGAAGGCGGTGCCGGTGGCGCCGTCGGGGCAGTCGGTCCAGGTGAGTTTCTGGCGGTAGAAGGACTCCAGTCCCTTCGGGACCTTCGCCCCGGTGGACCCGGTGGACCCGGTAGACCCGGTCGAGCCACCGGAGCCCTTCGAGGAACCGTTGGAGCTGTTGCTGCCGGTGGGCTGGGAGGTACCGGCGGCGCTGCCGGCGTTGGTGCTGTTGTCCAGCACGACGGCGTGCTGGGCTCCTTGCGCGGACGGGCTGGCGATGGCTGCGGCGCTCGTGCCGAGCATGCTGCAGGCGGTGAGCGCACCGAGCAGGGTGAGGAGGGTCAGCCGTGAGGTGGTCTGGGGTGGCGAGGATGTTCGTAGGTGTCTCATGGCCACGATTCTCCCGTCTCCAGGAAGAATAGACCATGCGGTTGACTGGACGGATGGTGTCGGGGTAGCCCGACACGGCGTCATCCCCACCCCCCAGACGGGGCGGCACCCCCGTTTAGACCTTGGCGGCCTCGAAGGCCTGGGCCAGGTCCGCGATGAGGTCGTCGACGTGCTCGATGCCGACGCTCAGGCGCATGAGCCGGTCGGTCAGCCCGTAGGAGGCGCGCACCTCGACGGGAACGTCCGCGTGCGTCTGCACCGACGGGCACGTCACCAGCGATTCCACGCCGCCCAGGGACTCGGCGAAGGTGAACACTCGCACCGAGGCCAGGAAGCGGGCCACGTCCACCGACTCGGCCAGATCGAAGCTCACCATGCCCGAGTGTCCCGGGTAGAGCACCCGCGTCACGTAGGGGCTCGAGCGCAGGAACTGCGCGATCGCGGTGGCGTTGGCCTCGTGACGCTCCATGCGCAGCGCCAGGGTCTTGAGGCCGCGCAGTAGCAGGAAGCAGTCGAAGGGACCCAGCGTCGCCCCGGTCGTGTTGAGCCGGTAGTTCAGCTGCTCGGCCAGGGCGTCGTCGGCCACCACGGCCACACCCGCCATGACGTCGTTGTGCCCGCCCAGGTACTTCGTGCCCGAGTGGACGACGACGTCGGCCCCCAGCTCCAGGGGCCGCTGCACCACCGGGGTGTAGAAGGTGTTGTCCACCACCAGCCTCGCCCCGGCCGCGCGGGCCAGCTCGGCCGCCTCGGGGATGGAGATCTCCTCCATCATCGGGTTCGTGGGGGTCTCGATGATGACCAGGTCGGCCGGGTCGGCCAGGGCGCCGCGCAGCCCCTCCAGGCCCAGGACGAAGTCGACGCGCGCCGCCCCCTCCTCGGCCAGGACCTCCAGGAAGCGGAAGGAGCCGCCGTACAGGTCGCGCAGCGCCACGATCCGGCTGCCGTGCGGCGCCAGCGTGCGGGTCACCAGCTCCAGGGCCGCCATCCCCGAGGACAGTGCGAAAGCCGCTGTCCCGCCCTCCAGGCGGGCCAGGGCGTCCTGGAGGACGTCGCGGGTGGGGCTGGCCGTGCGCGTGTAGTCGTAGCCCGTCGACTCGCCCAGGCCCGGGTGGCCGTAGGCGGTCGACAGGTGGATCGGCGTCGTGATCGCCCCCGTGGCCGGGTCGGTCCCGGTGCCCGAGCGCACCAGCAGCGTCTCCAGGCGGAGCTGTGGGTCAGGGGCCGACGACGTCGGGTGGTGGTGGACGGGGAAGGTGCGGGCGGCCGGCGGCTGGGAACACTCGGTCTGAGCAGTGGGCTGGGGCGCGGACGGACTGGTCATGAGCGGTTTCTCCTCATGGGCGGGGCAGCGGCGGGAAGACATGATGACTGACGGTCGACGGCGGCGCGGTCGGTGACCGGTGACCGGACGCCTGCGGGCCGGCACCCTTGGTGCGGCCCGGGCGAGCCGGCTCAGGCGGACAGGGCGGTGGGGCCCTGCCCGGCCTGGGCGGCGGCACGGGCGGTCACGGCGGCGACGGCCGCCTCCAACCGGTCCAGGGCGGCGTCGAGAGTGGTGCGGGGGCAGGCGACGTTGATGCGGGTGAAGCCCTCGCCGCCGGCCCCGAAGATCCGGCCGTCGTCGAGCCAGAGCCCGGCCTCGTTGAGCATGACCTCGTCGAGCTGCTCGGGCTTGAGCCCGGCGGCCTTCAGGAATCCCGAGCAGTCCAGCCACAGCAGGTAGGTGCCCTCGCAGGGGGCGGCCTCGATCCCCTCGATCCGCTCCAGGCGGGCCTCGACATGGGCCCGGGCGGCCGCGATGTGCTCGCGCAGGGCGTCCAGCCAGGCGTCCCCGCTCTCGTAGGCGGCCCGGCAGGCCGTCAGGCCCAGGGTATTGGGCTGGGAGTAGCCGGTGGTGGCCAGCTCGCGGCGGAAGGCCCTGCGCAGGTGGGTATCGGAGATGAGGATGTTGGCGACCTGCAGGCCGGCGAGGTTGAAGGACTTCGACGGCGAGGTGCAGGTGATCGTGTGGGCGGCGGCCGCCTCGCTCAGGGAGGCGAAGGGCGTCGTCGCGAAACCCGGCAGGGCCAGGTCCGCGTGAATCTCATCGGCCACGACGACGACGCCATGGCGGGCCGTGACCTCCTCCAGCGCGGCGAGCTCCTCGCGGCTCCAGACCCGGCCCACCGGGTTGTGCGGGTTGCACAGGAGCAGCAGGCGCGCACCGGTCGCCTCGATGGTCTCCTCCAGGGCGGCCAGGTCGCGGCGGTAGACGCCGTCGGCGTCACGCACGAGGGGGACGGCGGCCACGGTGCGCTCGTTGACCTCGACGACGTCGCGGAAGGGGTAGTAGACGGGCTCCTCGATGAGGACCGTCTCGCCCGGTGCGGTCAGGGCCCGTACCGCCAGGGCCAGGGCCGGCACGACGCCCGGGGTCACGGTGTTCCACTCGGCCTCCACCTGCCAGCCGTAGCGTCGGGAGAACCAGCCGGTCAGGGCCGCCCGATAGGCCTCGTCGGGCTCGGAGTAGCCGAAGATGCCGTGGCGGGTGCGCCACAGCAGGGCGCTGGTGACCGCCGGCGCGGTGGCGTGGTCCATGTCCGCCACCCACAGGGGCAGGACGTCCTCGGGGCGGCCGCGCTTGACGGCGGAGTCCCACTTGAGGCTGGCCGTGCCGCGGCGGTCGGGGACCGCGTCGAAGACGGTCGGGTCGACGGCGGGGGCGGTGAAGAAGGTGGCCGCGGGGGAGGAGGCGGTCGGTGCGTGGGGGGCTGTGAGGTCGGGGCGGGCCGGACAGGCGGAGTCGGTGGAGTCGGCGGAGCTGGAGACGGGGGTGAGGCGGGTGTGCATGACAGGAGGTCCTCTCGGGTGCCCTGGCGGCGGTGACGCGCGAGGGCACAAGGCGCTGCTGCGGCGTCGGGCTCAGGGGTGGCCGGCGCGCGGGCCGGCCGAGGTGGCGGGTGACTGGAGGGATGAACACGGGGCGGCGGGCCTCCGCGGAGTGCGACGAGCCGGTCTCAGGCGGCTCGGACTCTCACCGTTACGTGTCAGACAGCGACGGCTGGCGCTGTCAGCGCATGCACATTCGACCCTCGCCAAGGGTGCGCACCATCATCGTGCGGGCCTGGGGCGAAAGAGTCGTCATGGCTGTGAGCATAGCGGGAGCGCCGCCGCCGGCGCCACCGTGCCGGTGCGTTGTCTCGACCACCGGCACGGTGGCAACCGGTCAGCCGGCGCGGCGCAGGCGCAGGGAGTTGGTGACCACGATGACGCTGGAGGCGGCCATGGCGGCCCCCGCGATCATCGGGTTGAGCAGTCCGGCGGCCGCCAGCGGGATCGCGGCCACGTTGTAGGCGAAGGCCCAGAACAGGTTCTGACGGATGATCCGCAGGGTCGCCCGCGACACCCGCACCGCCGCCACCGCCGCATCCAGGTCCGTGCGCACCAGGGTGATGTCGGCGGCCTCAATGGCCACGTCCGCCCCCGACCCCATGGCGAAGCCCAGCCCCTGCGTGCCGGCCTGAGCCAGAGCGGCGGCGTCGTTGACCCCGTCACCCACCATGCCGACCACCGCGCCCTGGGCCTGCAGGTCGGCGACGACGTCGCGCTTGTCGGCGGGCAGCACCTCGGCGCGCACGTCTGTGGCCTCGATCCCCACCTGGGCTGCCACGTGCTCAGCGGCCCGGGTGTTGTCCCCGGTCAGCAGCACCGGCCGGATCCCCAGCTCGCGCAGTGCCGCCACCGCCTCCCGCGAGGAGGGCCGCACCGTGTCCCGCACCACGAGAACCGCCATGGCCTTCAGTGGCTGCGTATCGGGGGCCGCCGCGCCAGTGTCGGCGGAGGCGTCAGCGGTGCTGTCCGCGGCGGCCTCGTCGGGCGCCCCGGTCTCAACGCTCGCGGCCTTACCGGACTCGCCCACGGCCAGGACGACGGCGGTCGCGCCTGAGTCCTGGGCCTCCTCCACAGCTGAGCGCACCGCCTCGGGGACCTCGGCGCCCATCTCGCCGGTGAGCCAGCCCGGCCGGCCCACCGCGACCCGGCGCCCCTCCACCGTGGCGGAGACGCCTCGGCCCTCGTGGTTGGAGAAGTCGGCCGGCGTCGGCAGGTCGCCCAATCGCTCGCGGGCGGCCGCCGTGATGGCGGTGGCCACCGGGTGCTCCGAGGCGGACTCGACCGCCCCCGCCAGGCGCAGCGCCTCATCCCCGAGCGGGGCCAGACCCGCAGCGGAGCCTGCGCCGGTACCTGTGCCGGTGCCCACCTCCTGGCAGGCCTCGACGTCCAGGCTCATGCGCCCCTGGGTGACCGTGCCGGTCTTGTCCATGACCATCGTGTCCAGGGCCCGCGTCGACTCCAGCACCTCGGGGCCCTTGATGACCACGCCCAGCTGGGCGGCCCGGCCCGAACCGACCAGCAGCGCCGTCGGCGTGGCCAGCCCCAGTGCGCAGGGGCAGGCGATGACGAGCACGGCCACCGCCGCGGTGAAGGCCGCCTGCGGGGTGTGCCCGGTGAGCAGCCACCCCGCCAGGGTCGCGGCGGACAGCGCCAGGACGATGGGCACGAACACCCCCGAGATCCGGTCCGCCAGGCGCTGGACGGGGGCCTTGCCCGCCTGCGCGGCCGTCACCATCCGGCCGATCCGCGCCAGCGTCGTGCCCTCGCCCACGGCCGTGGCCCGCACCAGCAGGACGCCGGAGGTGTTGACGGTCGCCCCGGTGACGGTCTGTCCCGCCTCGACCTCGGTGGGCACGGACTCCCCGGTGAGCAGTGAGGCGTCCACGGCCGAGCGGCCCTCGACGACGACGCCGTCGGCGGCCACCTTCTCACCCGGCCGCACGAGGAACAGGTCCCCGGCCGCCAGGTCCTCAATACTGATGCGCTCCTCGGTGCGGGTGGCCTCCGCGCGCGGCGAGCCGTCCTCGTCCAGGACGTCGACGGCGTCGCGGCTGCCCGACGGCGAGGTGAGGACGACTCGGGTCACCTCCTTGGCGCCCAGCTCCAGCAGGGCGCGCAGGGCGTCGCCGGAACGGTACTTGGCGCGCGCCTCCGCGTAACGGCCCGCCAGGAGGAAAGTGGTCACCCAGGCGGCCGACTCGAAGTACATGTGGGCGGCATGCCCCTGGGAGCGGGGCAGCAGCTCCATGCTCATCCGCATGCCGATGTGCCCGGCCCCGCCGAGCACCAGCGCCCACAGGCTCCAGCCGGTCGCGGCGATCACCCCGAGGGACACGAGCGTGTCCATCGTGAAGGCCCCGTGGCGCAGCGCCCGGAAGGCCGCCTTGTGGAAGGGCCAGGCCCCCCAGACCGCCACCGGCAGCGCCATGAGCGCCACGGTCCACTGCCAGCCCGGCAGCTGGAGGGCCGGCACCATGGAGATCGCCATGATCGGCACCGACAGGATGAGGCAGTAGATGAGACGCAGCCGCAGGTCGGCGGCCCGCTCCATATGCGAGGCGCCCAGGGACTTTGCCCCGCTCCCGGAGGCGGGGCGGGGGGAGGTGCCGGCGGGGCCGTTCGTGCCGGCGAGGGCGCCGGGGCGCATGGCCGGTGCCGTGGCCATCGACAGCGTCGCGCGGCCGCCCGTGCCCTTGGTGCCGTGTCCACCCCCGGCCGAACCGGGCGCGGACGGTCCCGACGCCGGTGCTGCCGGCGTCGTTGACTCAGGCTCCCCGGCTGGTGACGCCTCCGAGGCTGACGACTCCTCCGGTGAGGCGGTGTCCAGCAGGGCGCCGGTATAGCCGGCGCGGGCGACCGTGGCCAGGAGGTCATCGACGCTCACCGCGCTCGGGGCGGTGATGCGGGCCGACTCAGTGGCGAGGTTGACCGAGGCGCTCACGCCGTCGAGCTTGTTCAGCTTCTTCTCCACCCGGGCCACGCAGCTGGCGCAGGTCATGCCCCCGATGGAGAGGTTGACGGTGCGCAGCTGCCCGCCGGATTCCTGGCTGGTCGTACTCATGGGAGCCTCCTTGTCTGTTGCAGACGCCGGGCGTCGACGTTGGGGCGTCCGGGCTCAGCGCTCGCGGTCGTCGCGCTCGACGGCGTCGAGGGTGTAGTCCCCGGCCTCGTCGATGGCCTCGGCCAGGGCGGCGTCGTCGAGGCGGATATCGGAGAGCACGGTGACGGTGGACTGTCCGCCCTTGTTGAGCAGGACGGAGACGTCCTTGACGCCGTCGAGCGCCTCGAGCTCCTCGGTGACGTGGGCGACGCAGTGGCCGCAGGTGAGTCCGGAGACCTTGAGGGTGGTGGTGCGGTCGATACCGTCGGCGGTGAACTCAGTCATCTCTCACTCCTTGGGAGGCGTGTGCGGAAAATGGGTGGATCGGATCGGAAACCAGATGGTCCGCCGTGGAGCGGACCATGGCGCTCAGGACCGCACGAGCCTGGCGATCGCGTCGGAGGCCTCGCGGATCTTGGCGGTGCCCTCCTCGTCACCCGCCTGGGCGGCGTGCAGGACGCAGTGGCTCATGTGGTCCTCCAGCAGGCCGAGGCTGACGGCCTGAAGGGCCTTGGTGGCGGCGGAGATCTGGGTGAGGACGTCGATGCAGTAGACGTCCTCCTCAACCATGCGGGAGATGCCCCGCACCTGCCCCTCGATGCGGCGCAGGCGCTTGAGGTAGTCCTCCTTGGATCCGGTGTAGCCGGCCATCTCTCCTCCGTTGTCTCGGTCGGCACCGACCATACCCCTAGGGGGTAGGGGTGTCAAATACCCCTGAGGGGTATGTAGTTGCTGGTGCTCGGCCGGATGGGCGCGGATCCGGGACATGGCGTCAGGGGACGTGGGATGCTCGTGCCATGACCGCCGTTGCCCATGCCTCCCCCGGCCCCGCCGACTCCGACGCGGCGCCCCGGACACCAGATGACCCCGATCTCCAGGTCGCCCGGGACCCCAGGGCGGGTGCCGGGCGACTCATGGTGCTGGCCGGCAACCGTCCCGACCTGCGCGGCGTCATCGCGGACAATCCGGGCTGCTCCCCGGAGCTGCGCGCCTGGGTGAGCCGTATGGGGGGTGCCTCCGTCGGCTCCGGACGCCGCGGTCCTGAGGCCGCGGTGGCTCGGACGGGCGGCTCTGGCGGTGCCGACGACGCCGATGATGCTGTGTCTCTGGCGCCCACGGGCTGGGAGCCCTCCGACATCGGCCTGGGAGATGAGCCCTTCGGCTCCGTCCTGGGTGACCCGCTCATGGGCTCACC
>ERZ773007.1720-NODE-1720-length-10114-cov-6.626305_pt1 | contig 10114 bp, 10 predicted proteins | sample MGYA00580665_ERZ773007 | MGnify/ENA primary metagenome ERZ773007 (study PRJEB29015, sample SAMEA2738122) | human oral metagenome | biome: human oral; feature: human-associated habitat; material: saliva | place: China | collected 2167 ... | reverse complement strand
ACCCGGTGTTCAACCTGTACAACCGCGAGTGGCCGACGATGACGATGATCGACGGCTCGCTGCCTCCCGCGAAGTTCGTCTATGGCGATCAGGATCGACTGGGCCATGCGATCGACTCGTTTGTGTCCCCGGGTGTCATCGTCTCCGGTGGCGAGATCGTGCGCTCGATTGTCTCCCCGCACACCTACGTCCATTCGTGGGCTCAGATTGAGGACTCGGTCGTCATGCACGGCACGCGCATCGGTCGCCACTCGAAGGTCGTCAAGACGATTCTGGACAAGAATGTCGTCGTCGAGGAAGGTGCCGAAGTCGGCGTGGATCTCGCCCGCGACATCGAGCGCGGCTACACGGTCACTGAGTCCGGTATCACGGTCGTTCCCAAGGGGACGGTCGTCACCAAGTGAGCATGACTCACCATCTCGATGAGCCGGGTGCCCCACTGCTGTTCGCCAGCGGGGCACCCGCCCTCGTTGTTACTGACGTTGATTCGACGCTAATCACCCAAGAGGTCATCGAAGAGCTGGCCGAGGTCGCGGGCACACGGGAGCGGGTCGCTGAGATTACGTCTCGAGCGATGAATGGCGAACTCGATTTCGCTGAGTCGCTGCGTGAGCGAGTTGCGACACTGCGCGGTGTTCCCGATTCTGTGTTCGGTGATGTCCTCGCGACCATCACGACAACGAAGGGTGCGCGCGCACTTATCGACGCCGTGCACGCCGCTGGTGGGCATTTCGGCGTCGTCTCGGGCGGGTTTGAAGAGGTGGTCGCTCCCCTCGCGGCCTCCCTCGGCATCGACTTCTACGCCGCGAACCGGCTGGAGGTCGAGGACGGCGTTCTCACGGGCCGCGTGCTGGGGCGTATCGTGACCTCCCAGGTCAAGGTCGAATGCCTACGTGAGTGGGCCTCGTCCCTGGGTGTGTCCATGGCGCGCACGGTCGCAATCGGAGACGGGGCGAACGACATCCCCATGATGGACGAGGCCGGGGTCGGGATCGCTTTTTGCGCGAAGCCCGCGGTACGTGAGCGGGTGTCGGTCCAGCTCAACGTACCTGACCTGTCGCTCGCGATCACTCCGCTGGGACTCTCCCGCGCCTAGGTCGCCTTAGGGTTCGCGGGTGTCGGTCAGCTCGATGAGCTGGCCGTCCCAGCCGTCTTTCCAGATGCGCGCAAACTCGAGGATCTGCGCGGGGTAGATTTCTCCGTCGATGGTTGCCGCGGCCTCGTCGATATCCCACCAGCGTTGCGTGTCAATGACGGAACGTTCCAGCTCAGTCCACCCATCCCGACTGAGAGTGGTTGAAGGGGCGTGCGCGATGAAGAACCACTCGTCTTGGCGAGCGGTAACGGCCAGGAAATCGAACTCGGCGGTCCGGTAGAGAACGGGACCGACCAGATCGGATGTTTCCAAGCGAATTCCGGTCTCTTCGAACACCTCGCGCACGGCGGCTGCGCGGGGGTCTTCCCCCTCCTCAATGCCACCACCGATCGTGAACCACCAGGCACGCTCGGGCTGATCCTCGTCGTGCCCCATGGCCAGCAAGACACGTCCGTCGTCGTCAAAAAGGAGGACGCGGGCGGCCTCCCGATGGGGGTAGCCGTCCGCGTCCACAGGCCAGTCGAGTGCGCTCATGCCTCCAGCGTAGCGCGACGACGACGCACTCCCCAGACGAGGAGGGTGATCGCCACTGCTGTCACCGGCAACTCGATCGCACCGTAGGTGAGGTTCCACGAGTCCTCGGGCGCAAGGAAACCCACTCCGTTCGCCTGCGCGTGCAGGAGCACGGCACCTACGAAACCGCCACACACTGTAAGAATCCGGACAAACGCGTTTCTCGCGCGCAGGAGCGCCCAAGCCAGGAAGTAGGCGAAGACTCCGGTGTAGATCGCATGCCCAAAGCCACCCAGCACCCCACGGATCAGGAAGGCTTGCCCCAGTCCACCCATGCCATCTTCAAGTGCGCTCACGTAGTAGCCAATGTCTTCGCCCCACGCGAAGCCGAGACCGACGAGTCCACCCAGAACAGCCCCCTGAGCGGGGTGCTGCAGAGTCCTGCGGGCTGCAAGGATCAACATGAGTGCACCGATACCCTTCGCGGTTTCCTCAATGAGTGGTCCGCTCACGACTGACGTCATGACATCGGTGGTCTCCCCGCCTAGCGACGTCGCTTGAACGGCAGCGTCAGTCACCCCGTTGCCGATGCCGGCAATGATGAGCGCACCTCCAGTCCCCCACATGAATGCGGCAATCCACGGCAGAACCGATGGAGCGAATCGCGCTAGCCACACGAAGAAGACGAGGCCGACGAACGCGCTCACGCACGAGGCACTCACAGCTAGCATCGCCGTAGAGGTGGTGACACCATCAATCGCACCGATCACTTCGTGGGCCAACGTCGGGATCCCGACGATGATCAGGATGACCGAGCACACGGTGAGAGCCCGAGACGAGGCACGGACATGTTGAGCATTAGTCACGTATGTTTCCTTTCTGTCGGCGCAATCATGGCCGCTCCTCCTGTGCATCCTCTGTGAGAAGCTGGTGAAGCGGCCATGATGCGGCACGTCAGAATCGTCGCATACCTGTGAGCTTCATGAAGATCTTGCGTTGTGAGGTTGCTTCCTTCGCGAGCTCTCTCGATTCTTCGATGCGTGCCTGCTCGGGACCACGATTCTTCATGACAACCTGGTGCAGGCCGAGTGTGGCAAGCGCGTACATGAACTGCTTCATTGCCTTCTTCGCCAACGGCCCACCGTTGGACGCCCAGGCCAGGGCGGCACGGCGTGAGCGAGGATCGCACACCATCTGGATCTCACTGGGGACGATCCACCCCTGGGCCACGTAGGGCATGAGGCCCGCTGCGGCGTCGCGTCGTTCGCGCTTCATCGCCAGCGCGATGAACAGGAACCACAAGAGGAACAACGGGACGTGGATGAAGATGTAGAAGGTGTCGAACAGTTCATCGTCACCCCCAGACAGGACGGCAGTGCCGTTCCACGTCGCGTGCAGGAGCATACCCGTGAACCAGCCGAGCGCCACTGCACCACATCCGGCGGCGGCCGAGCGGGCGCGTGTGACCGCCCACCCCGTCGCCCAGCCCATGCAGCTCGTGTACATGACATGTCCGAAAACACCCATAACGACACGTTGGAAGAACATCTGCCCGAGGTCGCCGTCCGTCAAAACTGCTCTCACAAAGTAGGTGAAGTCCTCGACAACCAGGAATCCACAGGCGGCGAATCCGGCGTAGACAAGTCCGTCGATGGCAGATGAAATGTGTGTACGGCGAGCCCACACGATAACGAGAACGCCGAGGCCCTTCAACAGTTCTTCGACCACCGGCGCACCGACAACGACGGAGAAAATCATTCCCTGGACTTCGTCACCCGTTTGTTCAGTGACGGAATACTGAACAAATTCATTTCCCATGATTCCGAAGAAAATGGACACGCCACCGCCCCACGCCAGCGCGGCAAGCTTCATCCCCAGGGGTTCGGGTTCGAATCGGTCGATGAACAGAAGTACCGAGACGACGATAGCAAGAGGAACGATGCACAAGATAGCGAGGAAGACCGTCACAATCGGGCCACTGGCCTGAAGGAAACCCAGTACACCGACGAGCATGAGCGCTGCTCCCGCACCGGCAACGACCGACTCGAAGATCGGCAGGGGTTTTTTCTTCGGCTTGGGCACCGACCACACCTGGGCGGTACGGGGCGCGAGCGTCGGATACTGCGCAGTCTTCGGCCCCGGCATCGAGGGGCCGGACTCGACAAAGGCCTGGAACCTGGGGCTGAATTGCCCCTCAGCGGCACCGCCCGTGGAGAGCGAAGAGACCGGGGTGTTCGATCCACTGCTCGGCGACGTGCGCGGCGTCGGGTTGGAGGGCGCCTCGGGGCCGGATTCCTTCGTCGCATCGGTGGCAGATTCCTGCGCTATCTCGGGTGCGGACGGGGTATTCGGAGCATCCTCGGGCCACTGCTGCACTGTCTCGCCGAGAGGAATACTGCGATCCGTGTGTACGGAGGACGAGGCCTTCGTAGATTCATCTGCGGTGGTTGTCTGTGCGCCAACGGGAGATTCACGTGTCTGCTCCGGATGCTGCGGGAGAGACTCCCCGAAGGGAAGACTTCGGGCGGCTCCCACAGGGGACGAGGCCGGGGCTTGGCCACCCGCAAAGGGAGCCTGCGGACCACCAACAGGACGCCCGCCCATACCCATCGGAACCTGCGGACCACCAACAGGACGCTGCCCCATACCAATCGGCCCTTGCGAACCACCAACAGGACGCTGCCCCATACCAATCGGAGCCTGCGGACCACCAACAGGACGCTGCGGTCGGATTTCAGGGTTCTGCGGCATGACCGTCGTCTCGGGCAGGAACGCAGCAGAGCGTCCCGGAGCGGCAGTCGGGTTCTGCGGCATGACCGTGGTCGCTTCCGAATCCGCACCCGAACGCCGCGGCAACGGACCAGGACGCTGCGGCATCACCGTCGTCGCCTCCGAATCCACACCCGAACGACGCGGCAACGGACCAGGACGCTGCGGCATCACGGTCGTCGCCTGCTGATCGACAGCCGGGGATTGAGGAGCGGAAGGAACTCCACCGCCGCCGGGCACCGGCGTTGCTTTGCCTGCACCCGTACGCTTAAGGCCACCGTTTTGGCCAAGGTCACCTGCGCTCGGACGCCTACGCTCCGACAGCGGAGTCACAGCGCTTTCGGCGAAGCGCTGGGCAGCCGAGGCTGACAAAGCGACCTGCGAGTCGGGGGATTCGTGCTGAGCAGCCGATCCTTGGTCTGTCTGTCGGGATTCTGTCACGATCAGTCCTTCCGTACTCAGACGTTCCGCGTGCGTGCGGTCACGGCTTGGGAGACAACATTTTGTTGATCGGCGATGGATGTTAGGCGAAGGAATTCCCTTCGATTCTCCACTACCATCGCAAGTTTCTGGCGGTCAGCATCGATACGCGCCGGGTCAGGTCCGTGCTTAGCCATGATGCATTGGTCAAGTCCAAGAGAAGCGAGGTTTGCCAGGAAGGAACGCATCGCGCGGGTTGCATCGCGCCCACCTCGCGTTGACCACTTAATAGAGGCCTTCTGCACGCGCTTGTCTGTGGCCATCGTCACCTCGCCTGGGAGCACCCATCCGGTGCGTACATAGGGGACCAAGCCCTTGCGGATTTTCGCTCGCTGCTGGCTTGTTGCTCTCAGCAGCAGGAGCGCCCACAGGATGAAGCCGGGTACATAAATGACACCGTACATGGTATAGAATCCCCGGTCGCCGAAATATGCTGCGCTGCCATTCCACGTCAGATGGATGAGCATGGCACACACCCAAAAGATCGTGACGATGCCAGCCCTCATCCATCCGTTCTTGAACGAGAGCAGGGCCAGAGCCAAACCGATTCCGGTCATGGATGTTGCCATCACGTGCAAGAACGGACTCATCAGGCCGCGCAGAGCGACCAGCCACAGAAGGTGCGCCGTTCCCTCTGGTTCTCCGCGCAGGTAGTAGAGGATGTCTTCTGTGAACATGAAGCCAGCTGCTGACAATCCCCCGTAGATGGCACCATCGAGGACGGAGTTGATGTTGGTGCGACGAACGACGACGACGATGATCACGCCGATGGCTTTGAGGGTTTCCTCGACGAGGGGAGCGACGAAGGTTGTGGACAGAGCGTTCGCCGTATCAAAGTTGCCGAGTGAATAGTCTAGGTTCTTGCCCAGCGCAGTATTCACGATGCCAGAGGACAGGGTTGCGATGCCCGCGCCCCACAAAAACACTGCGACCTTGGTTTTCCATGGCTCGGGGGCCCACCGGTCCAGGCGGTGCAGGAACGCGAGAACGATCCCCAGGGGAATGAGGGCAAGCAGAGTAGTTTTCACGAGTGCCAGGTAGCTCGATGCCACCGGCGAGAGGAAGAAAACGGTTAGGCCGATCAGGCCGATAATCCCGGCAGCGGTCAGGACGCTTTCAAGCCAGGGGAAGGAATGCTGAGCCTTCGGTGGCTGCCACACGGGAGCAGCTTCGTCGGGCGCGGGCGAACCAATGCTGCTGGCCTCACCGATGGCGGTGGCACTGAGCTTCTTGAGCCGGTAGTCTTCGCCCGGCCCTCCCCAATGGGCGCGTCGCATATCAGTATCCTCGTCCGCCAATGTGTGTATCGTCGTCAAAGTCAATGGGTTCCGGTATCGGAGCGCGCCCAGCGAGCCTGAGCAATTTTACCATTCGTGCGGAACGCAGGGCCCGAACCCCCGCGACGTCAACGTTGTGCACATTTCGCGTCAATTCGATGCGGTAGCAGGTTGCGTCGAGAGCCTCGAGGCGAGCGGCGGCCTGCGGATCCGAGGTTATTGAGCAACGCACCTCAGGAGTGAGCGTGTCACGGATGGCGCGTGATAGCGCCGACGCTCGTTCCAATCGTGCCGCGACCTCCACACGATCTCCCCTACGCGAGGCCGTGGTTCGTCGGTCGAGGCCATCGGTCGTTAGCTGGTCACCGTCGTCGTGGATGGAGGCGCGCGCGACGTCACGCATAGCCTCGGCCCCTCCCCCATTGAAAGGAGCAGTCTGTGCCAGGAGTGAAGCCTCGGAGGCACGGCGTAGCAGCAGACGTGAGAGCGCGTCGCGCGAGGCGATAATGCGCTGGTGCAGACGGTCGAGCCTGCGTGCCCGACTGATCGCTGCTCCGACGCTGATTGCGAGCGCGACGAGGACGAGGACAATGGCGAAAAGAACCCAAGCGGACAGTGAGATCACGACAGCGATTCTCCTCGCTTTTTATGACGACGGAACAGATGACGCGTCCGGCGCGGACCGGAGGTTGCGGGACTACCCATGTCGATGGCCAGTTTGTATACCTCGAAAACCTTGTCTGCGACAACCTCCCAATCGTATTGAGCCGATGAGAGCTGGCCGACGTTGGCCAGCGCGTCGAGCCGCGCCGGATCCCCCAGCAGGTCAATGAGGGTAGCCGCCAAGGCCTCGGAGCTGCCCGTCTCGAAGAGGGCACCCGCGCGCCCATCCTCCAGGACCGCGCAAAAGGCCGGAATGTCGGAGGCAACAACTGCAGTGCACGCGGCCATCGCCTCGACCAGAACGATGCCGAAGGACTCGCCTCCCGTCTGCGGAGCGACGTAGACGCTCGCGCCCGCCAACAGGGATTCTTTCTCCTCGTCGCTAATGCCACCCAGGAAGGACACCGATTCGCCGAAACGAGCCACGGCCTCGCGACAATCAGGGGCGTCTCCCCGGCCAGCGATCAGGAAACGCGTACCCGGGAAGCGCTCGAGGACAGTTTCGATTGCTCCGACGAAGATGCTCAGTCCCTTACGCGGCTCGTCGAGACGCCCAAGGAACACGACGACAGGACGCTCCTCGGTGGCGGCCCACTGAGGAAGGGGCGTCGCCGTGCGGAACGAGGCGGTCTCCACGCCATTCGGGATGATGACTGCGTCACCACCGTGGTGTTCGATGAGAGTGCGCCGTGCTTCCTCGGACACGGCGATGCGCACGCCAATGCGCTCCATGTAAAGCCTCATCGGGGCCGAGGCAATGGCGCGGGAAACCGAACGACCGAGCGCCGCGTGGAACGTGCCGACCAACGGGGCGCGCGAGATCATCGCCGCAGCCATCGACACCGACGGCACAACGGGTTCGTGCACGTGGACAACGTCGAAGTCGTTCTCCTCCAGCCAGCGCCGCGTGCGCGTCATCGTCGTTGGCTTCACCGAAATGTTGGCAACAGAACCGTTGAAGGGAACCGACACCGAGGAGCCTGCGGATGTGATCCACTCGGGCAGGTCACGTGACGTTGACGGCGTCAGGACGCGCACGTCGTGGCCGCGTGAGCGGAGTTTGAGGGCAAGGTCGCGAATGTGGAAACCCACTCCCCCGGGAACGTCCCACGAATAGGGGTTCACGATCCCGATCTTCATCGATTCTTCCTCTCGTGCTCGGCCCGGGCACGGGCTAGGCGCTGGGGGTCCAAGTCGTCGATGAACACCCGCTGCATCATGTGCCAGTCTTCGGGTTTATCCGCCATCATCGCGGCGAACGCGCTGACCCACGCCTGTGTCAGCGCCTCCACGCGGTTGACGGGGGCGAGGTCGGCTGGGACGGCGATGGGACCCACGCAGCGCACGCGCACGTCCGCCCCCGTCGGCGACTCGTTCTCGTAGGTAATGCACGCCGCGAAGAGTGGGCGTTCCAGCTTCAGAGCGAGGGCTGCGGGGCCGGCTGCGACGAGCGCGCGTCGCGTGCCTAGGTCCACTTCGATGCCAGAGCCGGAAATATCCCGGTCGGCCAGGAGGGGCACAATGACGCTGCGTCCTCGTACGCGCTCGACGAGGGTAGAGAACACCAACTCGCCTTTGCCGACGCCGATGACTTCCATGCCCAAACCCTCGCGCAGGGCAACGAAACGCTGGAACAACGAACGCGGCTCAACCTTCTCAGCCACCGTGACGATTGTTCGCCCGTTCGCACACACCCATGCTCCCACGCGATCCCAACTGCCCGAGTGCCCCAGAGCCAGAACGACCGGGCCATCGGCGCTAGCTGCGACGAGTTCCCCGAAGCCTTCGAAAGTGATGCCCTCTGCCAGCGGTGCCCCACGTCGCGAACCGAGCATGAGCTCCTCGGCGTAGTTGCGAATATGCGAGCGAACAGCGGCAACGACCAGCTCTTCCGCTGGCTCGCTACCAGTGAGTCGAGCCATATTGGCACGCAGACGTGCGATGGATACTCCCCCACGCCGCGCCGCGATCCCAGCTCCGACGTGGGCCGCGCGCATGACGAGGCCGAGCGGAAGGCGGGGAGCAACGGTGAAGGCTACGGACAGGAGGGAAAAGGTCACTGGGTTCCCTCGTCGATGTGACGCGCAGTGAACCAGATGCGCTGGCAGACGGTCACGAAGGATGCGAACGCCACCCAGGTTAGGCCGACGGCCAGCACCCACTCGGGTGCTCCCAGGCTCATGATTATCGCCGACCCCATACCAACGATCAGGCGATCCGTGCGCTCGGCAATACCGAGTTTGGCGACGACACCGACTGATTCCGCGCGTGCGCGCGCATAGGGCACGGCAGCCGCACCGATGATCGAGCAGATGCCCGCGATGATCACCCATGTACGCACAGGGGAATCAGCCATGTGGAAGACCGCGAAAGCAGTCAACGATCCGAAGACCGCGCCGTCGGCGAGCCGGTCAAGCGTCGAATCCAGGAAGGCACCGAAGCGCGTTCCTCCGGTCGTCATACGCGCCAGCGTTCCGTCGACCGAATCGCCGAACATCACGACCGCCAGGGCGATGCCCCCCTGCCAGATCCACCCCCGCGGGATACAGACGACCGCGACGGCCACGGACGCGACCGTCCCAGCCACCGTCACCATGTTCGGGGTCACGCCCATGCGCGCGAGCACGCGAGCCAGGGGCGTGAACACGGCCTTGGTGATCGATCGTCCGTGGTTGCCGAGCATCAGCCCTCCTTCGGCCAGGCGGCGGCAAGCCGGGCGCGCGCGTCCTCAAGTAGTTCAGGCACAGCCTTCGTGCGCGCGATGATGGGGAGGAAGTTCGCATCCCCCGCCCACCGAGGCACGACGTGCTGGTGAAGGTGAGCGGCAATGCCTGCACCCGCGACCTCACCCTGGTTCATGCCCAGGTTGAAGCCGTGTGGTCCGGCCACCTCGCGGCTGACCCGCATGGCGGTAGCCGTCAGTTCTCCCAGCTCCACGCGCTCGGCGGCGGTCAGCTCCGTGTAGTCGGACACGTGACGGTACGGGCACACCAGCAGGTGGCCTGAGTTGTAGGGGAACAGGTTCATGAGCACAAAGCAGGTGGCCCCTCGGTGAACGATGAGTCCCTCGTCGTCAGCTTTGCCCGGCGCACTGCAGAACGGGCAGGTCCTGTCGCTCGCATCGGCTGGTTTACCTTCTCCGTGGATGTAGGCCATCCGGTACGGGGTCCAGAAACGACCGAAGCCGTCCGGGACGCCCGCGAGCTCGCGGGCGTCCTCGGTGGGCAACGGTTCGGGGTGTGTGCCCGGCTCCGTCATGGTGCTCACGCCTCGTCGAGGCCGTCGATCTGGTCGGCGTTGTTGCGCTGCTCGATGT
>ERZ773007.1716-NODE-1716-length-10125-cov-9.194340_pt1 | contig 10125 bp, 6 predicted proteins | sample MGYA00580665_ERZ773007 | MGnify/ENA primary metagenome ERZ773007 (study PRJEB29015, sample SAMEA2738122) | human oral metagenome | biome: human oral; feature: human-associated habitat; material: saliva | place: China | collected 2167 ... | reverse complement strand
TATCTTTGGCGTAGTACCATGTCTTACCACCATCAAGAGTGAAGAAATCAGATTTGACTTGGCTTCCATCAGCATTGAAGTAATAGTTAAGGTGGTCAATCGTTTGACGACCTGTAGCGAGGTTACCATCCTTATCAGCATGGTACCACTTGCCGTTCACTTCGAAGAACTTGTCTTTAACCTTGTAACCATTATCTACAGTGTAGTAGCTAATCTTGCCATTTTCAGTAACAAATTCACCTTTAACTTGGGCACCATTTGCACGGAAGTAATAGTCGTGACCGTCCAAAGTAAGGGCACCTGTCACATTTTTACCAGCTGCATCACGGTAGAACCATGTTGAGCCATCTGTTGTGTAGAATTCACCCTTCTTAGCTTGTGCATAGCCTTGATCGTTGAATTCATACCAGATACCATCGATTTCTGCCCAACGATTTGTGTAGGCATTACCTGAATTTTTATCAAAGAAGTAGAGTTTTCCGTCTGGAGTCACATACTTAGTACCTTTAGCTTGGAAGCCATTTTCATCAAAGTATTGCAATCCTCCACCAGCATAAGTCAAGCCAACAGCCATTTCTCCAGTTGGTGAGAAATAACGGAATTTAGCTTCTGTTTCTGAAGTACCTTCTTTCGGTACATCGAATACAAAGTAACCATCTTTGTACTGCTCACCAAAGCTACCAAAGTAATAATATTTACCATCTTGCTGATAAATAGAATCGCGAAGCTGGATACCATTTGGCAAGAAGAAATAAGTCTTACCATCGATATCTTGACGACCAGTCAACATATAACCTTCTTTATCGAAGTAATAGTAATTTCCACCATATTTAATGAAAGCATTCTTAGCTTGGAAACCACTATTATCAAAGTAGGCCATACCCTTACCATCATAGTAGAAACCTGTCTTACCACCTTGGTCTGTCAAAGGTTTTGGCAGGAAGATGCCATTATCAGTAACTTGATAATAGCGACCAGTAGCATCGTTGCTGAGAACATAACGATTACCACGACCAAGGATATTTGTACCATTCATGTACTTAGCGGACCATTGCTTGATTTTAACAGATGGATCAATCTTCTTACCAGTTGAAATCATCACATCTTCAAACAACTGTGGATATTTCTTTTGGAGCTCATCAAGGAACTCACCACCATATTGAGCTTGGAAGTCCTTACCTGATGATTTAGAATTTGCAACATATAAAGTGTTATTGATATAAGCATTGGCCTTTGGAGTACCATAACTATTAGCACGTGTTGCTGTTACCACTTCTTGTCCTGGCAATTGGTAAAGTTGGTCTGGTACCCAGTCAGCAATTGCTTGAATACCTTGCTTGTGAAGGGCTTTAAGGGCATTACGAAGATCTTCTTTAGAACCGTATTTGTTATTCTTACTCATGGCAAGGTCATAGCGGTCCGTAAAGGCATAACCATTTTGGATAACAGAATCAAGGAAGGTACGGTCATCAGCCGATACAAATTGAGGAGCCATCTCGAATGATGTGATTCCCCATGACTTGAAGAGTTCTGCGTTTTCTGCAATCAATTTATTAGTATATTGGCTATCGTTTTCAACAAAATCTTGGAAGTTTGAGAAGCCTTCATAGATAACTTGTGAATCCAATGCTTCAGTAGCAGAAAATGTCTTATCAAGTTTCTTATCTGAACCTTTAACACGGATATCTTGGTTATCAGGTGCGCCTACTGGTACCCATACACCAAGATAACCTCTCATATCAACAGTTCGATACCCCTTGATTTCATCCCCACTGAAAGACAAGTTTCCTTCAGAATCAGTGTATTTAATTTTTCCAGCTGCTGCTGCATCATTCTCGTAAGTGACAATTCCCTTATCAGTACCAAGAAGTAATGGTCGGTAGGCTTGGTTAGCATGGAGTTTACCCATATTAACTTTCAAAGTACCATCACCCAATGAGAAATCCTGATCATTGGCAATAAGAGTCAACATACCAGAATGTTTACTTGTTTCTGCTACACCCGTAGTTTGGTCAGCAGTCATAATATCTTTACCGTAACGAACAGAAGACAAGATCTCTTTTCCATTGAACGTGTCGACTTTCATCGATTGTCCACCTGAAACGTATTTCATACGGTTCTTCAAGAGTGTTGTGATAGTATCATAGTAAGGAGACTTAGTAGCCATATATTGGCCATTATCCGTATAAAGATCTCCATAATAAACACGAGTTACCTGTTCCATGTTTTGAAGAATCAAAGCATAGGCAGCTGGGATATTGTTAATCGTATAACGTTTTTCTGCCTTCTTCATATCTTCATTATAGATTTCAAAGGCACGTTTCAATTCAGCATCAGTCATGGTATAACCATCTGATTTTGGATTGATTTCTTTTTGAACAATATCACGAATGATATCTTGAACAAGGTTATCATGAGCACGCGCAAAGATATAGTTAGCTTGTGTATCTCCATACTTACTATTATTTGTACGGTCTGTCAAACTGCTAGTAATCAAATCTTTCAATGACGAGCCCGATCCATAAAGTGCCCCCATAATTGCATAACGAAGGTTATTATCCATGGCAAGGGCTGCACCATCATGTTTTTGATTATAAGCATTATCATTTAAATCCCAAGCTTCAAGGACAGAAATGTGGGCAAGCGCATTGGCTTCAGATTTATCCACACCAAAGGCTGCACGGAAGTAGTTTGTATAGACTTGGAGAAGGTCTGCATCAACATTATCAACTGCATCAACACGGATACCATCAAAGTTAGCATCCTTATCACCCATAACGATTGAACCCCAGTTCATGAGGTAGTGGATTTGGTTTAACTGCTCAGCTTGCACAACTGGATTTGAGTTATCAACGTCATTGGCAAGTAGGAACTCATAACCTCCCAAGTATCTTCCTGTGCCATTTAGAGAGCCATCTTGGTTAGTTGGTGTACGGTTAAGCAAACGGTAATCAGAATTTGCCCAAGGTGTCTTATCATTATTGACATAAAGAAGAGCTCCCCCTTGAAGGTGGTCAGCAAGGGTATAGTTTTCAGTTGCAACACTCCACTGCTCTTGCTCTTTTACAAAAGACTCAATTGCTTGACGAAGCCATTCAGTTGATTTTTTAGCTGAAATTTCTTGTTCAATCTTAATTTGAATTGCCTTAGCAGCTGCATTCAATTCTGACTGACTTTGGCTGGTTGAATAAGTTGCGTTTAGGTTAAAGTGCTTAGAGAAGGTATTGAGGTAGGAAACTTGTGTATCTACATCAGGCCACCATGCCATCAAAAGTGGACGGAAGTCTTTCTCAGTTGATACACGCCATTTTTCACCATTTTCCAAAATAGTGACTGGACGATACCAGCTGTTTGGTGTCAAGTACCCATCTACCAACTCGAAGCTTTCTTTCTTAGAGTCGTAAGCACGGTTATGTGAAGAGAAAGCATCAACTAGATTAGTTGTACCTGGTGTGAATGAGTGTGTTGATGTGCTTGTCAAAGCACCGTCTTTACCGAAGTAAAGCAACTGGCCATTAACAGAAACAGCAAAGTTTGTTTTATAGGAACCGTCTTCTTTGACATAGTAGTACTTGCCATCAACCTTCTTGATGTTGTCCAAAGAGAGCGCTGCTGTTTCTTCTTTTTCAGTCACACCAGATTTTGGTTTTTCAGCTACTGTAAGCGTCGTATCTGTCGCTGTAGCTGCATTTGCTGGTGTTTCTGTAGCACCATTAGCTACGGCCGCACGATCAGTTACTGCTGGTGTTTCTATAGCACCATTAGCTACGGCTGCACGATCAGTTGCTGCTGGTGCTGCCGTATTAGCAGTTGTAGCCGTTGCTGGTGCTGGAGTTGCTACAGTATCTTTATCAGCCGCCTTGTCATTTGTTACTGTTGTAACATCTGTCGTAGCAGTTGCTGCTGGAGTCGCTACTTCATGCGTTTCGACCACAACATCGCTTTCAGCTGTCGTAGTAGCAACTGGTTCTGTTGTTTCATCGGCTGAAACCTTTTGATTAGCTACTGTAGCACCACCTACAATAGAGGCAAGTGCTGCCGAAGTGACGGCAATCGTCACCCATTGCTTCTTAACTTTGTGAAGCTTGTAATGTACCTTTTTTCCCATTTTAGGTCCTCATTTCATTTTCCTAGTTTGAATGAAAATCTACATAATTCAAACAATTTCATTATAGCATATTTTTTTCAAGTATTTGGAAACTTTATCAGATCTTTTAACTTTTTAATCATAATGTAAATTGAAAAACATTTCGACAAATATTAAAAACTACCGAATCTAGAAAACGGTAGTCTTTTTCTATTTTTTAGGAAAGTTTTTAGAGGTCATTGGTTAAGCTATCTCTATGCAATCAGTTGGCAATTTTTAAGCCAGCTATTAAGCAAAAACCACGTTATGTTGAACCCTGTAACTGACTAAAAAGAGCAAGGTTTCTGTGACCAATTTTGCCAGAACCAGTCCCAAACCAATGGCAACTAGACTACTAAGTAAGAAATAATTACAAGCCAAGAGGACCAGGACCAACATAAAGTAGCGAACACTCGATCTAAAGAGGGAGCTTGTCGGATTGAAGACCACATTAGCGTTTAGTAGACACTGGCTGGAAGCCGAAATCACTCGAGCTAGCACGACCGAAAGGAGGAGATTTTTCGTCATGGCAAAGAGCACAAATAAGGCGGTTGCATCAATGACTGAGGCCAAGACGGCCGTGCCAGAGAACTTTAAAAAAGGGCTGTAAATACGGATGGAATCACGAATGGGCCGAAAGTGCGAGCTTTTATTCTCCTCCAGATAAACGGTCTCTATTGGGACTTCAGAGATTTGGTGGCCTGACTTCTTGGCTTCAATTAACATGTTAAACTCGTACTCAAAACGATTGCCATCCAGATTAAGAAGCCATGGGATAAGGTCTGTTGACATGCCTCGAAGACCAGTCTGGGTATCCGTTACCTTTTGACCAGTTACTAAACGGAAGAGCCCAGCGGTCACTTTATTGCCAAAGCGGCTTCGTGCTGGCACTTTCCCTACAAAGGCACGCGCACCCAAGATAAGATGGCTTGGATTTTCCTCGGTCGCCTTGGCTACACGGACAATATCCTTAATCAGATGCTGACCATCGCTGTCAACTGTGACAATAGGTTGAGCCGAAAGGTGCTGCCCCACCACTTCTTCTTGAATGTGCGCGAAGGCAGTCTTTAGAGCAGCTCCTTTTCCTTTATTAATCGGGTGTTTAAGGACTGTAGCTCCCAAAAGAGCCGTTTCGTCATAAAAATCGTCATAGCGTGGACCACTCCCGTCATTGACAACAATAATGCTCGCTTTAGGGAGTTTTACAGTAATATCTTGAACCACCTGAATCAGGCGAATGTCTGGTTCATACGCTGGAATAACAATATACATAGGCACTTCCTTTCTGTTTCATCCTATGATGCTTTATTGGTCTCCACCAAAGCCACCTGCTGGGCCACCACCTTGGGGACCACCACCGCCACCAGGCATTGAGTTTTCAATCTTGGTTTGTTTTTCACCATTAATGGTAATGTCACCACCGGTATAGGTCGCAGAACCATCGAAATCAAAGCCAGATTGACCAGTCAAATTGATCGTTCCCCCCGATACAATAATATCGCCGTTGGAATCGATTGGATCTGTATCACCCTCACCGACCTCAACATTTAGAGTTCCACCAGTCATCTTGAAGAAAATCTCACTTTGACTGGCATTAGCATTGGCTGCATTGACACCATCATCCGTTGCGTAAACATCGATGTTTCCACCATTGATGGTCACAGATTTCCCTTCAATACCCTCGGTTGATTTTTTAACTTTGTAAGTACCACTATCAATAATCAGGTCACCAGAGGCATGAATACCATCGTCACCAGCATTGATAGTCATGGTATTATCAGACAGATACATGGTACCTACTGATGTATCGTCATCATTGTCGACCTTAACACCATCTTCTTCGGCTTCAATGGTCATGGTTGTTCCTGTGATATTAAGTTCATCATTGACATTGAAGGCATCACCGACTGAAGTAATCTTGTAAGTACCGCCTGTTATATGAAGACTGTCGTTTGCTTTAATACCATTGTTTTTCTTGGCATCAATGTTTAGAGTACCTGACCCATTAATGGTCAAATCTCCCTTAGAGAAAATCACGGCATCCACATCTTCATCACTATTAGAACTTGAATCAGAGAGGGTACTAGTGGTTCCATCTTTAAGCGTCAGATAGACATGACCGGCACTTGTGGCATTGATTGGTGCATTTGTATTTGTCATGGTAGCACCATCTAGAACAATATGGACATCGTCTGAATCACCAGCGTCCACCTTGATTTGCACACCATCAGATTTTCCAGAAATGACATAGGTGCCAGCTTTGGAGATGGTTACAGTTGAACCTGATACCGCTACACCATCTCCTGAAATATCCGCAGATGAGCCTGATAACTTAATCGTAGAGGCTGAACTTTCATCATAAGATGTGTCTGAGTCTTTTGAAGTGAAATAGTTGCTCTTGTTATTAGTCGTTTTATTAGTCGTTGCGGTTACAGCACTTGTTTTTGAACTTGTAGTTGTCCCAGTTGATTGATTGTTTGATTGGCTACAAGCTGTCATGACTGTTAGGGCAGTCGCACAGGTTAATAAAATCGTCCATTTTTTTAGTTTTTTTGATTTCATTTTTTTCCTCTCGGGTTCGTTTTGATGATTCCAGTTTACGGGACTTAGCTAAAACATTTCTGAAGGTTAACTAAAATTTTTCTTAAGTTAAGTTTGCTGAAAGTTTGACTTAGGACTTCTTTCAGAAAAATCCCATAAACTAATAGGCAAGCAAACAAGAGCTATAAAAAGTTTCTGTCCGCTCAACTTTTTACTATAAAACAAAAAAGAATAAAAACAATAAGGCGACTGTTTAGGGATAGATGTGCTGCCACAGCACCCTATTTTCCTGTGAGTTGCTTTACGGCTTTGTATCTTGTCTATAAAAGGAGTTTTTTCATGGTTAAACAATTGGAAACACGTTTTAAACGTATTGAAACGAAATATGTGGTCTCAAAGGAAAATCTTGAAGACCTGCTCGCTGATCTTAAGGAGTATTTGGTAGAGGATGATTATCCGACATCTACCATTTCAAATATTTACTTTGATACGGATAATTTTGACGTCATCCAAGATGCCTTAGATGGTAATCACCGTCAAGAGAAAATCCGCATGTGTACCTACCTAGCCAATCCCAAAATGGATAGTAAGGTTTTTCTAGAGATCAAAGCTAAAGATGAGGAGGGAATCGGTCATAAGTTTCGTCTCGTTTCAACACCGCTTGCCATCACTAACTTGATGACAGACGGTAAGAATCATAGCCAAATCACCGATCGTCAGCTCTTACAGGATATTCATCAGTTACGCCAGCGCTATGATGGAGGCCTCAAACCTCGCATGTATATCTACTACGACCGCTTCTCTATGAAAGAAAAAGAGACTATCGAAGGCTATGCCTACAATAAAGTTCGTGTTACCCTAGACCAAAATCTGACTTACCGTGATGAAGACATCAGTCTCTTTAAGGGAAATCATGGGGTTCCCCTTCTTGATGAAGATACGATAATCATGGAAATCAAGGCACCTGGTCAAAAGCCAGAATGGCTTCAAGCTATCTTAGACAAACATGGTTTGGAAGAGCAGAAATTCTCAAAATACAGCTGTGCCTATCATAAGTCTCAAGGTCTAGACTACGGGCCACATCCTGTTCAAGAAAAAGGAGCTGCTGCCTATGTCTAATCTCTTCAATTCTATCTTTAATGATGCAACCGCAACTGCAAGTCCCCTTCAACTCATGCTGGCCTTACTGGTCAGCCTTGTTTTAGGCTTGGCCCTGACCTGGACTTATAAATACCGAACCCTCTATACCAGAGAATTTGTCATTAGTTTGACCCTACTGCCATGCTTGATGACCCTAGTTATCTTCCTTGTCAACGGTAGTTTAGGGACCTCTATCGCCGTTGCGGGGACCTTTAGTCTCATTCGTTTTCGTTCTGCTACCAGCGGTTCCAGAGAGCTAATCGCCGTCTTCATGGCCATGATTATCGGTCTGGCATCTGGGACAGGCTATTTGCTACTGGCCGTCCTCTTCACCACCTTTCTATTAGCTATTTGGCTCCTTTTGGAAAATCGTCAAAGTCGTACCGACAACCAACGTCGTAGACTCCTGACCATTAACGTCTCCTACCAAGACTTGATTGATCAAAAAATCACTAAAGCCTTGCTCAATTTCACCAGTGAATGCGACCTAATTTCCCTTAACACCACAGGTGGGGGTGAGAGCATGCAGCTAGTCTACGAAGTGGACTTGAATCCCCAAGTGGATGACTTCCAATTGACGAATCACTTGATTTCAAACATCGAAAATTGTGATCTTGCCCTAACCAAAAAAGCTAAAAAGAAAAAGAATTTGTAAGATAAAAAGACATCTCCGACTTATTTCGGAGATGTTTTTGCATGTTTTGAGGTTAACATTTTCACTTAGCTATAGCCTCTACTTCTATGCAGCCAGTATGGAGTGCGTGATTATCGACAGAAAGCAAAATATCTGCTAATAATCTTCATCTTGGATAACCTTACCATCTTGTACGTTAAAAGTGTAGTGGATGTACTTGTCCTTGTTATAATCACTACTATCTTCATCAGTTGAGAAATAATAAAATTCGTACTCTCCGTCTGGTAGTTTGCTAGCATCTAGTTTATTCGCTGCCTCTTTTAAATCGTTCTTACTAGTATTTTCTGTATCGCCGACTTCTATTCTCATAGTGACAAGGTGTTCATCAAGCATTGTTTGGTAGGGAATTTGATAATAGCCATAAAAATCATTCTTCCCATTTTTACGGTTTTCTTCAGCTAAATGAACTTTACGACTATTAGCTTCTTGATCTATCAAAGTATTATCACTGAAGGAGAATTCTTCAATATCAAGGTCTAAAGATTGCTTTTTAAGTTCCTTGAAGAGTTTTTGCTCTTCTTTTTTTACAGATTTTTGTTGTAAATAGGTTTGCGAGTAAAGGCCAGGAGTCTTATATTCTTCACCATTAACTGTCCAGTCCAGGTTAAAAGTAATTTTTGAATCTAATGATATAGTTTGATTATCGTAGGTTTCTTCTGAATAGGTATAATCGACATAAATACCATCTGAATCTAGAAACACCTTTTTGATATTCTTAACTTGGACCTTCCCCTTAAAACCATTATGAGCCAAGATTTTTTGCGTTTTTTCCCTGGCTTTTAAGTAAGAATTTGGAAGTACAACTGTACAACCAACTAAAAGACTTGAACAGAGAAGGACAATAACTAAACGAGAAAGAGTTATGATATAAGGAGTTAGTTTCTTCATAAGACATCCTTCCTTTCCTCAATCATTTGTAAAAACAAGCACACCGAATCCTTCAAATAAAACGAGCTTTCTTCACTTTTATTATAGCATTTTAAAGCGCTTTCTCATGGTAGTTAGAGGAACAAAATGATTAGAATTACTCTAGCAAAAAAACCTGAATCACTTCAGGCTTTTCGTTTTAGTCTCAATTGGTTGATATAATCGTCAATAATCCGTTACTTCTTTTCGGTCATGGACATTGCTTTGCTTGCCCTGACGTGCTTTAAGTACGGCTTCAACGTCTTCAGGGCTGACCCCTGTTTCAACGAGCATGACTGCTAGGTGATAGAGGACGTCTGCTGTCTCGTTGGCAATTTCTTCTTTATCAGCATTTTTGGCCCCAATCACAACTTCTGTCGCTTCTTCACCAACCTTTTTAAGAATCTTGTCCAGCCCCTTGTCAAAAAGGTAATTGGTATAAGACCCTTCTTTGGGATTCTTTTTTCGATCTAAGGCTTCCTTATAAAGTGTTTCTAACATAGCTACTCCTATCTGTCTTGTCTGTCATCATATATATCCGTAAAGAAACAGCTGTAGGCTCCTGTATGACAGGCTGCCCCTTCTTGTTCCACGGCGATAAGCAAGGTGTCCTGATCACAGTCAGTCTTGATGCTTTTAACATGTTGGAAATGACCAGATGTTGCTCCCTTATGCCAAAGCTCATTTCTAGAACGGCTCCAGTAATGCATTTGTTTGG
>ERZ773007.1714-NODE-1714-length-10131-cov-2.963478_pt1 | contig 10131 bp, 10 predicted proteins | sample MGYA00580665_ERZ773007 | MGnify/ENA primary metagenome ERZ773007 (study PRJEB29015, sample SAMEA2738122) | human oral metagenome | biome: human oral; feature: human-associated habitat; material: saliva | place: China | collected 2167 ... | reverse complement strand
GGGTAAATGAACAAAGCATCAATTCATCATTATGTCCAAGTGTCTGGGATAAGCTGTATGAAAAATATAGCCACGATGAACTTGCAAGTTTGGGAAACGGTCAAAGTGTTGGCGTTTGCCATGATGTGGAAAACCCAAGCACAATAAACTATATGGCAGGCTATATTGTTAATGATGTAGATAAAGCAAGAAGCATGGACTTAGATGTTTTAGAAGTTGATGAAGCAGAGTATGCCGTTGTAGAGTTAACAGGATGTGTTCCAGATTGCATTCATACCGGATGGAAATATGCGATGGAGGTATTCTTTCCTGAGCATGGCTATGTTCATTCAGGAAAACCTGACTTTGAATATTATTATGAAGGTGATATGCACAGCAATGATTATAAAATGGAGCTGTGGATTCCGATAACTAAAGCTTAGAAAACAGGTTTGTAAAGATAAAAGAGATTCCATTTCAAGAGGATTGGGGAGATAGAAGAAGTATGCTGAACATCAGCCAACTATCTACAAAGTATAGAATTAAAAAATGGAGCAGGTTTTGTTGTGGTTAAAGCAGGAGATATAATGACAATGCCAGGATTACCTAGAGTTCCAGCTGCTGAAAGTATTGATGTTGATGATGACGGAAATATTGTTGGTGTTTTTTAAAAGGGAGGAAATATGATAAAGCCAAATGTTGAGTTTGACATTATTACAGATATTGGTGTTGATTTTTTAAAAGAAAACAATATAAAAGGTTTGATTTTGGATGTTGATAATACTTTGATTGATTTGAGTAGAAATAAAATAGAGGGTCTTGATGATTGGATTGATTCTATTATTAAATCAGGTATTAAAATTGCAGTTGTTTCAAATGGAAGAAAGAAAAAGCAAATTGATTTGTTAACTAAAAAACATGGGTTAATTTATGTATTTTTTGCATTAAAGCCATTTAAAAGTGGAATAAAAAAAGCAAAAAAAGAGCTTAATTTATGTTATAATGAAATTGCAGAAATTGGTGATCAAATATTTACTGATGTTTGGGTTTCTAATAGAACTAAAATGTTTTCTATTTTGACTAAACCAGTTGAGATGGAAAAGAGTTTTTTACAAAAATTTAAAAGAAAAGTTGAAGATTTGTATAAAGCTAGAAATTGGGGGAAATAAAAATGTATATTAATAATATCCATATATTGAGCTATTTCTTTATAGGATTGTTTGGAATGTTTTTAGGTCAGTTTATGAATTGGGTGAATATTAGATTTGCACATCATAAAAAAGTTTTTTGCAAAGAGTTATTTACGCAATATATTCCTAATCAGAAATTAAACATGTTTTTAATGTTTTCAATAATGATTTTATATGTTGTAATTTTGTATTTATTTGGAATTAGTTTAGTTACTTTGAAATATTTGTTATTAACTCCTTTATTAATTTCAGTTTTAGTAATTGATTTTAAAGAACGTATTATTCCTGATAGATTAATCTTGATATTATTTGAAATAGGAATGGTGTTTTCAATAATAGAAGGATTTGATAGTTTGAATATTTTTGTTGATAAAATATTGGGAATGATTATTGGATTTGGAATATTTGGATTAATAACATTGATTGGTGGGCTACTTACTAAAAAGAAAGCAATGGGCTATGGTGATGTTAAATTAATGGCAGCGCTTGGGCTAATATTTGGTGAGATGGGTATATTAATGATAATTGTTATATCATTTTTGATAGCTGCTATTGTTTCAATTGTATTATTAGTAATTAGAAAAAAGAAATTTACTGAATATATTGCTTTTGGCCCATATATTTCGCTTGCGTCTTTTATTGTAATGATGAGTTCAACAAATGTGTTGTTATATACATTATTAAAAATTTTTACACTTGGTACATATTCTTTAGGATAAATTAATATCTAGGAGGTATATTTTATGAATTATAAGATTGAAAATATTAAGAAAAGAATGGAAAAACTTAATATTCAAGGTATGATTATTACTAATCCGTCTAGTTTGAGATATGTTCTTGGTTTTGATGTTGAAGGTATGATATTTATTACAGATAAGGGAAACTTACTGATAACTGATAGTCGATATATAGAATATGCAAATTCTATGATTACTATTACTGATGGAATTGCTACAGCTAATATTTCTGAATTAACTGATGATGATAATTTTTCATTTTTTGAAGATTGTGAAAGAGTTGGATTTGAAGAGTTTGACTTAACTTATTCATCATATTCTGAAATGATTAGAAGATATAGAATTAGTGATATGGTTGAAACTAATGGATTAATTGAAAAATTAAGAATGATTAAAGACAATGATGAAATTAGTTATATTGAAAAAGCTTGTAATATTACTGATAATTGTTTTGAGTATTTAAAAAAGTTTATAAAGATAGGAATGACTGAAAAGGAGATAGCACTTGAAATTTATAATTATTTTATAAAACATGGTGCAGATGGATTAGCTTTTGATACTATTGTTGCAAGTGGTACAAATTCTTCTAAACCACATGCAATACCGACTGATAAAAAAATAGAATATGGTGATATTATTGTTATTGATTTTGGTGCTAAGTATAATGGGTATTGTGCTGATATGACAAGAACAATATTTGTTGGAGAAGTTAATAAAGAAGCAGAAAAATTATATAATTTTTTATTTGAAGTTCAAGCTAATGCAACAAGAAAATTTTTGGAAGGAGAAGATACAAAAGTAATTGCAAAGAGTGTTGAATATGATCTCAATCAAAAAAATTGTACATTAATTCATGCACTTGGTCATGGTGTTGGCATTGATATTCATGAAAAGCCAATTTTATCTGTTAAATCAAGTAGTATATTGAAAAATAATATGGTAGTTACTAATGAACCTGGAATTTATATACCTGGAGATATAGGAATTAGAATAGAGGATACAGTTGTAATTAATGGTAGAATACCAAGGATTTTGACAAATTCTAGTAAACAGTTGACTGTTATTGATGGATAATATGACATCTATGTGAAAAAATAAAATAAAATGTTGAAAAATAAAAAGTTTATTGTTAAAATGTTCATAATAAATATATTATGGACATTTTTTATTGTTTATATGTCTTTTAATATAAATATTTTGAAATAACATATAAAGATAAATGTTATATATTAATAAGGATGGAAAATGATAGAGTTTAAGAACGTATCTAAAAAATATGGTACAGGAACAGTAGCAGTTGATAATGCTAATTTTACAATTGAAAAGGGAGAGTTTGCTTTTTTAATAGGTGATTCTGGTTCTGGAAAGTCAACAATGATTAAAATGATGCTTAAAGAAGAAGACCCTACTTCAGGAAATATTATTATTAATGGAAGGGATATTACTAAGATAAAACCTAGTAAGGTTCCTTATTTACGTAGAAGTATGGGAATAGTTTTTCAAGATTTTAGACTTTTACCTGATAAAACAGTTTATGATAATGTTGCTTTTGCAATGTATGTTGTTAGAGCTAGTCAAAAACATATTAAGAGGCAAGTTCCAATGGTTTTGTCACTTGTTGGATTAAGTCAAAAAGCGAAAATGTATCCAAATGAACTTTCTGGTGGTGAACAACAAAGAGTTGCTTTAGCTCGTGCTATTGTTAATAATCCATCAATGCTGATTGCAGATGAGCCTACAGGAAATTTGGATCCAAATACAGCATGGGATATAATGGAACTTTTAAATGATATTAATTTAAGAGGAACAACGGTTGTTGTTGCAACACATGCTAAAGACATAGTTGATAGAATGAACAGAAGGGTTATTCGTATTGACCATGGAAATATAGTTCGTGATGAAAAAGGTGGGTATGACGGTGAGATATAACACATTTAGTTATTTAATTTCAGATGGTTTTAAAAGTTTTGGCAAACAGAAAAAAATGACTAGTGCTTCAATTATCATAATGGTTGCTACAATGGTTATGTTTGGATTATTTTTCGTAATAAGTCAAAATGTTAATTATATTGCTACACAACTTGAGAATCAGCAGGCGATTAAAGTAAATCTGAAAGATGGATTAACACAGGATGAAATTAACAATTTACAAGTTCAAATTGAGCAAATATCTGGTGTAAATAAACCAGTACAATATAAATCAAAAGCTGATGCTTTAATTACAGTTAGAACACAGCTTGGTGATAAACAAGATTTATTAGCAGGATGGGATGGTGAGAATAATCCTTTTCCAGCATCTTTTATAGTAAGGTTAACTGATTTAAAGTTAAATAAATCAGTGCAAGATGCTATTTCTAAGCTTGATGGAATAAGTGATATTAATAGTAATAATGATTTGTTATCAAATTTGGATAGAGTTGCTAATGCATTGAAAATTGTTACAGGTGTTTTGATGTCACTATTAGTTTTGATATCAGTATTTATAATTTCATATACAATTAAATTAACAGTTCATGCACGTAGAAAAGAAATTTCTATTATGAAATATGTTGGTGCAACAAATGGATTTATTAGAGGACCTTTCATAGTTGAAGGTGTTATGATTGGTATTATTTCTGCAATTATTACCCTTTCACTTATGAGTGGAATTTATAATGCTATGATTAATGGAATATTGGATTCTTCAGTATTAAGAACTTCACAAATCGAACTTTATAGATATGGACAGATATTCTTCAAATTATTAGTAGCTTATTTAATACTTGGTATTGGAATTGGTGCATTGGGAAGTGTTATTTCGATGAAGAAGTATTTGAATGTTTAATTAACTTTTTAAAAGTTAAGGAGGAATAATGAAAAAATATAAACTTTTAGTGGCTTTAATGTTATTGATTGCACTTATTGGTAAATCAGTGATATCTCTAGGAGTTACTCAAGCTGATGTTGATGCAGAAAAGAAAAAAGCAGATCAATTAAAAACAGAAGCTGAACAAAAGAAAAAAGAATTGACAAATATAAAATCAGATAAAGCTGTTGCTACTACTGATTTAAACACTATTAATAGTCAGATTGATAGTTTACAATCTGAAATTGATGCTCTTGGTGAAAATTTAGATGAATTAAATTCTGAAATAAAGACTAAGGAAAATGAAATAAAAGAAAAAGAAAAAGAATATAAAGAAAAGGAAGCTATTCTTAAAAAGAGATTGGTTGCTATATATAAGAATGGTGGAACTTCGTATTTAGATGTTTTATTTAGTTCTGCAAATTATGTTGATATGCTTTCTTCATATGATGTTGTTGAAAAAATAGCAGAATCTGATAATAAGTTAATGGATGAAATTCAAAAGACAAAAGAAAGTTTAGAAAATAATAAAAAGGAATTAGAGAATAAAAAATCTGATGTTGAAAAAACTAAAAAGCAAAAAGATGAAAAGAACGCGCAATTAAATGTTGCTAAAAAACAGAAACAAACAGAAGTTGATAAATTATCTGATAAAGAAAAGGCTACACAAACTGAAATTGACAATAAACAAAAAGCTATACAACAGGCAGAACAGTCAATGGCTAGTATTTTTAAAAAATTACAAGCTCAGCTTGCAGCTCAAAAGGCTGCTGAAGAAGCTAGAAAAAAAGCTGCTGCATCTAAACCAAGTTCTAGTGGTTCTTCTAAAGGAAGTAGTTCTACAGGATTAGCTGGATTAAATTTTGATGGTACATTCCAATGGCCAACGACAACTAAATTAGTTACTTCTAGAATGAAGTTTAGATGGGGAAGAATGCATAAAGGTATTGATATAGGAGTTGCTTATCAACCAGTTTATGCAGCTGCTTCGGGCATTGCATATAATGCGTATAATCCTGGTGGATATGGTACATATGTAATGTTATTCCATGGAAATGGATATGTTACTTTATATGGACATTTGAGTACTTCAAAAGTTGCAGATGGACAGACAGTATCTAAAGGACAGGTTATTGCTATTTCTGGTAATTCTGGTGGAAGTACTGGTCCACATTTACATTTTGAAATAAGAAGAGCAGAATCTGCTGCAGATTTCTTTAGTAAATCACCGTTAGATCCTTTACAATATTTACCTGGTGGTTATACATTAAATGAATAATTTTAATATATAAGGTACATATTTATGTACCTTATATAAAAGTATAGGAGGCATAGTTATGAGTAATATAATAAAACAAGTTTTTATTAGTTTAATATGTATAATTATGCTTTTTTCTTTTTTTAGTAATAGTTTTGCTATAAATGAAGTTAATAATAATCAAATTAATGCAGTTTCTAATAATACTAATAATGTTGTTAATAATACAAATATTGTTAGTAATACAACTAGTGATGTTAAACCATTAACATTGCAACAACAAAAAGATGCAGTTAATGAGAATTTAAATAAGGCAAATGAACAGTTAGCTTATGTTCAAAATGAGTTGTCACAAGCAGTTCTTAAGATTCAAGATTTGCAAGATAAAATTAATGGATATGAGTCTACTATCTCGAAAATTAATTTAGAATATGGAAAATTACAAGAGAAAGTAGAGCAAAATGAAGTAGCTTTGATTAAACAACAAGTTAGATATGATGCTCAAGAAGAACTATTAAAAAAGAGATTGGTTGCTGTCTATAATAAAGGCAATATTTCGTATTTAAATGTTTTACTTGGTGCTAATAATTTTATAGAGTTCTTATCTTTATATTCTGCAGTTAATCAAATAGCTAAGTATGATAAAGCACAATTGGACAATATGAAAGCAGAAAAGAATGAGATTCAAAAGAAAAATGATGAAATTATGAAGCAAAAAGAAGATATTCGAGTTGCTAAAGCGAATGCACAACAGCAAGAGGTTTTATTGACAAATACAAAGATACTTATGGAAGGATATAAACAGAGCTTAACTGAAAGTGATAAACAAATAAATGCGCAAATTACAGCATATAAGGCACAGCAACAAGAAATAGAAAATATGATTACACAATCAATTGTTCAGTCAACTTATGAATTATCTTATGCTGGTGGAGTAATGATTTGGCCTACTTTAAAGTCTGGTTATATTACATCACCATTTGGTAATAGAATGCATCCAATTCAAGGTATTGTTAAAGCACATCATGGTATTGACATTAGTGGTGCTATTGGAACTCCAGCATTTGCAGCAGCAGATGGTGTTGTAATTTATTCTGGCTGGATGGGTGGTTATGGTAATGCTATTATGATTGATCATGGTGTTGATAGTAATGGTAATAAAGTAATCAGTTTATATGGACATAGTAGTAAATTGTTAAAAAATGTTGGAGATGTTGTTAAACAAGGTGATACTATTTTAGAAATTGGTTCTACTGGAAATTCTACAGGGCCACATTTACATTTTGAAATTAGAGAAAATGGAATACCTACAGATCCTAAAAAATATTTATCAAATGATAATAGTTAAAGTTGAAAGGAGTTTTTATGAAAGATTTTAAGTCTTTTGGTAGAATGTTATATACAATTGTTATTACAGCAATTGTTACTACAATTATAGTCCTTGTAGTGGTATTTGGTGCAAATGGTTCTTCACCTTTTTCGCCTAAACTTAATAATAAAGACATGTCTGGTTTAATTTCTAAATTAAATGTAGTTCAAAAAAAGATTGATGAACAATATTTAAAAAAAGCTAATTCATCTGATTTAAATGAGTGGGCAGTTAAAGGTTATGTTGCTGGTTTAAAGGATAAATATAGTCAATATTACACTGCACAGGAAATGAAAGAGATGCTGGATGAGACTAGGGGACAGTTTGTAGGTGTTGGTATATATCTTACAAAAGATGTTACTAATAATGAAATTGTTATTTATGATACAATTAAAGGTTCACCTGCAGCTGAGTCTGGAATAAAAAGTGGTGATATATTAATTGCTGTTGATAATGTTGCGTGCAATGGTGATGATTTTGATAAGATTACAGAGAAAATTAAAGGTACTAAGGGAACTGAAGTATCTTTAAAGATTAAAAGAGATAAAAAGGAAGAACTCGTTTTTACAATGAAGAGGAATAAGGTTGTTGTTGAAAATATTGAATCACAAATGATTGATTCTGAAATAGGATACATTTATATTAAATCGTTTGAAGGTGATGCTACTTTTAAGCAATTTAGAGAAGCTTATGATAATTTGGTTTCTAAAGGTATGAAGAAATTAATTGTTGACGTTAGAAATAATGGTGGTGGTATTATGGAACAAGCATTATATATTGGCGAATTGTTTTGTAATCCTAATCAAAAATTAATTATTGAGAAAGATAAGGATGGTTTGGAAAAAACTACTTTATCAAAAAATGAAAAAGTAATAACAATGGATACAATTTTATTGGTAAATCAATATTCTGCAAGTGCATCTGAAATTTTAGCAGGTATTTTAAAAGAAAATGTACAAAATGTTAAAATTATTGGAGTTAAAACTTATGGAAAGGGTGTTGTTCAAGGATTATTTACATTACCAGATCAAAGTGGTTTGAAATTAACGATTGAAGAATATTTTACACCAAAACATAGTGAAATTAATGGCATTGGAATTACTCCAGATGTTGAAGTGAAAGATTATCAATTTAAAGGTGAACTTGATGAAGATAATGATAAACAATTTATTAAAGCACTTGAATTATTAAAGGAAAATAATGATTAAAATTATGATTTTGTGTTTTAAAAAATTATATATTATGGAAAAAACAAAAGTTGAAAAAAGTTAAAAAACTTTAAAAAAAGTGTTGACACCTTGGGATATTTTTATTATAATAAGAATGTCCTAAGGATAGACGGTCGCTTAGCTCAGTTGGTAGAGCATCTGCCTTACAAGCAGGGGGTCATAGGTTCGAGCCCTATAGCGACCACCATTATATTTTTGGCCTGGTAGTTCAGTTGGTTAGAACGCCGCCCTGTCACGGCGGAGGTCGACGGTTCGAGTCCGTTCCAGGTCGCCATTTTTTATTTAAGTTAAAACTTAAAATGTTGATGTGGAATTTTAAGTTTCACATTTTATTTTTTTATAAGCCTCGATAGCTCAGTTGGTAGAGCAAAGGACTGAAAATCCTTGTGTCACTGGTTCGATTCCAGTTCGAGGCACCAAATAAAAGACTTTAGATTATATCTAGGTCTTTTTTTATTTTTGTTTAATATTGTTGAAAGTACAACTTGACAATCTGTGTATATATATATTATTCTATAATAATAATTAAATATGCTATTTCTTGCCTAGGTGAGAAAATTTAAAACTAGGCTTTAAGTCTAGTTTTTTGTGTTTTATAAATGGTATGGAAGGGATGTGATATAATTTTATATTTTATAAATTAATTTTAGAGGAGGAATTTATATGTTAAAGAAAATACTTATTGGAGTGTTGATTTTTATAATTGGAGTTATTGTTGGAGCATTTTTAGTAGTTTTTTGTAGAAATATGATACTCGCGAGACCACCAAAGGTCGTGGATTATAATAAGGAATCTCAAAAAAGAATTGAAGAAGAGAATCAAAGATTAAAAGAAAAAAAGCAATTGCCTGCTAATATGATGTCAGTTAATACGTCAGGGGAATTAAGTAAAGATACTCAAAATGAAATAGAGGCAATAAATAAAAAACGTGAACAGTCTATAAAAGAAACAATGGAGCAAGCTGAGAAAGTACTTAATATAATGAGAAAATATAAAAATAAAGAATTAGAAGATTTTTATAAATTGGTAGGAATGAGGGATCTTACAAAAGTTGATGTAAAATATGCTTCAAATTTTGATCAAATAGTTTTTGATATGTATAGATATTCGAATATTACTAAAGAAGAAAAAGCAATTTTAAAAGAATACTTAGCAGATGGATTAGATAGTTATAATTATCAAACAAATCCAAAATTATTAGAAGAAATAGAAAAAGAATTAAATATTAAATAGCAAAAATTAACAACTATTATTAATTACTCCTTTTTAAATGACAAAATAGTAGTCAAATAAGCTAGTATAATTAAAAGTAAAAATTTAATTATTCTAGCTTATTATTATATAAAATAATAATAAAGTACCTAATTAAAGGTACTTTTTTTATTGTCTAAAATAACTGTCTAATAAGTGTCTAAATGCTGTCTAATTAGACACTTATCATCTTTCTTCTTCATTCTCTTGGCTTTTAGAACTTTCTTCTGTTGCTTCGGTTTTTGGTTGATTTTGTTTTTTAGATCGTATTAA
>ERZ773007.1708-NODE-1708-length-10155-cov-4.314356_pt1 | contig 10155 bp, 7 predicted proteins | sample MGYA00580665_ERZ773007 | MGnify/ENA primary metagenome ERZ773007 (study PRJEB29015, sample SAMEA2738122) | human oral metagenome | biome: human oral; feature: human-associated habitat; material: saliva | place: China | collected 2167 ... | reverse complement strand
AATAAATTTTTAAAAAATAGATAAATATAAAAACTAAATTTCTATTGACAAATGAAAAAGTTAGGGTATAATTATTATGTAAAGAATATGTGAAATTATAAACTTGTAAATTTTAGATTATTGCTATTTGGGTTAGACAAAACTGAAATGGTGGGGAATGGCTCTAAATGAATATTTTCCCCTTTTAGTTTTGTTTTTTTGTTTATTTTATAGTTTTTATTTTAAGATTAATTATATACTGGAGATATTTCTAATTTTGCTTTTGATTTTAAATAACTAAAAATATGAAAATTATTAAGGAGGAAATAGAGATGGGATTTATAAAAGACTTTTTGTGGGGTGGAGCTACTGCTGCAAATCAGCTTGAAGGTGCTTATGATGTGGATGGAAGAGGACTTGCCAATGTGGATTTGTCACCAGTTGGGGAAGATAGGCTTGCTGTGATTACTGGGAAGCGAAAAATGCTGGAATTTGATGATGAACATTTTTATCCTGCTAAAGGAGCGATTGATTTTTATCATAGATATAAGGAAGATATTGCATTGTTTGCTGAGATGGGATTTAAGACTTATAGAATGTCGATTGCATGGACTCGGATTTTTCCGAATGGAGATGAAGAAACTCCGAATGAAAAAGGACTTGAATTTTATGAAAATGTATTTAAGGAATGTAGAAAATATGGGATTGAACCATTAGTTACAATAACTCACTTTGATTTTCCGATTCATTTAATCAAGGAATATGGTGGATGGAGAAACAGAAAAGTTATTGATTTTTACAAGAGATTGTGTACTGTAATTTTCACTAGATATAAAGGACTTGTAAAATACTGGCTTACATTTAATGAAATTAATATTTTGTTGCACGCACCGTTTATGGGAGCTGGAATTGTGTTTGAAGAAGGGGAAAATAAAAATCAAGTTTTATACACAGCGGCACACAATGAATTGGTGGCAAGTGCTTGGGCTACAAAAATTGGGCATGAAATTGATCCTGAAAATAAAATTGGATGTATGCTTGCGGCTGGAAAATTTTATCCATTAACTTCTAAGCCTGAAGATGTCTGGGTTGCGCTTGAAAAAGACAGGGAAAACTATTTCTTTATTGATGTTCAGGCTCGTGGATATTATCCTGATTATGCTAAGAAATTTTTTGAAAGAGAAAATATAAATGTTGGAATTACAAGTGAAGATGAAGAAATTTTAAGGGAAAATACAGTTGATTTTGTAAGTTTTTCATATTATACAACTCGTTGTATTTCTTCCGAAGCTGATAAGCTTGGAGAAGGAAACTTGTTAAAAACAATGAGAAATCCGTACATTGAAGTGACAGATTGGGGATGGGGATTAGATCCGTTAGGATTTAGAACAACAATAAATGAAATTTATGACAGATACCAAAAGCCGCTGTTTGTTGTGGAAAATGGGCTTGGAGCTGTGGATATTCCAGATGAAAATGGGTATGTGGAAGATGACTACAGAATAGATTATTTAAGAGATCATATAAAGGCAATGAAGGAAGCAGTTGAACTGGATGGAGTGGAACTTCTAGGATATACAACTTGGGGACCTATCGACTTGGTAAGTGCGGGAACTGGAGAAATGAAAAAACGTTACGGATTTATCTATGTAGATAGAGATAACGATGGAAATGGAACGTTAAAGAGAAGCAAGAAAAAATCATTTGACTGGTATAAAAAAGTTATTGCAAGCAATGGAGAAGATTTGGATTAGTATTTAAAGATGAAATTTTTACGAATAATTTAGATATAAAAGTTAAGTAATAATAAAAATATTTATTTACAAATGTATAAAAAATTACAAGTATGAAGAATGTTTTGTAAAAAGATAAAAAAATTCTTCGATCTTAATTGATTGGGGTATTTTTTTTATTCAATTAAAGGAAATGATTTGGGAAATAAAAGAAAAGCGTGATAAAATGAGAGTAGAAATAGAAAAAAGATAGAAAGTTCAGGAAAGGAGAGCTGATGACAGAGAAAGAAAAAATGATAGCAGGAATGATTTATGATGCTAATTATGATGAAGAACTTTTGAGAGAAAGAACGAAAGCAAAAGAATTGTGCCATGAGTATAATTATTTAGTGAAACCGTCAGAAATTGAAAAGCAAAATAAAATTTTAAAAAAATTACTTGGAAAAACAGGAAAAAATTTTACAGTGACAGCACCATTTTGGTGTGATTATGGCTATAATATTGAACTTGGTGAAAATTTTTACAGTAATCATAATGTTGTAATTTTAGATGGAGCAAAAGTAAAATTTGGAGATAATGTATTTGTTGCTCCAAATTGCGGATTTTATACGGCGGGACATCCTTTGGATAGTGAACGGAGAAATGCAGGACTTGAATACGCAAAGCCAATAACAGTTGGAAATAATGTATGGTTTGGAGCAGGAGTTCATGTAATGCCAGGAGTTACAATTGGAAATGATGTTGTAATTGCCGCAGGAAGCGTCGTTACTAAAGATATTCCTTCTGGAGTTGTAGCAGCTGGTGTTCCATGTAAAGTTGTAAAAAAAATAACAGATTAAAAATTATAATTATTTAAAAAGGGAGGAAAGTAAAATTATGATTGAAAATTTAAAATTAAAAAAAGTAAATGCTCCAAAAGATTTACCATTATTAGCAAGTTTATCAATGGCAGTACCGATATTAATTGGATTATTGTCAAATAATTTAAAATTAGGAATGACAGCTTCATTAGCAGCAATTTTAGTTGTATATTTTCCGTTAAAAGGTTCATTTTCTGAAAAAATCTTAATGCTAATGGGGTGTTCATTTGGATTCATATCAGTTTATACGATTGGATTAGTTTTTAGCTTTAACACGGTAGTTTCAGTTATAGTATTTGGAATAACAGCAGGAATTATTCACTGGATGGTTTCACATTTTAAATTAAAACCTCCAAAAGATTTCTTTTTTGTAATGATATGCTCAAATGCTATTTCAATTCCACATCAACCGATTCACAAAATTGCAGAAAATATAGGTTATATGACTTTTGGAACATTGTCAACATGTTTAGTAGTATTTTTGTATTGTTTCATAGTGAAGAAGAAATTAAATCTAGAAAAAACATTGAATATTCCTCATACTCCGCAAGAAATAAGAAAAAGTATTATTGAAGCAATCATATTTGGAATATTTTTGAGTATAGCTTTAGGAATAGGATATTTTTTAAATTTGACAAATCCGTATTGGGTAGCAGTAGCTTGTATCGCCGTAATGCAAGGAAATTCAACTCAACATGTTTTCCAAAGAAGTGTTCAAAGAATAGTTGGGACTTTAATAGGAGTCGTTTTTTGCTGGGGAATACTTTTATTTGCAAAAAATCCGTGGGAAATATGTTTGTTAATAATAATTCTTCAATTTATTGTCGAATATTTAGTTCCAAGAAATTATGGAATAGCAATGATTTTTATAACGCCACTTACAATTTTTTTGTCAGAAGCAGGTACATTATTTACAAAAAGTCCTTTTTTATTTGCCGAAGGGAGACTTTTTAATACAATAATAGGTTCTTTAATAGGGATTATAGGTGGATATGTCGTATATCATGAAAAATTTAGAGAATAATTTAATTTTTTGTAAAAATATCTTAAAATAATTAATTCTATAAATTTGGATATAATAAAAAATACTCTAATCTTAATTGATAGGGGTATTTTTTTGTTATAATACTGTGAGATTTTACCGCCTCACAATTTAAAATATGAAAGGAAGACACCAAATTATGATTAACAGGGACTTTCTAGTATTTATTATTCTAGTTGTAATTTTAACTTTCTGGTTTAATCTAGCTAAATAGAAGCTGTTAATTCCTCCTTGAATATTTCAGCCTCACAAGTTAGTGCTGTTTTTTTATATAAGGGAAAAAATTGGGAAATAAAGATAAATGTGGTAAAATTATGGTAGAAATAAATATTTGTAAATAATGGACTTTTCAATAAATTGGTATAAATAATAATAAAAAAATTATTAGGAGGATTGTAAAAAAATGAAAAATTATAAAGAGTTAGAAAAAATATTATTTTCAATGGATGGAAAAAGTTATTCAGCGTATAAATCTCTAAAGGGAGAATATAAATTTCCAAAGTATGTTCTTGCAATTGACCATGTCCAATCAGATCCTTATGCTCCGCCTTCAAGAATGCGAATTATAATGGATAGAAAAATTTCAGGAATTCCTTATGAATTAACAGATACAAAGGAGAAAAATATTGCAGTTTCAGATTTTCTTACAAGAAATTTTTACAAGGAAATTCAGAAAAATGGAAATGATAGTTCAGGAACTGGAGGAAGCGGAAGGATTTTTATTGATAAATGTGGGCAAGAAATTTTGGAAAGAACGTCAGTTTTAATAAAGGAAGAGAAAATCGAAGTTAGATTTGAAATGGGAATGCCAGCAAGAGGTAGACGAATAATGGGAAAAGCTGCACAAAAAATTATTTTTGAACAGTTACCTAAAATTGTTGAAAAATCTATTATCTATGATAATTTGAATAAAAAATCCTTAAAAGAGCAAATAGTTTTAGTATTAGACCAAGAATACATAAGAAAAGTATTGAAAGAAAACGAATTAGTCGCATTTGTAGCTAATGATTCAATACTTCCACGTGAAAACGGAATTTCAGATAAACCTATGAAAAATGCAGTTAAATTCAAAAGTCCAGAAAAATTTGAAATTACGTTAAATCTTCCAAGTGGAAAAAAATTGTCTGGAATGGGAATTCCAAAAGGAATTACTCTAATTGTAGGTGGAGGTTATCACGGAAAATCTACTTTACTAGCAGCTCTTGAACGAGGAATTTACAATCATATTGCTCAAGATGGGCGTGAATTCATAATTTCTGAAACAGATGCAGTAAAAATACGTGCAGAAGATGGAAGAAATGTAGAAAAAGTAAATATCAGCGGATTTATCAACAATTTACCAGGAAATAAAGATACCATAGCCTTTTCAACTGAAAATGCAAGTGGAAGCACTTCACAAGCAGCAAATGTAGCCGAAGCCCTAGAATATGGAACTTCTTTACTTTTAATAGATGAAGACACTTCAGCCACAAATTTTATGATTCGTGATGGAAGAATGCAAAAACTTGTTGCAAAGGAGAAAGAGCCAATAACGCCATTTATTGACAGAGTAAAAGAACTTTATGATAATTTTGGAGTTTCCACTATACTAATTATCGGTGGTTCTGGAGATTATTTTGATGTAGCAAATCATGTTATAATGATGGATGAGTATGTACCAAAAGATGTAACAGAAAAAGCAAAAGAGATTGCAAATTTGGATGAAAACAAGCGAGAATTTTCTTTAAATGATAAATTTCAAGGAATTACACAGCGAATTCCACTCAAAAAAAGTTTTTCGCAATCTGGAAAACTAGATAAAACAAAAGCCAAAGGGAAATACAGCATTCTATATGGAAAGGAATTAATCGACATTTCAGGACTGGAGCAGCTTGTGGATGACAGCCAGACAAACTGCATTGCTGTAATGATTGACTATTTTAAAAATAAAGTACTGGATGAAAAATTGACGCTTTCGCAAGCAACTGACAGGATTTATGAAAAAATTGAAAAGGAAGGGATTGACTCGATTTCTTCATACACAGGGCATCCAGGAAATTTGGCATTGCCTAGAAAACAGGAATTTTGTGCGGCGGTGAATAGGTATAGGAAATTAAAGATAAAATAGTTTACTTTTAAATTTTTACTTTTATCAATTAAATTTGAAATAAAAAATATTGTAGAGGAAGTGATGGTTATGAGAGCTAAGGTATTGATGTTTGTAGGTTTGTTTTTGGTAAGTGTATTGGGAATTTCAGCTGAAATTACAATTAGTGATCAAGAAATATATTATTCGTTTAGTGATCAATATTCATTAAATGCAAAAATTTTTGATTATGGGCAAAATATTGTTTCCGTTGAAATTAATACTAAAGGAAAAGGGAAAAATATTCAAAATAAACAAATTGCTAAAGATACATTCAAGGTTTTTGCTAAAGGGACTTTACCAAAAGATACTGGGATTGTGCTTGACGAAAAAACTAAATCTCTTGGGACATTTGAAGTCGAGAGGGAAATTGAGAATATTTTTGTAAATGACAAGGGAAATATTGTTATTAACTTGAAATATGGAAAAGATGTGGCTGGAGCAAATACTTTGAGTTATGTTACAGGGGATGTTTCTCGAAATGTATTGATGGACTTGGAGTATAGAGTGGAGCAAAAAAAGGAGATAAAGGGTTATAAAACAGGATTTTATAGACAAGGGAAAGTTGTTGATGAGGAAGCTGATAAGTTTGTAGCGGCGAAGTCTAAAAGTGGAGTGAATTATCAATATTTTAAACCTGCTAATAAAGATGATGGGAAGAAACATCCGCTTATAATCTGGTTTCATGGGAATGGTGAAGGCGGATACAAGGATTATCAGAATAATGTTTCACAAAAATTGGCAAATCGTGGGGCAGTGGCTTTTGCAGAAGATAAAGCACAAAAGATATTTGGCGGGGCTTATGTTGTGGCACCGCAGGCTGATGACACTTGGTATAACAATTATAGTAAAGGATACATAAAATCAGTAAAGGCTATGATTGATGAATTTGCTTCTGAAAATAATGTTGATAAAAATAGAATTTATATTTTTGGAGCTTCTGCTGGTGGATATATGTCATTTAGAATGATAATCGAGTATCCAGATTATTTTGCGGCATTTAGTACAAGTGCGGCTGCTCTTGATAAAGCAGCTATTTCTGGCGGAGTTGCAACTACTGCGCAGGATTTGATGAAAATAAGAAATAAACCGCTTTGGATGGTTCACGCACAAAATGATCCGACTATTTCCTACGAAAATACAAGTAAAAGAGTTTATGACGTTCTTTCAAAATATGGAGCAATACTTTCCTCTTATCCAAATGTAAAAATTGGTGAAACTGAGTACAATGGACACTGGAGCTGGATTTACAGCCTTAGAAATATGCCTGTGAATGATAAAGGTGAGCATTTATTTGAATGGATGGCAAGACAGAATTTGAAAACTAGATATTATTAGTTTAAAATGAAAACAGAAAAAAGGCTTGCTTATAATAGTAAATTTTAAGTTTAGTTTTTTTTGTTTATATATTCTAAGTCTATTTAAAATTGAACTATCAAAAATCATATAAACTTAAGATTTGAAAAAAATAATTATAGTTTTTGCCAGCTTAGTTTTAAATCAGGTAGAACATAAGGTAAATTCTTTTAGAAAAATTTGGAAAAAAAATAAAAATATATTGAAAAAATGCTTTCTAAATGATATAATTTTATAATGTGAACTATTATAAAAAAAGTATTAAAATAGATAGGATTTGGAGAAATTTTATGAATAAAAGTGAAGTATTTCAAAGGCTTTTTAATAAAGAAAAAACATTAGATCTTGAAATAAAAAATGTTTCAATCAATTCAAGGGAGCTTGAAAAAAATGATGTTTTTGTTGCCATTAGAGGTGGGAATAATTTTGTTAATGAAGCGTTGGAAAAGGGAGCTGTTGCTGTTTACGATAGCGAAGCTGTGAAAATTGATGAAAAATATGCTGATCGTGCATTTTTTGTAAAGGATAGTGTTGAATTTTTGCAAAATTTTGCTAGGGAATGGCGAAAAAATTTAGATATAAAAGTAATTGGAATTACAGGGAGCAATGGGAAAACGACTGTAAAGGACATGATTTACCATTTGCTTTCACAAAAATATAAAGGGAAAAAGACTGAAGGGAATTACAATAATCATATTGGACTGCCCTTCACTTTGTTGCGTGCTGAAAAGGATGATGAGTTTATCATTTTGGAAATGGGAATGAGCGGCTTTGGAGAAATCGATTTGCTGGGGCAAATTGCATTGCCTGATATTAATGTAATTACAAATATTGGGGAGTCGCATCTGGAATTTTTGAAAACGAAGGAAAATGTATTTTTGGCAAAAACGGAAATTATTCCATACATCAAAGACATGCTTGTAATTAATGGCGATGATGAGTATTTAAAAAATGTGAAGGCTGAAAATATTGAAGTTGTAAGGGCTTTAAGTTTGGAAAATAATAAGTTCAAGGAGAAAACATCTGATTTTTATTATGGAGATGTTCATTTTAACGAAAGTGGAACTGAATTTATTCTGAAATATTTTGGGAAAATTTGTCAAAGTACAGTTGAAAGAAATTATAAGACGAATGTTCTGGGAGAACATAACGTGCTAAATTTAGTTATGGCAATTGCTGTGGCTAAGCAATTCGGGATGGAAGATAAAATAATCGGTGAAGCTGTAAAAAATATTGGCTTGACTGGAATGCGGTTTCAAATAATTGAAAACGGCAACACAACATATATTAATGATGCCTATAATGCAAGTCCAATGTCTATGGAGAAATCACTTGAAACATTTTCCCAAATATATAATGATAGATTAAAAGTTGTAGTTTTGGGGGATATGCTGGAACTAGGGGAAAATGAACTGGAGCTTCATAGCAATCTTTTTAATACAATAAAAAATACAAAATTTGATAAACTTTATTTATTTGGAAACAGAATGAAAAGTTTATTTGAAAAAATAAAAGAAAATGTTGAAAATAAAAATATGGACAATGGGAATTTTGAAATCAATGAAGCCTTGAAAAATGGAGAATTTGAGCATTTTGATGAAAAGGAAAAAATAAAAGAAAAAATAAGACAGATTTCAGTGGAAAAGGTAGTGCTGTTAAAGGCATCACGAGGAATGAAACTGGAAGAAATCATAGAAAAATAAATATTTAAAATTGGAAAGGAGAAGAATTTTTTTATTAAAATAAGAAGATTCTATAAAAGATAATGTTATATTTATTACAAGATTTATTTATAAACAGCTGGGGAGTTTTACGTATTTTTAAATCAATAATGTTAAGAGCCTCTGTAGCATTTATGATAGCATTTTTATTTATGCTGATTTTTGGAAAACCGTTTATTGCTTGGCTAAAAAAGAAAAAATATGGAGATACAGCGAGAGAAGAAGGGCCTAAATCGCATTTTGACAAGTCTGGAACACCTACAATGGGAGGAATTTTAATAATTGGAGCAATTTTATTTGCAACTGCCATTGCTGGAAATTTTACAAATAAATTTATTGTGTTTTTGTTTATAATTACAATTTTATTTACGACAATAGGATTTTACGATGATTATTTAAAATTAACAAGACATAAGAATGGGCTTTCTGGAAAGAAAAAAATATTGGGACAAATGATAATTACAGCATTGACATTTTGGTTTGTTTATAAATATGGACTTGTTAATAAAACAATTGATTTTTCAATAGTTAATCCAATAATAAAAAATTCTTATTTTTATATAACACCGATTTTATTCTTTGTATTTATAGCTTTTGTAATAATCGGATCTTCAAATGCTGTAAATTTAACAGATGGATTGGATGGACTTGTAAGCGGACCTACAATTGTAGTAAGTATCACACTTTTAATCATAACTTATTTGACTGGAAATGTAAAATATGCAAAATACCTAAATCTTTACTATGTTCCACAAGCTGCTGAAATAATAGTTTATCTTGCGGCGGTAATTGGAGCATTAATTGGATTTTTATGGTATAATTTTTACCCAGCTCAAGTATTTATGGGAGATACAGGTTCTTTGACATTGGGAGGAATTTTAGGAATTATAGTTATTTTTATAAAGCAGGAATTGTTGCTTCCAATAGCAGGTTTCATATTTATTATGGAAGCATTGTCGGTTATGATTCAAGTCTGGCACTTTAAAACTTTTGGAAAAAGAGTATTTAAAATGGCGCCAATTCATCATCACTTTGAATTATTGGGATTGCCTGAAACGAAAGTTACAATAAGATTCTGGATTGTTTCAATAATGACATGTTTATTGACATTTGTAATTTTGAAATTAAGATAAATAAAGCAGGGGGGATTTTCCCCTGCAATCTAATTTTAAATTTTGAAAAATTATGTTTTTATTTATTATTTCATGAAAAGTGAAATTGTAAATAAGAATATAATAAATTTATTTTTTAACAAAAAGATAGCAAGAAGTCTCCGACTTCTACAAGTGGGAGATGAATTGCTTTTTTTGTAAAAAAAATTGAAAAAAGGATACTCTTA
>ERZ773007.1707-NODE-1707-length-10155-cov-15.237624_pt1 | contig 10155 bp, 10 predicted proteins | sample MGYA00580665_ERZ773007 | MGnify/ENA primary metagenome ERZ773007 (study PRJEB29015, sample SAMEA2738122) | human oral metagenome | biome: human oral; feature: human-associated habitat; material: saliva | place: China | collected 2167 ... | reverse complement strand
CAACATTCCGAACCTGGAAGCTAAGCCCGGCAGCGCCGATGGTACTGCAACCGATGGGTTGTGGGAGAGTAGGACACCGCCACAACACAACAAAACCGACAGGGACGGCCCGCCACAAGCGTGCCGTCCCTCTCGTTTCACACCCACACACCCACGACCTGTGGAAATGTCGTCTAGACTTGGGTGGTTGAACGCGCTGCACGCGCACCACAGACAAGAGCGCCCTCGCGCGCAGGAATAGAGGTTTAGCACCATGGCAGAAGAGACTCAGGGACGCGGCGGATTCGGCCGTGGTGACTACTCAAAGCGTCAGCCTCAGTGGCGCGATCGCAACGACCGCCGTGACGATCGCGGCGGTTACCAGAACCGTGACGATCGCCGTGGCGGTTTCGAGGACCGCGGACGCGGTGGATTCGAGAACCGTGATGATCGTCGCGGTGGCTATCAGCGTCGCGATGACCGTGGTGGTTTCCAGCGTCGCGACGGTGAGCGCCGCGACTTCGGTGGTCGCGATGATCGCCGTAATGATCGTGGTGGTTTCCAGCGTCGTGATGATCGCCGTGGTGGTTTCGAGGATCGCGGACGCGGCGGTTACCAGCGTCGTGATGACCGTGGTGGTTTCCGCCGTGATGATCGTCGTGATGGTGAGCGCGACTTCCAGCGTCGCGACGGTGAGCGCCGCGACTTCGGTGGTCGCGATGATCGTCGCAATGATCGTGGTGGTTTCCAGCGTCGTGATGATCGCCGTGGTGGATTCGAGGATCGCGGCCGCGGCGGTTACCAGCGTCGAGACGACCGACGTGGCGCCCCTCGCGACGATCGCCGCGACGGCGGCCGGTTTGAGCGTGACGCTCGTGGCCCTCGTGGCAACGACCGCCGCAAGGACGCCAACTACCAGAACTACTCGTCGACCGACGAGTACGTGTCCCCCAACGCCAACGAGCCGAAGATTCCTGCCGGCGTGAGCGCCTCCGAGCTTGATGGCGATGCTGCGCGCGCACTCATGACGCTGTCCGGTCCCAACCGCGACATCGTCGCCCGCCACCTCGTGATGGCTGGCCAGCTGATCGACCTCGACCCCGAGGCCGCCTACCAGCATGCGCAGGCTGCCGTGAGCCGCGCCGGCCGCGTCGACGTTGTCCGCGAGGCCGCTGCTCTGACCGCGTATGCCTCGGGCCGATACGAGGAGGCGCTGCGCGAGGTTCGCGCCGTGCGCCGTATGCGCGGCGACGAGTCGCTGCGCGCCGTTGAGGCCGATGCCGAGCGCGGGCTGGGCCACCCCGACAAGGCCGTCGACATCATCGACGCCACCGATGCCTCGTCCCTTGAGCTGGCCGAGCAGGTTGAGCTCGTGCTCGTTTCCTCCGGCGCGCGTGCCGACCTGGGACAGTCCGACGTCGGCCTCGTGATCGTCGACGACGCGCTGGCCGTGCTGCCGGCTTCGGCTGACGACGAGCTGCGCCGCCGCCTCATGGAGGTCAAGGCCGAGCGCCTGACCGAACTGGGCCGCACCGAGGAAGCCGAGGCCGTCATCGCCGAGATGCCCGCCGAGGTCGAGGACACCGACATCATCGACGTCGCCCTGTACCAGGACGCCGACGTTGACAACAAGCGCTCCCCGCTGCGTGGCTGCGAGACCGCTCTGGCTGAGGAGTTCGACTGCGCGCTGCTTGACCTGGACGGCACCGCCTGGTCCGGCGACGAGCGCATCGAGCACGCGGCCGCCTCCGTGATCGAGGCACGTACGATGGGCATGACCTCCGCGTTCGTGACGAACAACGCGATGCGCACCCCTCAGCAGGTTGCCGACAAGCTCAACGGTATGGACTTCGAGGCGACCCCCGAAATGGTCATGACGTCGGCCATGGACATCGCCGCGATCATGGCCGAGGAGCTCGAAGAAGGCGCCAAGGTGTTCGTGCTCGGCGGCGCCGGCCTGCGCCTCGCCCTCGAGGAGCAAGGCTTCGTGCTCGTGGATTCCGCCGACGACGAGCCTGCCGCCGTCGTTCAGGGCCTCGATAAGGAGGTCAACTGGGCCCTCCTGTCCGAGGGGGCCTTTGCGATCGAGCGCGGCGCAGCCTTCTACGCCTCCAACCTCGACGCGACGCTTCCTGTCGAGCGCGGGCAGGCCCTGGGCAACGGTTCGCTGGTGCGCGCGATCCAGCACGCTACCCGCAAGCGTCCCACCGCCGGTGGCAAGCCCGAGCCTGGCATTTACCGCCGCGCGAGCGAGCTCGTCGGCGCGAAGAACCCGATGGCTGTGGGCGACCGCCTCGAGACCGACATCATGGGCGCCGTCGCAGCTGGCGTGCCCGCGATGCACGTCCTGACCGGCGTCCACCAGGCTCGCGCGGTCCTGCGCGCTCCCCGAGGCCAGCGTCCCGCCTACCTGGCGATTGATATGCGCGGCCTGCTCGAGGCCCACCCTGCTCCCAAGCATCACCGTGACGGCACCTGGACCTGCGGTCTGTCGCAGGTTGCCAAGGTGACGCGCGCCGGCGTGCTCACACTCGACGAGGTTGAGCTTACCGACGATGTCACGATCTCCATCGACTCCTACCGCGCGCTCGCCGCGGCGGCCTGGGAGTGGGCGGACGGCTCCGGTAACCCGGTGACCTGCCCCGAGATCACCGTCGTCGACAACGACGATCCCGTCGGCATCGTGGTCGCGCCCGAGCCTGTCGTCGAGGAAGCCTCTTCCGAGGAGGAGTACTCCGAGGGTGCGGCCGCCGATGAGCTGCCCGAGCCCAGCGCGCAGACCCCCGCCTTCCTGCCCGGTGAGGAGGAACTCGAGGCGCTGCTTGAGGCCACGGCCGACATGGACGACGAGGCCTGATGGCCCTTCGTGAACAGACGGCCGCCCGCCTGGTCGGCTTCGATGAACTCGGCGCTTCGATGCAAATCTCGACGCTCGAGGCCATCGAGGCCGACCTGCGGCGGGCGCTGTCAGCCGACGTGCCCGCGGGAGCGCACGTTCCCGCGGGCGGCGTCGGAGCGCGTGAGCAGGAGAGGGACACCGCGTGAAACTGCGACGGATTGATTCGGAGTTGGTGCGCCGAGGCCTGGCGAAGTCGCGCTCGGCCGCCGCGCAGATGGTCGAGGAGGGACGCGTCAAGCTCGACGGCCAGGTGGTCCTCAAGCCCGCGCGTCAGATGGACCCCGCTCAAGCCATCGTCGTCGAAGAATCCGACGACCCCGAGTACGTCTCGCGCGGCGCGCACAAGCTCGCGGGCGCCCTGGACGCCCTCGGCGAGAAGGCTCCCCTCATTGAAGGCCGCCGGTGCCTGGACGCCGGCGCATCCACGGGTGGCTTCACCGACGTGCTGCTGCGTCGGGGCGCGGCATCCGTCGTCGCCGTCGACGTCGGCTACGGCCAGCTTGCGTGGAAGCTTCAGTCGGACCCCCGCGTGGAGGTCCATGATCGTACCAACGTGCGCACCCTGGACCCTGCATCGGTCGCGCCCGCCCCAGACCTCGTCGTGGGCGACATGTCCTTCATTTCGCTCACCCTCGTCCTGCCCGCGCTGGTGGGAGCGGCCGCCCCCGACGCGGACTTCCTGCTCATGGTCAAGCCGCAGTTTGAGATCGGGAAGGAGCGGCTGGGCCACGGGGGAGTTGTGCGCAACCCGGAGCACCACGTTGAGACTGTCGACAACGTTGCTCGATGCGCGATGGGTCTGGGTCTCGACATCGCGGCCATCGCGGCGTCGCCGCTGCCCGGCCCCTCCGGCAACGTCGAGTATTTCCTGTTCATGCGTAGCGCGTACCCCGATCCGATCAAGGCGGATGAGCTGACGGACTACATCCGTCGCGCCGTCGCCGAGGGCCCCGCAGGGAGGAAGTCATGACACGTGTCCTCATGGTGCGTCACCGCAACCGAACGAACGCCGTGACCAGCGCTGTGACACTGACGCATGCGTTGGCCGAACACGGCATTGAGGTCGTCGAGGACGCGTCCTCGGGCGGCATCGACATGGTGTTGTCGATCGGCGGCGACGGCACCTTTCTGGTGGCCGCCTCGAGCGCGCGTGCGCTGGGCGTGCCCCTGCTCGGCGTCAACGCCGGGCACATGGGCTTCCTGACGGAGCTCGGCTCGACGGGCACGGGCGACCTGGCGCGCAAGATCGCGCAGGGCGACTTCACGGTGGAACGGCGCATGACGCTGGATGTCACGATGGAGCGCACGGACGGTTCCAAGGCCTCGGACTGGGCGCTCAATGAGGCCGTCATTATGCACACGGACGTCGCCCACCCGGTGCACTTCGCGCTCGTGGTGGACGGCCAGGAAGTGTCGACCTACGGAGCGGACGGCATGATCCTGTCGACGCCCACGGGCTCGACGGCGTACTCGTTCTCGGCGGGCGGCCCCGTCGTGTGGCCCGATACCGAGGCGATTGTCGTCGCCCCGCTGGCCGCGCACGGCCTGTTTACGCGCCCGCTCGTCGTGGGGCCGTCGGCCTGCGTGGAGATCGTCGTGCTCGACGACATGTGGACGGCACCCGAAATGTGGTGCGACGGCCTGCGCCGCATGACTGTGCCTGCGGGTGGCGTCGTTCGCGCGCGCGTGGGGTCCTCGCCGGTCCAGCTGGTTCGCGTCGATGACACTCCCTTCTCGGCGCGTCTGGTTCGCAAGTTCAATCTTCCCGTGCGCGGGTGGAGGGATGGCCCGCGGTGATTGAGTCTCTCGATATCGCCAACCTCGGCGTGATCGCGTCGGCGCACGTGGACTTCGGCCCCGGCCTGATCGTCGTGACCGGCGAGACCGGCGCGGGTAAGACGATGGTGCTCTCGAGCTTGCAGCTGCTCCTCGGTGCGCGCGCGGACGCGGCGCTTGTGCGCAGCGGGGCCGACCGCCTCTCGGTCGACGGTATCTTCACGGTCGGCGACCAGATTTCGGCCCGCGTGGAGGAGGCTGGCGGCATCGTCGAGGGCGGCGAGCTGATCGTGGGGCGTTCGGTGCGTGCGGCCGGACGGTCTCGCGCGCACCTGGGCTCACGCCCGGTACCCGCCTCCGCGCTCTCCGAGATCGTCGGCTCGATGGTGACGATCCATGGTCAGGCAGACCAGATTCGTCTGACGGGGGAGGCCGCCCAACGCCGCGCCCTCGACCAGTTCGGCGGCGCCACGCATGCCTCGCTCGTGCAGGAGTATCGCGAGGCTTTCCGAGCTGCCGTGGAGATCAAACATCGCCTCGATTCGCTGCGCGGAGACGCCAGCGACCGCGAGGAGGAGCGCGAGGACCTGCGCGCTGCCCTCGAACAGATCGAGGCACTGGACCCCCAGGTCGGCGAGGAAGAGGACCTGATCCGCGAAGCGTCCCGGCTCGCCAACGTGGAGGACCTGCGTGCGCTCATGGGCGTGGCGCTGGGCTACCTCAAGGGAGACGACCGCGGCGACTTTTCGGGCGCGGTCGAGGCCGCGCGCAGCGCCTACGCTCAGCTCGACGACGCCGCGCGATTCGACGAGGCCGTGGCTGAGTTCGCGGCGCGGGCGCGCAGTCAGGCCCTCGAACTGGACGCGCTGGCCGACGACGTGTCCGCATACCTGTCTCGCCTGGATGCGGACCCTGAGCGACTCGCGCAGATTCACGCGCGCAGGGCTGCCATCAAGGACACGCTGCGCGGCCGGGCGGCCGACATCGAGTCCCTGCTGGTGTGGGCCACACAGGCCCACGCGCGCCTGGAGGAACTCTGCGCCCCGGCCTCGGACCCCGAGGTCGTTGAGCGCGAGCTCGCGGCGGCCCAGCGCCTCGTCCTCGACGTTGGTGCGCGCCTGACGAAGGCGCGCACACGCCTGGCCCGTGAGCTCGCCAAGGGCGTCAACGAGGAGATCCACGCCCTGGCGATGCCTGACGCAACCCTTCACATCGACCTGGAGCCCACCAAGCCGACCTCCCACGGTTGCGAAACGGTCGTGTTCCGCCTTCAGCCGCACCCGCACGCGCCCGCGCGCCCGCTCGGACAGGGTGCCTCCGGCGGCGAGCTATCGCGCGTCATGCTCGCTCTGGAGCTGATGCTGGGACGCACCGAGGCCTCGTCGACGTTCATCTTCGATGAGATCGACGCCGGTATCGGCGGCCAGACGGCAACGGAGGTGGGCGCACGTCTCAAGCGCCTGGCACACAGCCGCCAGGTCATCGTCGTGACCCACCTGGCGCAGGTTGCGGCCTTTGGCGACCAACACCTCGTCATCGAAAAGAACGACGGCACGACGAACGTCCGCGAGGTCACGGGCACCGACCGTGAGGCTGAGCTCACCCGCATGATGGGTGGGGATCCGCACTCGCAGGCGGCGCGCCGCCACGCCTCGCGCGTCCTGGCCTCCGCCGTGTCACAATCGCAGGGATGAGTGACACACGTTCAACTACAGCAAGCGCCCGCACGGGGCGGGTTCGTATTGACGACCGACCCAAGCACCTCGCGACGCGCCTGGAGAGCGGCGACATCGCCGTCATTAACGTCGCCGACCTGGACAGGGACAGTGCCGCAGCGCTGGTGGCCGCAGGCCCAGCAGCGGTACTGAACGCCCAGCCGTCGCTGACGGGACGCGTCGCCGCCCTGGGTCCCCGGCTCATCCTCGACGCCGGCATCCTTCTCGTGGACGACCTGGGCCAGGACGTCATGTCCCTGCGCGAAGGCCAGGAAGTCACGGTCACGGGCAGCAAGGTCCTGCTCGAGGGCACCCTGATTGCCACCGGCAACCGCGTCGAGGACGAGGATCTGGAGATCGAGGTCGCGGACTCGGCCGCCCTTTTCGCCGGCTTCGAAGGCGCGATTGAGGACTACCTGGCCAAGGACGGCCCGACCGTCCTGCGCGGTGAGGGCGTCCCGGAGCTGCCGGGTCTGGCAGATCGGCCGATCCTGCTGGTCACGGACGCCTCGGATGCCGCCAAGCAGCTGCGCGCGCTGGCCCGCTGGCGCGCCGAAGCCGCGCCCTACGTCGTCGCCGTGGACGGGGGAGCGGACGTCGCCCTGAAGGCGCGTCTGCCTCTCGACGCAGTCATCGGCGACGCCGAACTGATGAGCGAGAAAGCCATCCGCAAGGCTGGCTGCTTCATCGTGCGCGTCGGCGGCGATGGCCTGGCTCCCGGTGCCCAGCGCCTGGACCGTATGGGCATCGTTCACTCGTCCGTCACGATGTCGGGCTCCTCGCTCGACGCGGCCATGGTCGTCGCCGCACACTCGCACGCAAGCGCCATCGTCACCGCAGGCGTGTCCTACGGCGAGGCCGAGTTGGTTGACGCTGGACGGTCCCTGGTCGCACCCGCGTTCTTCTCTCGCCTGGCGTGCGGTTCGCGTCTGATTGGTGCCCCGGCAGTTGCCGCCACGTTCCGTCCCCGCCCGCGCGGCTGGACCCTTGTGATGCTCGCGCTCGTCGCGCTCGTTCTCATGGGAGTGGCTCTGTGGTCCACCCCGTGGGGTAATGACCTGCTGTACCCGATCACGTCTTTGTTCTCGTCGCTCACGCATGCTGCTGGAGGAGCCCAATGATTAACTTCCGCTACCACGTCGTCTCGATCATCGGGATCTTCATCGCGCTGGCCGTCGGCGTCGTCCTGGGCGCCGGCCCGCTGCAGCGCACGATCAACACGGGCATGAATCCCTCCTCCTCGGCTGCGAGTTCCGACCCGGCGCTGAGCGCGCAGGCGGACGCCGAGGCCGCGGGCCTGAAGGCCCTGGCCTCCTCGACCCTCACCGGTTCGCTGTCCGGCTCGAAGATCGCCCTGGTCGTCCTGCCGGGTGCTTCCGAGGACGACGTGTCCGCCATTCGCTCGACCCTGACTGACGCGGGTGCCTCCGTCGTCGGCCGTGTCAGCCTGACCGACAACTGGCAGTCCACCTCCATGAGCCAGTACCGCTCGACACTGTCCACCTCGCTGTCCTCTCACCTGTCCTCGAGCGGCGCGAAGGGCGCAAGCGCCGACGGCGTCGTGGGCCACGCGATCATTCAGGTGCTGACCGAAACGGGTCCCGAGACGGACCTGCTGCGCCAGATTCTCACCGACAAATCCACCCCGCTCATGATGATCGACGAGGACCCCGCCGGCGGGGCGACCACGATCGTCGCGATCGGTCCTCGCGCGCAGACGACCGCCACGGCCTCGTCCGCTCCGGCGAGTGCCGACGCGTGGACCGGACTGGCTCTGGCAGTGGGCACCACCTCCGGCGTGGTCGTCGGTGACGGCTCGGGCCGCGACACGATGATCGCCCAGATCCGCACCTCCGGCACCGCCGTCACGACCGTCGACTCGGTCGGAACGACCCTGGCGGCCGTCGACACGGCACTGGCCCTGTCCCACAAGGCCACCGGCGCTCGCGCCTACGGCGTGGGCACGGGCGCGCAGTCCGTCATCCCGACCGTCAAGTAAACCTGACACCTCCGGCACGAGCCCCTGCGATCTCCCAGGTCGCCGGGGCTCGCCCATACCCGCAAGCCAGCCACGACCTCGGGTGTGACACTATACTGAGGTCCGTCCCGGGTACGATACGCCCGGTGCCTCGCCGAGGTGACAAGTCCGCCGAGCGCGCGACGTTGACCCATCATGTAACGACCACAAGGAATGAGACTTTCGATGCGTTTCCTCTCCGCCGACCAGATCTCGTCGATCGAAGACAGCCACACGCCCCACACGGTGACTGAGTCCACGACTGCGTGGAGCGGCCGGATCGTGGACATGGTGGAGGACCACGTCGTGGTCGTCGAGGGCCAGGAACCCGTCGTCCGTCAGTACACGCGCCACCCGGGCGCCGTGGCCGTCGTCGTCATGCGCGGCGAGGAGGGCGCCGAGGAGATCCTGCTCCTGCGCCAGTACCGCCACCCGGTGAACGCCTCCCTGTGGGAGATTCCCGCCGGCCTGCTGGACATTCCCGGCGAGGATTCACTCGTGGCAGCCGAGCGCGAACTCGCCGAGGAAGCCGACCTGAAGGCGGCGCGCTGGGACGTGCTCGTTGACTTCTTTACCTCTCCGGGCGGCTCGACCGAGCCGTTGCGCGTCTTCCTCGCGCGTGACCTGGAGGCCACGGAGACCAGCTTCGAGCGCGAGGATGAGGAAGCCACGATGGAGTACGCGTGGGTCTCGCTCTCTGACGCCCTGGACTGGGTGCTCGCTGGGCGCCTGCACAACCCGTCGACGGTCATCGGCATCCTCTCGGCACACGCGGCACGAGGCCGTGGCTGGGAGGGGCTGAGGGAGCCGGGTGCTCCCTGGCTTCGCTGATTACCCGATAATAGGCCGTAAGTCCCTCGACATGTGGGTGGTGTAACACTCCGATACGCTTTTCGCAACGCCTCTTTATCCAAATTAGCGTAGACTTCTTTCCAGAGAAAAGCACGGATTGGAGCGCGCGAGATGCGTGTCGGAGCGGAGGACAGGTGGCTGAAGAAGTAGACGCCACAACCCGTCAGCAGGTGCTCGATCTCATCGTTGAAAAGGGACCGGTCACGGCCTCGGCTATCGCCAAGGTCCTGGGCCTGACGACGGCTGCGGTACGCCGCCACATCACGCTCCTGCTGGAGTCGAAGGAGATCGCTGAGCACGAGCCCGGCGCACCCTCCAAACGCGGACGCGGACGCCCCGCGCGTCACTACGTGGCCACCGAGCGCGCCCACATTCATCTCGCCGACGGATACTCCGACCTGGCCTCCAAGGCGCTAGGATACCTGGGGCAAGTTGGGGGAGAAGAGGCCGTCGAATCCTTCGCAGCCGCGCGCTCGCGCGAGATTGAGCGCCGTTACGCGCCCATCGTGCGCGACGCGGGATCGGATCCCAGGGTTCGTGCCCAAGCGCTGGCAGACGCGCTCACGCAGGACGGATACGCCGCGACCGTCCGCGACATCGGGGGAGGCACGTTGGCTGTTCAGCTGTGCCAAGGGCACTGCCCGATTCAGAACGTGGCGGGGGATTTCCCCCAACTGTGCGACGCCGAGACGATTGCCTTTGGCAAACTCCTCGACGTGCACGTTCAGAGACTTTCCACGCTTGCGGGCGGCGGACACGTATGTACCACCCACATCCCGGTGGGCATGCCGATCATTCGCCCGGGTGCGAGGAATGTGCGACGCAAGTAGCACACGATTAGGAACGAGAGGTTGACACAACTATGACGCAGGCACCCGCCTCGGGCGCTGAGGACCGTCGTATGACCGATGACGAGA
>ERZ773007.1702-NODE-1702-length-10182-cov-6.471018_pt1 | contig 10182 bp, 9 predicted proteins | sample MGYA00580665_ERZ773007 | MGnify/ENA primary metagenome ERZ773007 (study PRJEB29015, sample SAMEA2738122) | human oral metagenome | biome: human oral; feature: human-associated habitat; material: saliva | place: China | collected 2167 ... | reverse complement strand
ATATGGACTACTACTTTGAACATGTAGGACTTGCAAAACCAGACTTTGGTTTCTCTCCAGATGCTGAATTCCCTATCATCAATGGTGAAAAAGGAAATATCACAGAATACCTCCACTTTGCAGGTGAAAATACAGGTGCTGCCCGTCTTCACAGCTTTACAGGTGGTTTGCGTGAAAATATGGTACCAGAATCAGCAACAGCAGTCGTTTCAGGCGACTTGGCTGCCTTGCAAGCGAAACTAGATGCCTTTGTTGCAGAGCACAAACTTAGAGGAGAAATCCAAGAAGAAAACGGTCTGTACAAGGTAACTGTAATTGGTAAATCTGCCCACGGTGCTATGCCTGCTTCAGGTGTTAATGGTGCAACTTACCTTGCCCTCTTCCTAAGCCAGTTTGCCTTTGAAGGGCCTGCAAAAGACTACCTTGACATTGCTGGTAAGATTCTCTTGAATGACCACGAAGGGAAAAACTTGAAAGTAGCTCATGTGGATGAAAAGATGGGTGCCCTTTCTATGAATGCTGGTGTCTTCCGCTTTGACGAAGCAAATGATGACAATACCATTGCCCTCAACTTCCGTTATCCAAAAGGAACAAGCCCAGAACAAATCAAGTCAATCCTTGAAAACTTGCCAGTTGCTTCTGTTAGCTTGTCAGAACACGGTCACACCCCTCACTATGTGCCAATGGAAGATCCGCTTGTTCAAACCTTATTGAATGTCTATGAAAAACAAACTGGACTTCAAGGTCATGAGCAAGTCATCGGTGGTGGAACTTTTGGTCGTCTGCTAGAACGTGGTGTTGCCTACGGTGCTATGTTCCCAGACTCTATCGATACTATGCACCAAGCCAATGAATTTATCGCCTTGGACGATCTCTTCCGTGCAGCAGCCATCTACGCTGAAGCTATTTACGAATTGATTAAATAATGCTATAGAAGTCTGAGATTTTATGCTTAGACTTCTTTTTGGAGGGAAAACAGATGTCTCAAATCGAAAAGATCAAACAAGCCATTATGGCAGATCCACAGAATGCCAGCTATACAGAACGCGGAATCGAACCTCTCTTTGCGGCGCCTAAAACAGCTCGCATCAATATTGTCGGCCAAGCTCCAGGATTTAAAACGCAAGAAGCGGGAATTTATTGGAAAGATAAAAGTGGCGATCGTCTGCGTGAGTGGTTAGGTGTTGATGAAGACACCTTTTACAATTCGGGTTTGTTTGCAGTTATTCCCATGGATTTCTATTTTCCAGGACATGGGAAATCAGGCGACCTTCCACCCCGTAAAGGCTTTGCTGAAAAATGGCACCCACAACTCCTCAAGGAATGTCCAAATATTGAATTGACCCTTTTGATTGGACAATATGCCCAGGCCTATTATCTTCATGAGAAAGTTAGTGGCAAGGTAACAGAGAGAGTTCGACGCTATCAGGATTATCTGCCAGAATTTTTCCCTCTTGTGCACCCCTCACCACGTAACCAAATCTGGATGGCCAAAAATCCATGGTTTGAGGTAGAAGTGGTGCCAGATTTGAAAAAAAGAATTAAAACCATTTTAGAAGAAAAAGAATAAAAGAAATTTCCTTTGATGCATTTTACCTGCTCCACCAGAAAGAGTCCCTTTCAGTTTTAGATGTAAGAGAAGTAGAAGAGTTTGGAACTCTTCGTTTAGAGGGACTCATAACCAACCTCTCAGTCAATTGGCTGATACCTATGAAGAGTTGGACAAGAACCAGTTGCATTATGTCATTTGTAAATCTGGGGTGAGATCGGCGCGTGCTTGCCAATTCCTAGCTGAACAAGGTTATGAGGTCATCAATGTTCAAGGTGGAATGACAGCCTTTGAAGAACTTTAAACCTATATGGTGATAGATCCTAACCTTCCCTTGCTCGGTTCCATCTGAGTGAGGGATTTTGTTTTTAGATAATTCTTATTTTTTTAAATATTGAAAACATTCAATGATTAATTTTGGATACTTTTTTCAAAGTTTCAATCATGGTATACTAGGTCAGTATTTTATAAATATGAAGGAGATTTTTATGGCTAAAAAAGGTGCCCTAACAGGTTTACTCTTGTTTGGAATATTTTTTGGTGCGGGAAACTTGATTTTTCCACCTTCTCTAGGTGCCCTATCTGGAGAACAGTTTCTTCCTGCCATCGCAGGTTTTGTATTTTCGGGTGTCGGGATTGCTGTCCTAACGCTCATCATCGGAACGCTCAATCCTAAAGGATACATTCACGAGATTTCTAAGAAAATCTCACCTTGGTTTGCGACTCTTTATCTTGCAGTCCTCTATCTATCGATTGGTCCCTTCTTTGCCATTCCGCGTACAGCCACAACAGCTTATGAGGTCGGCATCAGCCCCCTCTTGTCTGAAGCAAATAAAGGTCTAGGATTGATTATCTTTACCGTGCTGTATTTTGCAGCAGCCTATCTGATTTCACTCAATCCATCAAAGATTTTGGACCGTATCGGACGAATCTTGACACCAGTCTTTGCTTTGTTGATCGTTATCTTAGTTGTACTAGGTGCCTTTAAATATGGTGGAACAAGCCCTCAAGTGGCTTCAGAAGCCTATCAAACCTCTGCTTTTGGAACAGGTTTCCTAGAAGGCTATAACACCTTGGATGCCCTTGCCTCAGTGGCCTTCAGTGTGATTGCCGTTCAAACCTTGAAACAACTTGGATTCTCAAGTAAGAAAGAATACATTTCAACTATTTGGGTTGTTGGTATTGTGGTAGCTCTTGCATTTAGCGCTCTCTATATTGGTCTAGGATTCCTTGGAAATCACTTCCCAGTACCAGCAGAAGCGATGAAGGGTGGAACACCAGGCGTTTATATCTTGTCGCAAGCAACTCAGGAAATCTTTGGTTCAACAGCTCAACTCTTCCTTGCTGTTATGGTAACTGTAACCTGCTTCACAACGACGGTTGGCTTGATTGTGTCGACAGCTGAGTTCTTTAATGGACGTTTCCCACAAATCAGCTACAAGGTCTATGCAACTGCCTTTACCTTGATTGGTTTTGCTATTGCAAATCTTGGTCTGGATGCAATCATCAAGTACTCAGTTCCGGTACTGGTAATCTTGTACCCAATCACCATCGCCATTGTGATGATCGTGATTGTTAACAAGTTTGTCGCCCTATCAAAACCGGGCATGCAGCTAACCATTGGGCTTGTTACAGCGATTGCTCTTGCAAGCGTCCTTGGAAGTTCCTTTAAGATTGAATTTCTAGAAAATCTGGTTAATGCCCTTCCGTTGGCGTCAGCCTCTCTTCCATGGCTAGTGCCAGCTATTATCGGAATCTTGCTTTCACTGGTTCTACCAAACAAACAAGAGAGTGATGTTTTTGAGATGGAATAAAAAAATTCTTGGTCAACGACCAAGAATTTTTTGTATGAGAACGGGGCATTAATTGGTTTGTTCGGTATAACCAGCCTCTTTAAGCATTTTTTTCGAAGCAGCAAAGCTAACACGGTTTCCAATACCAGAATATTCGTTTGGCATTGCTTTTTTCAGCTCGTCCAGACTTGCGACAGTCATGTCAACTTCGATGTTTTGGATAACTTTTTCGTCTTGGATTACGACTTTTTGTGTTACCCCTTTGATTCCTTCATAACCTTTATAAGTGTCGTCAACAATTTCCTTAATACCTTCTGCGGTATTATTTAGTTTTTCAGGGTCAAATACATTATGAACAGTTTGTTTTACAACGTCATCCCCCTTTACAGTATAAGTCAAGGTAGAAGTGATTCCAGGTTTGCTATTGTGGACAAATGTGTGGGTAGTTGTCTCATCTTTCTTTTCAGATGATTGTTGGCTACTTTGTTTGGTCTCGCTTGATTGAGTTGTTGTGTCTTCTTTGGTACTGCTGTTAGTAGGTGTTGATGCTTGTTTGGAACATCCGAGTAGGAGGACAAGAGAAGCCACTAGGGCTAGTGAGGTTTTAAAGTATGATTTCATATCCTTTACTTTACTTTACTTTACTTTCGTAATCAAAGTATTTTGTATTATAACATGATTCTACTACAAAATCAACTAGACCTCCCCTCTCATCTGACCTGACATGACAATGAACAGAAACTAGTCTGACGATTAGAGTTTTGTATCTATTTATGGGATTGAGAGGGAGCTTTTGGATTCATCGGTTAGGGATATAGTAAAATACCCCAAGAGTTAGAGCTGTGTCTAACTTTTGGGGTGGTCCTACACTAGTCTATATGAAATTTTAGGGGATTAGTTCGTCTTTTCAGTGAATCCCATTTTCTCTAGTGCTTTTTTAGAGTTTGAGAAACTGACACGATTGCCGATACCAGAATATTCTTCAGGAAGTGCTTTTCTAAGTTCGCTAATGCTTGCAACTGAGAAATCAACTTCTAGATCTTGAACAACTTTTCCATCTTTGATTTCAATGGTTTGTTTAACACCTTTTAGCCCGTAATAACCTTTATAGGTATCCTCGAGTGTACTCTTGACCTCTTCTGGAGTTGCACCAAGGATTTCAGGATCTGCAACATTCTGAGAGGTTTGCTTGGTAACATTGTCGCCTTCTACAGTATAAACCAAGGTAGAAGTGATTCCAGGATTGCTTTTGTTGACAAAAGTATGTGTCTTGGCTGTTTCTTTCTTTTCAGATGATTGTTGACTGCTTTGTTTGGTCTCGCTTGACTGAGTTGTTTTGTCTTCTTTGGTATTGCTGCTAGCAGGTGTAGATGCTTGTTTGGAACATCCGAGTAGGAGAACAAGTGAAGCCACAAGGGCTAGTGATACTTTAAAGTATGATTTCATATTTTTTACTTTCCTTTCATAATCAAAGTATTTTGTATTATAACATGGATCCATAGTGAAATCAACTAGAAGGAGTGGACCCTTTTCCAAAGGGATCCAGCTAGAAAAGTGATATAATGGTAGGAAGAGGTGAAGAAATGAATCAAACTGTAAACTATATCAAAGAATTAACCGCTATTGCATCTCCAACGGGCTTTACTCGTGAGATTGCAGACTACCTAGTCCTTACTTTGGAAGAACTTGGTTACCAGCCTGTTCGCACAGCCAAGGGTGGTGTCAATGTAACAATCACAGGTCAGAATGATGAACAACAGCGTTATGTGACTGCTCATGTGGATACGCTGGGTGCTATTGTTCGTGCTGTCAAACCTGATGGCCGTCTCAAATTAGACCGTATCGGTGGTTTCCCTTGGAATATGATTGAGGGAGAAAACTGTACCGTTCATGTGGCTAGTACAGATAAAACGGTATCTGGAACTATCCTCATCCACCAGACTTCTTGCCATGTCTACAAAGATGCAGGAACTGCTGAACGCACTCAGGACAATATGGAAGTGCGTTTGGATGAAAAAGTAACCAATGAAAAAGAAACGCGTGCCTTGGGCATCGAGGTTGGAGACTTTATTAGTTTCAATCCGCGAACAGTTGTGACGGAAACTGGTTTTATCAAGTCTCGCCATTTGGATGATAAGGTCAGCGCAGCAATTTTGCTCAATCTCCTTCGAGTTTATAAAGAAGAGAAGATTGACTTGCCAGTAACAACCCATTTTGCTTTTTCAGTCTTTGAAGAAGTGGGACACGGTGCTAACTCCAATATTCCTGCTCAAGTAGTGGAGTATCTAGCTGTAGATATGGGTGCAATGGGGGATGACCAGCAGACGGATGAGTACACAGTGTCTATCTGTGTCAAAGATGCTTCGGGTCCTTATCACTTTGAATTCCGTCAACATTTGGTAGCCTTGGCTAAAGAGCAAGATATTCCATTTAAGCTGGATATCTATCCATTTTACGGTTCGGATGCTTCAGCAGCCATGTCAGCAGGTGCAGAGGTCAAGCACGCCCTCCTTGGAGCTGGTATTGAATCTAGCCATTCATACGAACGTACCCATATCGATTCAGTAGTGGCGACTGAGCGTATGGTTGATGCCTATCTCAAGAGCGCGTTGGTAGACTAATATGTGCTTGATTTGTCAAAGAATTGAATGGATCAAGGCAGGGGAAAATCCCTACTTTGTAAAAGAACTAGAAACAGGCTATGTTGTTATTGGAGACCACCAATACTTTAAGGGCTATACCTTATTTTTAGCAAAAGAGCATATCACAGAACTCCATCATATGGAGAATCCTGTAAAACTTCACTTTTTAGAGGAAATGAGTTTGGTCCAAGAAGCAGTCGCCAAAGCATTTAAGGCTGAAAAGATGAATATTGAACTTCTAGGAAATGGCGATGCCCACGCTCACTGGCACCTATTTCCAAGGCGGTCAGGTGATATGAAAGGTCACGGACTTAATGGCCGTGGCCCAGTCTGGTGGGTGCCCTGGGAAGAAATGGCAGCAGAAGATTGCCAAGTACAATCCCCAGAGCTGGAAGAGATGATTAAAACCTTATCCGATGAATTGGAGAAGCATTTGGCCTAAGAGAGGAAGAAAGAAATGAAAAAAAGATATGTCATTTTATCTGGTTTATTAGCGTTGACCCTTGCAGCTTGTTCGCAAGAAAAACCGAAAGTTGAAGAAAATACTTCAAAAACAGAACAAAGTACCCAGGAAGAAGGAACTGTGGGTAGCAAATCTCAGCCTTCTAGTCAGAAGAAGGCAGAAGTTGTGAATAAGGGAGATCACTATAGTATCCAAGGGAAATATGATGAAATCGTCATAGCTAATAAACGCTATCCTTTGTCAAAAGACTACAATCCAGGAGAAAATCCAACAGCCAAGGCGGAGTTGCTGAAACTCATTGCAGCAATGCAAGCAGCTGGCTACCCAATCAGCGATCATTACAGTGGTTTTAGAAGTTATGAAACTCAAACCAAACTTTATCAAGACTATGTGAATCAAGATGGTAAGGAAGAGGCAGATCGCTACTCAGCTCGCCCTGGATACAGTGAACACCAAACAGGTTTAGTATTCGACCTTATCGATAGTGATGGTCAGCTGCTAGGTTCTGAAGGGACAAGTGAACGTAGTAAAAAGGCTGCTCAATGGCTTGCTAATAACGCACATAAATATGGATTTATCGTTAGATATAAACCAGAATTCGTAGAAAAAACTGGTTACATGGAAGAAAGCTGGCATATTAGATATGTTGGTCAAGATGTCGCAAAAATACTTTATGAAAAAAATATTCCACTTGAAGAGTACCTAAATGCTCCAGGTGGAGACTACGCAGAATAATAATAAAAGGAGAAATTTATGAATAATCAAAACCCAAATAATAACAGGAATTATAATTCTCAGAATAATAATCCTAATTACAATAATGATCAATATAACAACTACCCAAATGACCAGTATAATCAATATAATGAACAATACAATAACCCTGATTATAACGGTCAATATAATAATCCTGGTTACACTGGTCAACAATATGATAACCAAAATACTCAATACAACAATATGGTTAACGACCAACAATACTACAATCAACAAAACAACCAACAGTATAATGTACCACCGGTAAATCCTAACTATAACAATTATAATGACAACAATAGTTATAACGAAGAACCTAAAAATGAAAAGAAAAAGAGCCCTATTCCAATAATTATTACAGCTGTAGTAACTTTCTTAGTTCTAGTTGTAGGTCTATACTTCGGATATAATAAGTTTATGAAAAAAGAAAATGTTGTAGATGTTTCAGCTTATGAAATTAATTTCGTAACTTATGGTACAAATGGAGAAGGAAAACCAGAAGTAGATATTAAAAAAATCCCAGAAGTAGCTAACACATCTACTGAAATTTCTAACTTCTTATCAAAACCTGATATTTCTTATGATAAGAAAGAAAACTTAAAAAATGGTGATAAAGTTGAAGTTACTATTACTTTAAATCATAATACAGCGCAAAAATTAAAATTAGATACAAAAGGTGAATTCAAACGTACATTCACTGTAAATGGTCTAAATGAGAAAGAAAAAGAGAAAGAAAAAGAAAAAGAAACTATTATAGTTAAAGATAATTCTTCTAGCTCATCATCTTCGTCTAATTCTAATCGTACATACTTCAGCAATAGAGCTGCTAGAATATATGTAGACGCTGGAGTTAACCTAAGAAGTTCTTCAAACGATTCAAGTTCTGTATTATCAACAGCTAAAAAAGGTGATACAGTTTATGTTGATTTCACTGAAAGAAACTCTAGTGGTGAAACTTGGGCATTTGTAACATATAATGGAAAACAAGGTTGGATGAGAGCCGATCTTATTGGACACTAACAACAAAAAAGGACCTGACTAAAAAGTCAGATCCTTTTTTTATTTATCTTTTACTCTAAGCTTAACCATAAGCATACTTAATAATGTAATACCTATAACTATTAAGAATATTGCTTTACTTTGGTCAAAACCGAATAAACCATTAGCTACATGTTTAGCTATCCAAACATATACATAGTCACCATAGAAAATTCCTAGTGCAAAGAATGCTTGGTATATTCCCATACTTACATTTCGATACTCTCTATCAAAATATTGCATAGCAAGAGAGATAAGCACGTTATATGCTCCACCATAACCTAAACCATTTAAAATATAACTAAAGTAAATTATATATGGATTATTTACATATAGAGCTATAATGTAGAATGCTAACGCACAACCAAACATAAATAGCAATGTTTTTTGTAGCCCCCATTTTCTTGTGAAATATACCCCTACTAAAACACCCGCTATTAGCTGTGGAATAGCAAACACTGCATCCATATAAGCAAGCATAAGAGGACTTATTCCTAATGAAGTTTTTCCATATGCTATCATATTAGCTCCACTTGTCGCAAACTTCACAAATGAAAGTAATAAGGCCATTATACAGACATAGATAAAACTTCCATGTTTTAATACTACTTTAACTTTATCGAATGAAAAACCACTGTTAACTGGACGATAGTCTTTCATCATAAAAGTTAAAATAAATGTTACAACAGCCAATATACCTGATACTATCCACATGTAATTAAAATGTTTATATTCATTTACAGTAAAGATATATTGTATTGGTGCTGCGATAAATTCAGCAAGAAGCGGCGCTACTGATAAAATAGATACTGATAACGCAGCTTTTTCTTTAGAGAAAGTTTCCGAAAACATAACATTAAACAATGCTAACATTGTCGCACTTATACCTAAAGATAACGATGATAAGTATAAAGTAGTATAACTACCATTAAAGGCTACTAAAAATGAAGTTACAATTAGTAAAAACAGTGATATTTGAACGAATATTTTACGTCGTCTAAATATATCACTCGCTATAAACATAGGTAATCTTACTATTAAACTCATCAAACCATATCCTGCAGCTATTTGAGAAGCTAAAAGAGGTGTTAATGATAATCCTCCATTTTCTACAGGAGTTATAGCATAGAGCTTTCTATACGCCCTAATAATACTAATTGCCGACCAAAATAATACTAATATCCAAAATATAATTATTTGATCCTTCTTCAATTCAAATTTTTTCGTTAAGTAATAAACTAATACCAAAATAAGTACTATCATTATTAGTGAAAATAGAATTTTTGTTTTAACCATCTCCTAACTATTTTTTTAACTTATAAATTATACCACAAAACAGAAAAATACGTACAGTAAATACATCACATTTTTTCTATGATTTAGCTAATGTTAAAAAGCAAATTTCCGCATCAGGGAATCTTTCCTTTAACACTTCTGCACAACTTATTAACGTATTACCACTCGTTATAACATCATCTATTATCAATATTCTCTTAGGATATTTTTCAAAATTTAGATTATCTATAATTCTAAACTTATGCTTTTCACGTTTTTTATGAAGTTTGGATTGCTTTTCTCTATAGTCACATTGCAAGGTATTAGTGTATTTCACATTACAAACATTGCATAACTGCGCTATATGATCAAAACCTCTAGAGTATTTTCTCGTATTATTTATCGGTACTATTGTAACAAGATTAAACTTATATTTTTTAAAAAACAAACTAAAAAGCTCTCTAAATCTTTCCGCTTTATGAATCGCCCCAGAGTATTTAATATTATATATAATCTCCTTTAAAAATTCATAATCACCAAAATAATACAAGGTATATTCTGCTAGTTCAGTTATATTTATGTCAATATTATATTTGCATTCTTCACATAAAACTAAACTATCCTTTTTAGAAAAAACATTATTAAAACTGAGTTTTTCCACTATCT
>ERZ773007.1701-NODE-1701-length-10183-cov-2.951027_pt1 | contig 10183 bp, 9 predicted proteins | sample MGYA00580665_ERZ773007 | MGnify/ENA primary metagenome ERZ773007 (study PRJEB29015, sample SAMEA2738122) | human oral metagenome | biome: human oral; feature: human-associated habitat; material: saliva | place: China | collected 2167 ... | reverse complement strand
ACGCCCTGTGATCTTTGCCATCTGCGCCATTGCTTCCTCAACGAGGGCAGGGATGGCATCATAATAGCGGTTGACCGCCTCACGCCCCTGGAAGTAGATATCAGGGTTCTGTGCCGTGCCGCGCACCACCGGATGATCCGGATTGAGCGCACGGCGGCGGAACGCCTCAACGGCATCCCAGTCAAGGATCTTCGCGAGGTCGGCATAGTCCACGACCTCGATCTTCTGGATCTCATGCGAGGTACGGAATCCGTCAAGGAAGTTGATGAACGGCACACGTCCCTTGATGGCGACGAGATGCGCTACCGCAGAGAGATCCATGACCTCCTGCACGCTCGACTCGGCGAGCATGGCGACACCCGTCTGACGTGCTGCCATGACGTCCTGATGGTCGCCGAAGATATTCAGCGAGGACGCGGCAATGGCACGCGCACTGACATGGAACACGCCCGGCAGCAGTTCACCTGCGATTTTATACATATTGGGAATCATCAGCAGAAGTCCCTGAGAAGCGGTATAGGTGGCAGTTAACGCACCGGCAACCAAAGAGCCGTGCACCGCACCTGCAGCGCCTGCCTCAGACTGCATCTCCGTAATCTGCACCGGACGTCCGAAAATGTTCTTCTTTCCTGCAGTCGCCCACTCATCGACATGCTCCGGCATGACGGATGAAGGTGTGATCGGGTACATTGCGGCAACTTCTGTAAACGCATAAGAAGCGTATGCAGCAGCCTCGTTGCCGTCCATACTTTTCATCTTTCTTGACATGATCTATCCTCCATGAAAAATGTAATGTTATGTGATTAAATTCAAAACAATACTATCATGCGATTCTACCAGCGTCAAACGATTCAGGCGGATCTTCCCGCCATCTTTTCCAATAGAAAAAGAAATCTTTCCCGCAATATTAGGAGAAAACGGGAATTGCATCCTCTTTCTATTAGTCAACCCTAATAATATTTTGCATTGTCATACACCCCCTTTTGTATTAAGATGAGGTTCGAAGACTTGACAAATACATTCATGAATGTTGTAGGAGGTTATGATCATGGCATACGTAATCAGCGATTCTTGTGTAAACTGTGGCTCTTGCGCACCTGTCTGTCCCGTAGGCGCAATCTCTCAGGGCGATACCCAGCACGAGATTGATCCGAACGCTTGCATTGACTGCGGAACCTGTGCAGCACAGTGCCCGGTCAGCGCGATTTCTCAGGGCTAATATTAGGAAGAGCCAGGAAGCGCCTGCAGTTTTTGCTGCGGGCGCTTTTTACTGTGCTGTAAATATCTTCTGCCTCCTGGACCCGTTTCCGAATTTGAGGTCGTAATTTTCGACCTCAAATTTTCCCATTCCACTTTTGTAAGTTGGAACCTGAAATCATCGTCAAATTTCTCAATGTTATTTTTGACCTGCTCATTCAATCTTTTCGTTTCATATCCATAAATCTCCGCCAGTTCCAAGTCAATCATGGTTTTCCATCTCCTGATGGTATAAATTTTTTCCGCAAGGGAATCTGCTCGCAAAGCCATTCGATCGCCATCGAGCCTCCTATCATACCGGCAAAATATCCCATGCGCATAAGCCAGATATTCGACCGCGGGAAAAAGGGCGGCAAGAGGAAATCCAAAAACAGGTGATGGCGTAAAAAGATAGATAAGGTATGCTATAATGAGTCAGTTTTCAAGCCTAAAATCTGAGAATTTCATAATGAACTGATATCCACGGTCATCGGAAATCCCAGCCGACGATGCGGCGGCCGTACCAATCAATGATTGCTGTCAGGTACAGGCATTTCTTCAGATTTTTTGAGACAATCCTCTGGAAATGGTATAATATACAGATAAAATTTTTGAAAAGAGGAGGTATTATGCAGCTTTTAGATATAAAAAGAATGGCTCATAACATTCTTGAAAATCAAAACATAGAGAGCAGTTTTATCGAATATAAGAAATCGGCAAATTTCAAAGATAAGATTCTAAAAACTGCTTGTGCATTTGCCAATAACTATATGAACAATGAGATAGGCTTGTTGTTTGTGGGTATTGAAGAAGTCGATGATAAAGCAACGGGAGAAAAAGCAATTCCGAAAAGACCAATAGAAGGGATCAAAGAGTCTAAAGTTGAAGGGGTTGAAAATGAATTAAAATCTCTTCTTTCCAATATCCATCCTAAAATAAGCTATCACATTGTTACGGATAAAATTGACAATGAATATTATATTGTCGTTGCAGTAGAGAGCAGTAGCAACGGACCGTTTCAAACAAGTGAAAGGGCGGAAAGGGATAAAGATATTAAGCTAAAGGCAGGAAGATATATCAGAGTCGGCAGAGATTCAAGACTTCCAAATCCAACCGAAGAATTTGAACTTTTAAAGAAATTTGCTCATTTTTCTTTTAGTTCAAATCTGAACGATACAGCTACCATAGATGACCTAAGCTATGAATACATGAAAGAATATCTGCTTCAGACGGGAGCCAGGAGAGATATTAGAGAAATGTCCAAGCTGGATATGGCAAAGAGTATGGGGCTTGTAAGTGAGAGTGAGTATGGAGGGTATCGAGCTAAAAACTTTGCTGTGTTGATGTTTGCCGAAACACCGAATAAATTTATTTCAAATGCCCATGTTGAAATCATTAGAGAAATTACGGGAACGGATAAAATGGAATCCAAGAAATTTGACGGTCCGGTTTGGATACAGGCAAAACAGGTCAGCAAATATTTTGAAGACAATATTATGGCTTCCTATACCATAAGAGAAGCGGATAAAATCGAGCATAAGATTGTCTATAACTATCCTCTTACAGCATTTGAGGAACTTGCTACGAATTCCATTTTGCATAAGGAATACGATACGCCTGAATATGTAGGGATATATATTTACAAGGATAGAATTTCTTTTGTAAATCATAATAGACCGCTCCCTCCTGTAACCATTGAGGCTCTTAACAAGGACAGGAGTTTTGATAGAAGGCAGTATCTCAACAAAGAACTTAAAGATATGTTCTTCAAGTTCTCTTCTATAATTTTAAACTAATTTTTCATAACCTTCTTTTATACTATTTAGTATATTTTCATCAGTTAATTGTGTTACTTCTTTTAATGCTTCTATTACTCCTTTATCAGAAATTAATTTTTCTAATTGGATTGACTGTTCATCCTCTTCTGATCTAAATGTTAGTATATATGAACAAGCTTTTAAAAGAGCATCGTTAGCTAAACCAAGTTCTGCTGTTTCTCTAATTGGTTTAATAAATCTCTCATTATAACCTAATTTCCTAATTGGTGTACGACATATTCTAGAAACATTATCAACGATTCGTGGATTTTCAAATCGTTTTATAGTTTTATTTCTATATGCAGTCATATCCTCTTTATCAAATCCCCATTTTTTTACAAGTAATGCACTAGTTTCTTCTAAAACTGCAATAAAGCCTTCACGTACTTTTGAATCTTTAGCACTATCTGATACATATTCAATACCTAGATAGTTTGCTATATAACTTAATGCAGCATGACCTGTATTTACCGTAAATAATTTTCTTTCAATAAATGGATTTAAATCTTCTACATAATGTACATCTTCAATATTTTTATTTTCTTCAACTTTGATTTTTTCCGCTTCTACAACCCACTCACAGAATTTTTCAACTTCTACTAATAATACATCATCATGTTTTTGCGCTGGTACTATTCTATCAACAGCTGAATTTGGGAATCCAACATATTTATTTACAAAATCTTGCTCTTCTTCAGAAAGATATTTAAAAATTTCTTGTTTTAGAAAATCAGATCCTTCTATCATATTTTCACAAGCAATAACATCTAATAATTTAGTGTTACCAGCTGCAACTTTTCTTTTTAATCCTTCAGCAATATCTTTAGCTATAATAGGTAATACATTTGGCCCGATTGATGTTGTAATTAATTCTACTTCACCTATCTTATTGTATATTTCTTCTTTTTCATTAGCAATGTTTAGTGCATCAAAATGAGAAATTTCTACTTCTTCTATTTCTTGATCTAACACTTTTATAGTGTAAGTGTCTCTTTTTTTCAAATCATTAACAATTGCTTCATTAATATCAACAAATGTAACATGATATCCTGATTTACTTAACAACTCACCAATAAATCCTCTACCTATATTACCTGCTCCAAAATGTAAATCTTTCATTTTTAATACCTTCTTTTTTTTTATTATTCAACTTCTGATAATAGTTCAATTACTTCTTCTTCTGTAGAAGCATTTACTAGTTTAATTACATTTTCTTGTTCTGAACAGAAAATAGCAATTTTTGATAGTAATTCTAAATGCTCACCATCTTTACCTGCGATACCAAATACTACAAATACCATTTTGTCTTCAGTATCTTCAGGTTTAGCAAATGATACACCACCTGGAACTTGAATAATAGATATACCTGTATTTTTAATTGATTTTTTAGCATCATCTGTACCATGAGGTATCGCTATAAAATTCCCCATATAAGTAGATACTATTTCTTCACGTTCTAACATAGCTGGGATATAATCTGCATCTACATAACCATTCTCTACTAATACTTCTCCTGCTTTTCTAATTGCTTCTTCTTTGCTTCCAATCTCTTGTCCTAATAGTATATCTTGTTTTTTTAAATTCATCTTATTTCTCCTATTCGTTTTATTTTTTTATTCCGTATCTTATGATTTTATTATATTATGATTTTATTCTTTAAACAATATCAATGTCGGCAAATGTATTTTTGCCAAAATGTGGTTAGCCATAAAAAATAAAAAAGCCTAAATAGAAACTATATGTATTCACCTTAATTTCTATCGGCTTTTTCTCTTATAATTGTAATATATAATCTTTTAGTATTAAATCTATTTTCGTTACTATAAAATCGCTATTTTTTGAATGTAAAGCTGAATTTAATACTTCATCATTTAAAATAGCTATGCTGATTTGACCTAATAACTCTGTGTAACTTTGATTATCTGGACTTACCATTGTGAAAAATACAGTAACCTCTTCTTCTTCTCCAGTGACATTAACCATTTTAGAAGGATTATTGAGACTACTTATAATAATAAATGGTTGATCTATAGTATCATTTAATGTATGAAACAACGCTAGATTCGTACCCGGTATTACTACTGAGCTTTTTTCGTGACGCTCTATTAAGCTTTCAACTATTTCATCTTTATTTTTAATTTCTAAACCAGACTCATCAAATACGTTTCTTAGCGTTAACCTTTCATCACTACAATTTCTATATATCTTATATTATCAAGAATTTCCTTACTAGCTCTCATTAACTCTTCAACATTTATAGCTTTATCAAAATCTACTGAATTTTTTCTTTTAAAACTTCTACTTTCCAGTATTTTATTTCTAACAATTTCGACATCTTTTTCTTTTAGTATTGTTGGAATTAAAATATAATCAATATCATTATCTAGTTCAATAGTAGAAATTACAACATCATAGTTTTTAACGAAATTACTATTTACTTTACTAGGTATTGTATATTCTAGATTTTTTATCTCTGGAATATTTTTTCTTATCTGACTTCCTAAAATTTTTGAACTTCCAATACCACTAGCACAAATAACCAATGCTCTAACAAAGTTTTTACGATAAATTTGTTCATAACTTGAAGCAAAGTGTATAACTATATAACTAAGTTCAGTTGAATTAAAATTAATTTCATCAAAAACAACTAGTAGTTCAGATTTTATTATTAAGTATAATTCATTATAATTTTTAAGAACAAACTCTTGTAGCTCATCATTTTCTTCAGTTAGTTTCATTTGATATCTTTTTATCGCAGACTCAACGTGCGCTATAAGACCACCTGATAGATTAGTATCTTGAGTAAAATCTACATTCATTTTTTCTGATACATATTTTATTAATAAGTTAATTTTATAAACTAGCGTATATGAATACTTATCATTAAAATATGATAACTGTTCAATAAGCCTACACGTCTTCAATATTTTTATAAGAAAATTAATTATACTATCTGTAATATCAAACTCTACACTTTTTTTTGTAGCTTCCAATAAATCTATAATATATCTATACTCATCTTGAGTATATTTTTCTTTAGATTCTGTCTCATATGATAATCTTAAAAATACTATGTTTAAACTAATTAGAATTTTCTTTATACTTGAATCTGTATAAACATTGAATATCTCAAGATTTTTATTGTTATAAAATATTTGAGTTAAAAGATCAAAGTTTAGAAACTTCATAAAAGGATTACTTGATAAACTTTCTCGACCATTTAATCTTGTGAAAAATTCCTCATCACTTATTTCATTACACAATAATGAAATTAATAAAATTCTTCTATCTATTTCTTTTCCGACAATCTCAATACCTTGTCCTTTTTTCCTTACCAGAGATAATTTATAATCTTCAAGTATTTTTTCAATCGTAGGTACAATTGAAGCAACGGTATTATAACTAAGCATTAATTTCTCAGAGATGTCTTTAATAGATGTATCCTCATTTAAAATTATAAAACATAAAATCAAATTTAGCCTAGTTTCCGCAGAGTATGCATAATCTTCAAAACTAGTTTCAAACTGTGCGGAATCTAATGATTCAATATTTCCACTTAAGTAGTATTTTGATTTTTCTTTTATTAAGTCTATATCTAACGCCTGCAATGAACTTTCTAGATTTTTAATTTCTCTATAGAGTGTTCTTTCTTTTATTTTTGTAGCTTTCGCTATTTCCTTAATACTTAATTGTTCATTATTTTTTAATAAAACTTGTAATATAAGTTTTTCTCTTTCGTTAAACATACTCCCTCCATATTTAGAGTTTTAAATACAAAATATGACTTCATCTTAGTAATGCATATCGCCTTATTAAGATGAAGTCATAAACACTACTGTTTCCTTTTAAAAAACATTATATAGCTTTTTGACTATTTTTGCAAATTCTCAACAATTTCGTCATATTTAGGACTGTTTAAGAAGTTATCTACTGAAACATGTAGAGCTTTTCCATTCATTTGTTTTGCACGTGGAGTTAGTTCGTTTTGAGTAACGATTAATAATCCACTTTCTTCTGTTAAGTTTCTAATAGCTACATTAGTTACTTCAAAGTCTAATCCAGCTTTTTTAACTTTATTACGTAGAATTGATGCACCCATAGCTGAGCTTCCCATTCCTGCGTCACAAGCGAAGATAATTTTCTTAACATCAGCATATGAAGTTTCACTTGCAGCTTCTGTTGCTGCTTCTTGACCTTTAGACTCAGCTTTCATGCTGCTTACTTTACTTTGTGCAGCTTCTAAGTCAGCTTCGCCTTTATCACGACGTAAAATTATACTTGCTATAACAAATGTTACTGCTGTTGATACCACTACCCCAGCGATTACTGCAAAGTAACTTCCTTGAGCAGTTTGTGCTAATACTGCAAGGATACTACCAGGAGATGCTGGCGCACGTAGACCTGCACCTAATAATTGGAATGTAGCTGTACCACTAACTCCTCCAGCCATAGCTGCAATGATTAATGCTGGTTTCATTAAGATATATGGGAAGTAAATTTCGTGAATACCTCCGATGAAGTGGATAAGAGCAGCACCTGGTGCAGATGCTTTTGCCGAACCTTTTCCAAAGAACGTGTATGCTAATAAGATACCAAGCCCAACTCCAGGGTTAGCTTCTAGTAAGTATAACACAGATTTACCTGTATTTAATGCTTGTTCTGTTGCTATCGGAGTTAAAATACCGTGGTTAATAGCATTGTTTAAGAATAAAATCTTAGCTGGTTCAATAAAGATGTTAGCTAATGGTAATAAGTGAGCATTAACGATAACATCAACTCCTGCACTTAAAATATTAGTAATAACTTTAACTACTGGTCCAATACCGTAGTATCCAATAACTGAAAGAATAAATCCTAAAATACCAAGTGAAAAGTTATTAACTAACATTTCTAAACCAGTTTTAATTTTTGGTTGAACTGCTTTATCAAATTTTTTCATTAAGTATGCTGCAATTGGTCCCATAACCATTGCACCTAGGAACATAGGTGTTCCACCTATACCTTTTTCTGTAAATGTAGTTGTTCCTACAATTACACCCATAGTAGCTATAGCCGCTACTACTCCACCACGTTCTTCGTGAATATTTTTACCTGCTGAATAAGCAATTAATAATGGTAGTAGGAAGAATATCATTGGTCCAACTAATGTTGCAAGTTGTGCATTCGGTGTAAATCCTTTCTCAATAAAGAATGCAGTAATAATTCCCCAAGCGATAAATGCACCGATATTTGGCATTACCATACCTGATAGTGCAGTACCTACTTTTTGAACTAAAACTTTTAATCCGCTTTTATTTTCGCTCATAAGTATAAATCTCCTTTAAATTATTTTTCTTTTTTACTTATGAGTTAATTATATCGCTTTCTTTTTGACTAGACAATATCAAAAAAGGCGAAATAGTTTTTGCCAAAATGAGGTTACCTATTTTTTGTCAAAATAAATTAATAAAAATAATACATGATATGTTATAATATAAAGTATAGTTTTTATTCATCGAAAGGAGTTATTAAAATATGAAAAACAAGTCTTTCTTAGCTATCTTTGATACATTATTTATTTTATCCTTACTTGGATTTCTATTAACAAAGAACTCTGCAATTTTCTTTGTTTCACTTCCCTTTTATGTTGGAACATCTTTTTCTCAGTATTTTAAACAGAAAGAAAAATTAGATGTTTTTGATGATAAATTATTGCGTCTATTAAAATTAGATACTACTATTTATGCAATCGGATTTATGACTTTATATGTTACAACATATTTTACAGTTAACAATATTGAATTACCTTTTAATGTTAAATACTTTTTTGGTATAGCTATATTCCTATTTTCTATTGCCTTTGTTATTAGTATTAAACGTAAAAAATTGGCACAAGATTTATTAATAGAAAAATACAGAAATAAATAAAAAAGAAATCAGCTCATTAACGAGCTGGTTTCTTTTTAACTGTTGGTCTCTTTTTAACTGGTGTTCTAAAGTATTTTTCAAATGCTTGTTCTATATCTTTAACACCTACTACTGACACTAATGATACTATTAAAATAAATATTATTAAAATAATAAATGATCGAGTTTCTATGTAATTTAAAAATGTAATTAATGGTAAGCTTGAGTAGAATCCAATTGTCAAGCTCTTAATAATTACCGCAATAACTACTGTACAAAGTATTAAGACTAAAAATAAATGAAGTGATAATGCAGCCATAGTTCCGAAAAATGTTGCTACACCTTTTCCACCTTTAAAATTAAATAATAATGGTTTGATATGTCCTAAAATCACAAATAGTATACAAACATATATAGTAATTGCATCTACATTTAATATTTTCAATAAGATAACAATTAAAAATCCTTTGAAAAAGTCTACTGCCAGAACAAAAATAAATGATCTTGTTCCTAAGACACGACCTGCATTCCTGGCTCCTACATTTCCTGAACCGGCTTTAGACAAATCTTCTTTATAAATTTTCTCTAATAACTTCCCCCCCATTATATTACCTAGGAAGTAGGCTATAATAGCATATATAATACTAGTTATCATAGTTTTTCTCCTCTCTTTTAATAAATTTATCTTTTACAGCGTTTATTCCTTCACTTAAAAACATTAAGCAACCTATAGTAAACGGAACAAGATAATATGAAATCCTATAGATTATTATCGTAGCTCCTATTACTTCTTTATCGATACCAAGATTCATTAAGCCTATTAATACTAAAGCATCAAAAGTCCCCATACCTCCAGGAATCATAGATAGTAACCCTACTATTGACGCTACTATAATTACACCCATTATTTGAAGTTCCTTATTTGCAACTATACTTCCTGTATAAAAATAAAGAATAATCAGTATAATTAAAGCTGCGAATACCCATTCTAAGAAAGAAATAACAGTAAGTTTTATACTTAAATATCTATCACTACGTATACTTGGTTTTTTTAAATTAAAAAATAAATATAAAGGTAAAAACAATGACATTAGTAATAAGCAATAATAAAACACTTTATTATGTGCATACAAAGCTTGTCCTGGAAAAATATTTAAAACTACGCAAATAGATAGCAAGCTGATTCCTGACAGCATTGAAACGAGTATCATTCCTATAGCGGTAGCTAAACTTTTACCATTTTT
>ERZ773007.1699-NODE-1699-length-10188-cov-8.408073_pt1 | contig 10188 bp, 5 predicted proteins | sample MGYA00580665_ERZ773007 | MGnify/ENA primary metagenome ERZ773007 (study PRJEB29015, sample SAMEA2738122) | human oral metagenome | biome: human oral; feature: human-associated habitat; material: saliva | place: China | collected 2167 ... | reverse complement strand
AGACAACTTCACATCTAAATAGACACCATAATCATCTTCTTTTGCAGATGCAAATGAGGTTGCCCCTGTTGGCCAAGCGCCTTTCTGAGATGATGGTGTCTCAACATCATCCCAAGTCCAAAGACCAAGAGATGACTTGTCTGGACTTGGCAACTCTTGGAAATGCAAGCGAATAGTCCCCTCAGCAATAGGAGCCTCAGACGCATTAGTCAATGTTGAAATAACAGCTCGATCAGTAGTTACATTATTTGACGTGTTTTCTGCAACCGCGTCTGATTTCCCAGTATCAAGACGAACTGTCTCCTCGTATTGAATAAGGCCTGCATTAGTTGATTTAGACCCTGTTGCAGTCTCAGTAGTTACAGAGGAGGTAGGTGTTTCATTAACTTGATTACTGGCAAAAAGACTAGAATCAGCTGGTTCTACTTGTGTACTTGTTGCAGGTGTTGAAACTGCTTCTTCCGCCTTGACTCCTTGAACAGCAGCAAAGCTCAAAAATACAGCTCCAATTGTTACAGAAGCTAGACCCAACTTGTACTTACGAAGGCTATAACGAAGGACTTTTCCATTATTAGCTTAGTTATTTCTTTTCATAGCAACTCCTTTTGATAACGTTTTCATGTTTTTTAATATAACATTTAGCTTGAGTTTATGCAAGCGTTTTCTCTACAAGATTACTAAAAAAGCCTCTAGAAGTTCCCTTCTAAAGACCTTTGATTTATAGATTAAGCAAAGACAGAGAAGAATGGTGCACCAAGCTTAGTATCCATTGCATCTCTACTTTGAACACCATGAATGTAATCCAATGAATACCATCCATTGTTATTGGCGTTAAATGGATCACGAACATATGTTTTACCATTATCATAGCCATGAAGTACGATTTCATGCGTGTAAGGATAATTGATGAATTGACTTGCTCCTACTGCCGCCAAAACGTGTTGCCCTGACATCAAAGCTGAGGCAATGTTAGCAATACTTGAAAGTACGTTGCTCTTCAGACCCCAATTTTTACTTGCTAATACAATACCATCTGCATCTGTACCAGCGACTGATGTTTTGTTAAATGAATTTGTATTGTAGTACAAATAATCCGCAACTGTCGTTGGTGCAATGACAGTTCCCAAGATATCTGTAAAAGTCATGGCAAGTGATGTTGGAACACAGCCAGATTGATCCATATTGCTGACACCATACCACTTAGAAGCCCAACGAGGGTCACGTTGAGAATAATAAGTTGTCTGAGGTTCAACACGACGATTACGTGGAGCAAGAGCTGTCTCACCAAGGTTAAATCCGTCTACAGTATTGTCTACATAGTCCACATAAACGTGAGTCGTATAGTTACCAATTAGATTCTTATGATTAACAGTCGATACATTGATTTCATTATGTGTTCCAGTAGGTGCTGTATTGTACCAAGAAAGGTTGCCTTGATTGCTTTCTGACCATACAGCTACACGGATATTCTTAATCTGACGACCTTGCGGTGCTTGATCAACTACTACTGTAAAACTACCTGCTTCTGAATTAACATTAGTGATATAGGTTTGCGTTTTAGTCTTAGCATTACGGAATTCAACTGTTGTCGTTGTCCCTCCTACACCAACTTGTGACCCATCATTTAAAATGTAGTACAAATGAATATTGTACAAACCTGTTGAATTTTTGTGGTTAGTAGCTTGAACATTTACCGTATAAGTGCCATTAGCTTGACGTGTGGCTTCATACCAACGAATGTCATCTTGACCATCTTTTTCAGACCAAATAGGTACTTGAACAGTACGAACACCTTTAGAACTATAGACATCACTGATAATGACATCAAAAGTACCAGTATCATTATTGTTATTAACAACTGAAATAGTACCGACTGGCTTATTATGTTTTACGTCTACAATGGTTTCAGTGACATAATGACGTTGGTTGGCATTATCTACGATGTAAACGTCAGCACGGTAATTTCCTAGTGAATTTTTATGCTCACTAGCCTTAATAGTAACACGGTAGCTACCATCAGATTGGCGACTAGCCTTGTGCCAAACGAGATCATCTTGTCCATTAACGAGACTCCATGAAGGAACTAAAACTTCCTTAACCCCATTTGGTGCTACGATATAGCGAATAACAGCGTCAAAAGTACCTAAATCAGCATTATTATTTTCAATAAAGAGGCTTGCACTAGGACGAGTTTGAGTAACTTCTACCACTTTTTCAGTAAGGTAGAAACGTTTGTTAGAGTCATCTACAAGGTAGGCATCGGCACGGTACTTACCAGTTGAATTCTTATGATCCGTTGCTTTGATAGTCACTCGGTAAGAACCATCGGCTTGACGAGTTGCCTTATGCCAGATAAGGTCGTCTTGACCACCAGCTAAACTCCATGAAGGAACAAGAACTTCTTTCAAACCTGTAGGAGCAACAATGTTACGAACAACTGCATCAAAAGTACCTGCTGCAGTATTGTTGTTTTCAATCGTAAGGACACCACTTGGTCGAGCATAATCAACAGCCACTACTTTTTCAGCAATATAATGGCGATTGTTAGAGTTATCCACGATATAAGCATCGGCACGGTAATTTCCTTTATTGCCCTTATGCTCACTTGCCTTAATTGTTACACGATAGCTGCCATCAGTTTGCTTAGTCGCCTTATGCCAAATAAGGTCGTCTTGACCATTTTCAAGACTCCATGATGGCACTAAAACTTCTTTAACGCCTAGTGGTGCTGAGATATTAGTGATAACGGCATCAAAAGTTCCAGCCTTAGCATTATTGTTTTCAATAGCAAAACTTGCTTTAGGTTTCAACTGCTCAGGTGTCTTACCAATGAAGACTTGCGTAGTTGTTCCACCAACACCCGTCAATTGACCATCTTTTTGAACATAATAAAGGTGAACATTATAAAGACCGGTTGAGTTTTTATGAGCTGAAGCCTTAACATTTACTGTATAAGTTCCGTTATTTTGACGGTCAGCCGTATACCAGATAATGTCATCTTGGCCATTAATTTCTGACCAAATTGGAACAGAGACTGTTTCAACACCGTTTGGTGCTTTGACATTAGAGATGACAACATCAAAGCTACCAACAGTTGGATTATTGTTAACAATAGAGATGGTTCCACTTAAAGCGCCTTGAGTTGCATCAACCCCAGCACTGGCATTAGCTGTGAAACGTCCTGTATAATCCACGCTGTGGTCAAAGACATGTTTACTTGGCAAGAGATTAGCCGTAGCTGAAAACTGCCATGCACCAGTTTTGGCATTATAGCGCATGTTTTTGGCGCTCGTTGCTGTAAGAGTTGATGATGGGTACTGTGCGACCCAAAAATTTTCAATACCAAATTGAGAGGTTGAGACAGGTCCACGATAGCCTAGATTGTTCTCATCCAACCAGCTGGCACTTGTGTAGAACATCAAGTTGTTGTATCCATGCTTACGCATTTCGTTAACCCAAGCTTGAGTGTTACGGTTGATATTTGGAAGCATCTTAGAGTCTTCGAAATCATTAACCATAACAGTACTCTTTGGAAGGTTAAGATTTTGTGCAGCTTGAATGTAGAAACGAGCTTCTGCGCGCGCTTCTTCCTCTGTTGTGTATCGAGAAAAATGATAGGTAGATACTTGAAGACCGGCAATTTGAGCATTGCGAACTTGTGATGGTGCTTTAGGGTTGTTGTACCAAGTATCCTCAGTCAACTTGACAACGACACCACCAACACCTTGGCGTGCAAGAGCACGATAGTCATCTACACTGATTTCACCATTATGGCTGCTGACATCGATAAAAGTCTTCGGTTGCACCTTAAGAGTTGGCGAAGGAACATCCGTAGAATTCGTTAATTTAGCAGGTGTGGCAACAGTGCTATTTGACATTTCTGAACTTGTCGCACTTGTAGAAGCTGTAGCACTTTCTGAACTAACAACTGAAGATGTTACTGAAGTTGTTGTCACAGCAACAGTAGAGTTAGCTACCGAAGTTGATACAGTTGCCGTTGCAGCCTCGGAACTCTGTGAAGCAGGAGACGTAGATACCGCTGGAGTGTTAGCTTTTGGCACTTCACTTGTTGCTACAGAGGCAGGGGCTGAAACAGTTGAGCTTGGTGTTTCAGTAAGTGACGCTTCACCACCAAAAATTTCTGCTGCAGTCGCAGGTTGATAGTGGTTTCCTTCAGTAATAGAAGGCGTTTGTGTTGCCACTTCATCAGCTTGAGCAACCTGAGTAGTTACAGCCAAGAGAACAGCCGCACTGGCATAGTAGATAAAATCTTTCGTTCGCATTTAACTTTCCTTTTGCATTTGTAATACTTGAACCATTTTACCACAGAAAAACTCTCGTGGAAAGGTTATTATTAAAAATTTTCTAAATAAAATAGAAATATTATAAAATTATAAACAAACTTTCTCTCTTGATAGAAAACTCTTTAACTTATTATTCGTATTTTTCTTCAAAACTATTGAAAATCCGTGACGTTTTTCTCAAATAAATACAAATGAAAATGTATAAAAAAATTCCCGAACATCTGTCCGAGAATTTTATCAATTTTATTTACGTTTTGGTGGGTTATGGACAGCCTCTCCAAGTACGTCAGCAAAGGCTTCGTACATATTTTCAGAGAATGTTGGGTGACCGTGGATAGATTGTAAGAGCTCATCTACAGTCAATTCATTTTCCATAATTGTTGACGCTTCGTTAATCAATTCAGCTGCAGCCGGTCCAATGATATGAACACCAAGGATTTCATGGTACTTCGCATCTGCAACAACTTTAACAAAACCTTGAGCTTCGTTTGAAGCAATAGCACGTCCATTACCAGCAAAGCTTGATTTACCAATGAGGACATCACCATATTTGGCGCGTGCATCTTCTTCAGTAAGACCACACATTGCGACTTCTGGGTGTGTGTATACAGCAGCTGGTGTGTAGTCAAGGTGAGCCTTACGAACGTTACCATGCATAGCATTTTCAGCCGCAACTTCACCCATACGGAAAGCAGCGTGAGCAAGCATCTTAGTTCCGTTTACATCACCCGGTGCATAGATACCAGGAATTGATGTTTCTTGATAAACATTCACTTTGATACGACCACGGTCTAATTCAAGGTTAAGATTTTCAAGACCATCCAACTGAGGAACACGACCGATTGAAAGAAGGGCGCGATCAGCTACAATCTCTTCACCATTATTAAGTTTAAGGGTCAATTGGTTGTTAGCTTCTACAATCTCAGAAACTCCGACAGATGTCATGATCTTCATACCCTTCTTAGCAAGGATTTTTTGAAGTTCAAGTGACACTTCTTTATCCATAGCAGGGATAATGCGGTCAGCCATCTCAACAACAGTTACTTCTACACCGTATGAAGCATAAACAAGACCAAGTTCGATACCAACGACACCACCACCCATAACAGCAAGTGATTTAGGCAATTCACGCAAGTCTAGAATATCATCTGATGTCATCACAAGTTGTGACTCGATTCCAGGGATATTAATACGTGATACTTTTGATCCAGTTGCAAGGATGATGTTGCGTCCCTTGATTGTTTCTGAGCCAATAGTGACAGTCTTATCTGGGTTAACTTGACCAAGACCATTGAAAATAGTTACCTTATTAGCCTTCAAAAGACCTCGCACACCACCTGTAAGGGTCTTAACAACAGAGTTCTTAAAGTCAACTGTCTTATCCATATCGATGGTGTAGTTTGTTGATGCTAAGTTGATACCACGACCTGCTGCAATCTTAAGTCCATCAAGGATTTCTGCATTTTTAAGGTAGGTCTTAGTTGGAATACATCCTTTATTCAAACATGTTCCACCAAATTCAGATTTTTCAACGATAGCAACCTTACCGCCAAGTTGTGCTCCACGGATGGCCCCATAGTAACCAGCTGGACCACCACCAACAACAACGATATCATATTCGTTATCAGCAAGTGGTGCTTTTTCTGCTGCCGCTGGAGCTGATTGAGATGGAGCAGGTGCTTTAGGGACTTCGAGTCCAGCAGCTTCCAATTGAGCTGTTGCTTCAGCAGCTGGTGCGCTCGCAACATTATCAGCTACAACTTCACCTTCTGCTCCAATATAACCAATAACCTCAGTAACTGGTACTGTTTCACCAGCCTGACGAGTAATCTTCAACAGAACACCTGAATCTTCTGCTTCAAGTTCCATGTTCGTCTTATCTGACATGATTTCAAGAAGAATATCTCCTTCATTAACCACGTCTCCCTCTTGTTTTTTCCACTCGATGATTTCACCTTCTTGCATGTCCACACCAAGCTTAGGCATAATAATCTCAAAAGCCATTTATAAGATACCAAGAGCGACCAGAAAGCGACTGAAAATTAGGCGTCCGACACGTCAGCCTGCTGACGTAGACGGACGGTCTATTTTCCAAGCTTTCCGCTCGGGTTCAGTTACACCCTCTGGTTCGCTCTCTCCTTTCTATTTAAAACTTCAGTTTTCAGATATTTTTTACTTAAATCAACAATTCCATTGGATTTTCAAGCAAATGCTTCAAGTCAACCATGAATTTAGCACCATTCATACCATCAACAATACGGTGGTCAATAGTCAAGCCAAGACCCATGATTGGACGCACGACAACTTCACCATCAACAACAACCGGTGTTTGAATAGTTGCTGAAACACCAAGGATGGCTGAGTTTGGTTGATTAATGATTGGATTGAATGACTTGGTTCCAAACATTCCCAAGTTAGTAATAGAGAAAGTAGAACCTGACATTTCTGCCGCCTTCAATTTACCAGCCTGAGCTTTTTTGATGACATCCTTAGAGGCCACCACAAAGTCAGACAAACTCATCTTATCTGCACCATGAACGACTGGTACAATCAAGCCATCATCGAGACCAACGGCAATACCGAGATTAACAAATTTGTGTAATTCGATATTTTGTGCATCATCAATCAAGGATGCATTGAGGTAACGGTGTTCCTCTTTCATAAGGGTACGCACAACTGCCAAACCAATCAAATCAGTGAAGGTCACCTTCATACCGGTCTTATTCATGATTGGATCAAGGACTTGCTTACGAAGAGCCATAAGGTTAGTCATGTCCACATCATAGTTAAGGGTAAAGGTTGGCGCAGTTAAGTAAGAGTGCGTCATTCCCTTAGAAATAGCCTTACGCATAGCAGACATTGGGATGACTTCCACACCTTCTGGCAAGACTTTTTCAGGTTTAGCTTCAACCGCAGATGCAGCTGCAGCTTCCTTAACTTGCGCTGGAGCACTGATTGCAAGAATGTCTTCCTTAGTAATCTTACCACCAAACCCTGTTCCAGATACGGTAGCTAAATCAATACCGAGGTCTGCTGCAATCTTACGAGCCAATGGTGTCGCCTTAGGTTGAGCACCCTTAAAGTTCTCAACATCATCTGCATGAACACGTCCTTTTGCCCCAGTTCCTGGAACTTTAGCAAGGTCAATCCCCATCTCACGCGCCACTTTACGTGCTTTAGGTGTTGCACGTACTTTGCCACCTTCATGAACCACAGCGACCTGTGGTTGTGGTGCGACTACAGGTGCATCCACCTTAGCAACTTCTTCAACTTGTGGCGCAGGTTCAACAGCTGGTGTGCTAGCTGCGTTATCAGCAACAACTTCTCCTTCTGCTCCAATATAACCAATAACCTCAGTAACTGGCACTGTTTCACCAGCCTGACGGGTAATCTTCAAAAGAACACCAGAATCTTCTGCTTCAAGTTCCATGTTCGTTTTATCTGACATGATTTCAAGAAGGATATCTCCCTCATTAACCACATCACCCTCTTGTTTCTTCCACTCGATGATTTCGCCTTCCTGCATATCAACACCAAGCTTAGGCATAATAATCTCAAAAGCCATTTATAAGATACCAAGAGCGACCAGAAAGCGACTGAAAATTAGGCGTCCGACACGTCAGCCTGCTGACGTAGACGGACGGTCTATTTTCCAAGCTTTCCGCTCGGGTTCAGTTAAGCCCTCTGGTTCGCCCTCTCCTTTCTACTTTAAATTATAATTTCCGATACTCCCACAGTTAAAACAAGAAACACATTTTACTAGCGAGAAATATCACTTAACCGTCGCTAGAAAGTTAGTTTCCTTTATTGGCCATCTTGATAATAGCAGCCTTAATCTTTTCAACATCTGGAAGAACCGCTTGTTCCAAGACACGCGCATAAGGTACAGGCACATCTTCACTTGCCAAACGTACAATTGGGTGGTCAAGGTAATCAAATGCTTCACTTTCAGTAACCATAGCCGCAATCTCACCGATGAAGCCACCTGTTTTATATGCGTCATTGACCAACATAAGTTTTCCAGTCTTCTTAACTGATTCGAAAATCAATTCTTTATCAAGTGGAACGAGAGTACGAGGGTCAACGACCTCGACATTAATACCTTGTTCAGCCACTTCTTCAGCCGCCTTAAGAACACGTTCCAACATACGACCATACGTGACAATAGTTAGGTCAGTTCCTTCACGTTTGATTTCACCTTTTCCAAGTGGAATGTAGAAATCAGGATCTTGAGTCACTTCCTCTTTCTTACCGTAAAGTGCTTTGGGTTCCATGAAGATAACAATGTTATTGTCCTGAATTGCAGATTTCAAAAGACCTTTAGCGTCGTTAGCATTACCTGGAGCAACGACTTTAATCCCTGGAATGTGAGTCAACCATGACTCAAGAGATTGTGAGTGCTGTGCCGCAGAACCAATCCCTGAACCAGAAGCTACACGGAAAGTTACAGGAGTCTTCAAACCACCACCAAACATGTAGTTGTTTTTTGCACCATTATTAACGATAGCATCAAGAGCAATCGTGATGAAGTCCATGAAAGTCAAGTCAACGATTGGACGAAGACCTGTGATGGCAGATCCAACAGCTGCACCAGCGATAGCTGCCTCTGAAATTGGTGTATCTTTAACACGTTTTTCACCAAATTCTGCCAACATACCAACTGATGTACCGAAGTCACCACCATAGATACCGACATCTTCACCCATAAGGAAGATGTTTTCGTCTTTACGCATTTCCTCGCTCATAGCAAGGTTTACTGCCTCACGCAAGGCCATCAATTTTGTTTCACTCATACTTGTATTACTCATCCTTTCTCTTTAGTCTACCCATACATCTTCAAAGGCAACTGAAAGTTCTGGATCTGGGCTATTTTGGGCGAACTCATAAGCTGCATCAACCTCTGCCTTAACTTGGCTTTGGATAGCTTCCAATTCTTCTGCACTTGCGATATTTTCAGAAACCAGATAGTCACGGTATTTAATAATTGGGTCGTTGTTGTTCTTCCACTCGTCAACTTCTTCTTTAGTACGGTAAACACCCGCATCGGCAGTAGAGTGACCAAACCAACGGTATGATTCAACCTCAACAATAGCAGGACCATTACCACCACGTACATGGTCAACAGCCTTGCCCATTGTTTCATAAACGGCCATGACATCGTTACCGTCTTTGCAGTAGAATCCAGGGATACCATAGGCTTCCGCACGTGTATAAAGGTGAGGTGTGTTTGTTGCTTTATGGATATCCATTGAGATACCATAACGGTTATTGATAATGAAGAAGATAACAGGCAACTTCCAAGTAGCAGCCATATTGACTGACTCGTGGAATGAACCTTCGTTAGTTGCACCATCACCTGAAAAAGCCACAACAATATTTCCTGTTTCTTTGTACTGTTGAGTAAGGGCTGCACCTACGGCAAGAGCGTAACCACCACCAACGATACCGTTAGTACCATAGTTACCTTTTTCAAAGTCAGCCAAGTGCATAGAACCACCACGACCCTTAGAAACACCTGTTGCCTTACCAGCAAGCTCTGCCATCATTTTATTCAAATCCATGTCTTGAGCAATAGATTGTCCGTGACCACGGTGATTTGAAAAGAAGATATCGTCATAACTCAAGTGTTGAACAGCTCCAACGTTAGCGGCTTCCTCACCTACTGAAAAGTGAGTCATTCCTTGAACAAAACCACGACGAACCAATTTATTAATACGTGAATCAAATTCACGAATACGTTCCATTTTAGTGAACATCTCAAGATGTGTCTCTTTAGACAGTTTTACCATATCGATCTCCTCTATCGAATTTTTTCTATACGTATAGGATAGGTTAAAAAAACTTAATGAGCAAGAAATATGCTTGAAAAATGAAAAGCCTTACA
>ERZ773007.1695-NODE-1695-length-10200-cov-58.722523_pt1 | contig 10200 bp, 11 predicted proteins | sample MGYA00580665_ERZ773007 | MGnify/ENA primary metagenome ERZ773007 (study PRJEB29015, sample SAMEA2738122) | human oral metagenome | biome: human oral; feature: human-associated habitat; material: saliva | place: China | collected 2167 ... | reverse complement strand
GAAGCCACCACCGCCATGGGCCTTGAGCGCTCCACAAATAGCTCGTCGCCCACCTGCTCGGCCAGGTCTTCGAGCATTTCTACAGCTTCATCAATGATTGCGTCATCCTTGGTACGCACCCCGTGCAGCAGCCAACGCGCCAGGTTCAGCTCACTGACCAGTTCCGCGCGCAACCGCAGGTATTTATCCACGCCCTCAATGCGGCCACGGTCATAGGCTTCCTCGATCACATCCAAAGTGTCAATCGGGGCGCTGGAATAAACCCAGGCCAGATCCTCAGCCGGGTCACCTACACGCATTTGGCTTAGCCCTTTGAAAGCCAAAATTGAGCCGCCGCCGGTAATGATGTTCTCTTCGGCCAGGTCACCGTGCACTACCACGGGGTGGAAGCGCCACCACAGATCCTCATCCAGTGCCGACTCCCAGCGGGCCAACAGGTTGGAATCAACCTTGCCGGTCATGGCAGCGTCGTCGAATAAAGACTGCCAGTTGCTGCGCACATCGGCGGCAGTGAGCACCGGCAGGCCGGCCTCTTCGATCAGGGTGGGGGGAATTTCATGCAGCTGAGCTAGCGCGCGTCCCAGGCCGGCAGCCAGGCCGGGGCCAGGTCGCAGGGATTCAATCGCTAGTGGGTGACCGGGGATGTGGCTACGGACCTGCACATACGACTTGTCTGGAAGAGTCACCCCACCTTCAGGGCGCGGCACGTCAAAGTCCACGTAGCCACCGTCTACACGCCGGCCAATCTGTTTAAGCACCCGCGACTCCGCAATCAGTGCGGCGCCAATGGTGGGGTTGGTGGTGTGGATTACTTCCCAGTGCCGTCCTTGCACGTCAATCAGTCCAGTGAGGGTCTGATCTGCGTCTCGGTGCTGGGGAAGGGCCAACCGCGCGGGGATCACATTGGGGGCGGCAACAACCGCCAGCGCAGCCAGGTTCAGGTAGGAACGCTCACGAGACATGCCTATAGCGTAAAACACAGCTTAGTGGTTGCACCCTTGCCGCGCCGCCGCTTGGGGAATAAGCCCCCGTGATACGCCTGTTGCTAGCGTGGCTGGTGGGCTGGTTTGCTGGGTCCTAGGGCCGACGCCGCCGGCACAGTTTGGTCTCGACGGCGCCTGGGGGGTCAAGCTCGACGGCGACGCCGCAGTGAGTGCCAGGCTGGGTGAGCGCCGGTCGGGGCGGGTGCCAGGGTGGGCTCAGATGCCGGACCGGGCGGGTGCGGCAGGGCGGGTGCGGGCCGGGTCAGAGCTTGGCCGGGCAGGCGGGACCGGGCGGGCGCCGAGCCGGGCGCCGTCGTCGTTGACGAAGAAGTAAGCAGCAACAAAATAGGACTTTAGTACCAAGTAATGCCCACATGCTTTACCTTAAGAAAGACACAATCAAGTCACAATCGGACAAAGTTCAAAAAAAGTGATGCAGGAAACTAAAGGGCGCGTTAATCTGGAATTGGAAAGGTATTTACCCAGCTCATAGGGGTATCGAGCGGGAAGTTAGGGGCCAAGGTGGCAACAGACTTTTTTGGTACGCAGGTACGCAAAGCTGTGCGCCGGGCCGGAATTGACCCGCTCAAAGACAGCGTCGAGCTCAATAACATCATCAACTACGTGCGTGAAGAATACGTAGCGCGCGCAGATGCCGGGCTGGTACCCAGCGATGTTGATTTAGACCAGCTTTCCCGCCAAATCCGCGCAGAACTGACCGGCGCCGGGGTGCTGCAAGGCTACCTGGACGACGATTCCATTGAAGAAGTTTGGGTTAACGGCCCCGGCCAGGTGTTTATTTCGCGCGGCGGACGCAGCGAACTAACCACCACCATCCTCGAAAGCCAGGAATTAGAGCAAATAATTGAGCGTCTGCTGCGCGCCTCTGGACGGCGTCTAGACCTGTCTAGCCCCTTCGTGGACGCCCAACTGCGCGGCGGCGAACGTCTGCACGTAGTGATCCCACCTATCACCGCAGGTAAATGGGCGGTAAATATCCGCAAACACGTAGCTAGAGTGGCGCGCACAGCCGACCTAGTGCGCTTGGGTTCTTTAACCGCCCAAGCTGCCCGCTTTCTCGACGCCGCCGTGGCCGTGGGTTTAAACGTGGTGGTTTCAGGGGCCACGCAAGCCGGAAAAACCACCATGGTGCGGGCCCTGGCGGCCGCCATTCCACCCCAAGAACGGGTGGTGACCTGCGAAGAAGTCTTTGAGCTGGGGCTGCGTAACCGCGACTGTGTAGCTATGCAAACGCGCAGCGCCAATATTGAAGATCGCGGTGAAATTCCACTGCGACGCTTAATTAAAGAATCTTTACGTATGCGCCCCAACCGGCTGCTTATCGGCGAGGTGCGTGAAGCTGAAGCCCTGGATTTGCTGATCGCCATGAACTCGGGGCTGCCCTCAATGTCCACAATTCACGCTAATTCTGCGCGTGAAGCCGTGGTGAAACTATGCACTTTGCCGCTGCTGGCTGGCGAAAACGTCTCTGCCGCATTCGTTGTGCCCACGGTAGCTAGCTGCGTGGATTTGGTGGTGCATTTAAACCAGGATCGCAGTGGCAGGCGGCGCGTAGAAGAAATCGCTTCACTTTCAGGTCGCGTTGAGAATGGTGTGATAGAGCTTGCCAGTGTCTATAAAACCGATAGCGACGGCGTGCTGCGTCGGGGGCTAGGGGCGCCTGATGCACAGCGCTTTAGCCGCGCCGGTTTTGACCTAAGCGAGCTACTGCGACAGGAGCGCCCATGGGGATAGTCATAGGCCTGATATTTGCGCTGGGGTGTTTAAGCATTCTGGCCGCGTGCACTTCGGAACCTAATCCACGCCTAACGCGCCTAAACGAAGCCATGGAACGCAACTTGCGTCAAGCCGGGGTAGGTAAAACCTCGCCAGCTGCTTTTAGTGCAGGCTGCCTGGTGGGGGCGCTGGTGGTGGGCCTGGTCTTTTTAGGTGTCAGTGGAGCTTGGCCGATTGCTTTAGCATTTGCGCTAATCACCTTGATCATGCCGGTGGTTTGGATTAACTCCAGGGCCCGCAAACACCGCACTGAGCTGCGCACGCTGTGGCCAGACGCAATTGACACCCTGGTTTCTTCCATCCGGGCCGGGTTAAGCCTGCCCGAAGCCCTAGCTAACTTAGCTGAGCATGGCCCGGTGCAGCTGCGCGGCGAATTTGCTGCCTTTGCGGTGGACTATGCGGTTTCCTCCAGCTTTGAAAACTCGCTGGAAGCTTTCAAGCGTCGCAGTGCAGACCCGGTAGCTGACCGTATTGCCCAAGCCCTGGCGCTGGCTCATGAGGTTGGCGGCAACGATCTTTACCAGGTACTACAGTCACTTTCGCAAATGCTGCGCGCTGATTTACATACGCGCGGCGAGCTGGAAGCGCGCCAATCTTGGACAGTTAACGGCGCTAAGGTGGCCGTGGCTGCGCCCTGGATTGTGCTGCTGCTTCTTTCCACTAAACCTAGTGCCGCCAGTGCCTACGCCACCCGCCAAGGTGCCCTGGTGCTACTGATTGGGGCGCTTACCTGTGCGGGAGCCTACTGGCTGATGCTGCGCCTGGGGCGTTTGCATGAAGAACAGCGGGTGCGGTGATGATGCGACAAGTAACTGCACTGGGTTTTGTTATCTGCGCCTTGGGTTCTAGCGGGGTGTGGCTGATTTACCGCGCCCTTTTCCCTTCCCCACCTACCTTGGCTAGCCGCGTGGAGCCCTATGTGCATCTGCGTAAACGTAGCGTTAGCGCGGAAAACTCGCGTTCTTTCAGTTCCTTTATGGGGGCTTTGGTGGCGCAGTTGGGGCGGGCGGTAGAAAATACTGGTTCCTCCTCTGGTTCGGTGCGTCGTCGGCTAAACCGCATTAACAGCCCCCTGAGCGTGGAGGATTTCCGCCTGCAACAGCTGGCCTGCGCTGTGGCCGCGCTGGTAGCTACCATCGCCTTTGGGGTGGGGGCGAGCCGTTTCACCCATGTGGCCCCGCTGGGGGTAGTGGTGTTGGCGTTGATCGCAGCGGTTGTGGGACTGTCTGCGCGCGACTGGTACCTGAGCGTTAAAGTACGCCGCTACCAAAAACAGCTGGTGGATCAGTTGCCTGACACGGTAGAGCTGTTGGCCCTGGCGGTGGGGGCGGGGCTGAGTCCGCAAAACGCGATTGAGCGCGTATGTATGCAGTCCAGCGGGCCTATGCATGACCAGCTGCAAGCCACCTTGTCGCAGATGCGTGCCGGTAGCCGCTTGGCTGTGGCTCTGGAGGATCTGTCTGAACGCAATCAGTTGCCGGCCCTAAGCCGCTTTTGCCAGGCCATGATTGTGGCTATTGAACGCGGCACGCCTATGGCTGAGGTGTTGCGCGCCCAAGCCTATGACGCGCGTGAAGCTGCCCGCCGTGCCCTGATGGAGGAGGGTGGGCGTAAAGAGATCGCCCAAATGGTGCCGGTGGTTTTCCTAGTGCTGCCGGTAACGGTGGTGTTTGCGCTCTACCCGGGATTGGCGGTGTTGCACTTTAAGCTGTGAAATTTACGCCCGTCTCAAGGCGGGGCGGGCGCACCCATAAAGAAATTCAAAGGAGAATGACTGATGAAAAACATGGTGGTTAAGGCTGCCTCAAAGCTGCGCGCGCTGCGTGGGGCCGTTGGCTCCCAGCGCGGTGATGTGCCCGGCTGGGTGCTGGTCACCTTGATGAGCGCCGGTTTGGTGGTGGCGTTGTGGACTGTTGCCGGCAAGGTACTTGTGGAAGTGTTCAACAATGCCATCTCTAAAGTCGCTGGCATGGGTTAACGACCAGCTGCGCCAGGTTTTCGGGCTACATCCGGTTTACCGGGCATGCCAGGCTTTCCGGCTGCGCCAAGTGCGCGCTAACCAGGGCGGCTCTAACCGGGTAGTGCACTCTAACCAGGTGGTGCACTCTAACCAGGCAGGCTCGGTGCTGGTGGAATGGTCGCTAGTGGCGGTGCTGGTCATGGCGGTAACTGCGGCCTTGCTACAGCTGACGCTTAGCCTGTACGTGCGCAATATTTTGGCCGACGCCGCCTCCGACGCCGCCCGTCACGCTGCGTTGGTGGGGGCCAGTGACGCTGAAGCCAATGCGCGCGTACAACAGCTATGCCACGGGGCTTTGCGTGCCAACTACCCGACTAAATCTGAGGTTTCTCACCTGCAACGCGGCTCAGTATCGCTGGTACAGGTGCAGGTCAGTGCCCCTTTACCGGTGATTGGCTTATGGTCTCCCACGGGTAGCGTGGTGGTGCGCGGCCATGCGGTTGATCAGCGTAGCTATCAGCGTTAGGGGCTCGCATGCGCAAGCTAGATTTTCAACGCGGCAGTGCCACAGTGGAATTTATTGGTTGGACCGCCATAATCGTGATCCCACTGGTGTATTTCATTATTTACCTGTCGTATCTGCAGGCCACGGCGCTGGCTTTAGAGTCGGCGGTGCAGGCAGCTGGTCAGGTGGCTATGCACGCACGCACCCCGGAACAGGTTTCGCAGGCCTACACCGCCGCCCAACTGGCCTTGGATGATCAAGATGTGCAGGCTGATGCCCGCCAAGCCATGCACATTAGTTGCCTTAGCCCAGGTTGCGGCGATGGGCGCGTGAGCATTTCGATTAGCGCCAAAGTGGCCCTGCCAGGAACTGGCCGGGCAGGTCAGGGCTTAGCTCCGGTGAGTTTAAGTGCTACTCGGCAGGTGCAGCTAGCTGATACACGCGGCTGGAAAGGGGGTAAATAATGCGCACTTTACACTGTCAAGTGCCCTCTCGAATGCGCCGGGCCTGTGCGAGCCAGTCTGGCAGCACCATGCTGCTAGGAATTGGGGTAGGGGCAGTGGTGTTGGCTTTGATCCTGATTTTGGCTACTGCCACTGCGATTTACCTTGACCTTAAACGCCTAACCTACCTGGCCGACAACTGCGTGGCCTTAGCGGCCCGTGAAGTTGGCAGTGAGGGTCAGTTAGATGCGCTTGCCGCCCAAAAAACAGCCAGCTCATGCGTGGCACAGCAAGGCAGTGACCCTAATGGCCCTTTGGCTGGTTCGCGCCTTAGCTCAGTTAGTCTTACTGGTTTAAGCGTGCAGGGAGACAAGGTGCAGGTGCAGCTTTCGGCCCGCACCAGCCCGGCCCTGATTCCTTGGGGGTTGCTGCCTGCCAGTGGCTTTAACCTGCACGCTAACGCCTCTTCTCACCTCAGTTTGCTTCAGTAAGGCTCGACGGCGCCCGGCCCTAAATAACCTGGCCGGCACGCATGCGTACCACCCGATCGCACTGGGCCGCCTCAGAGGAGTAGTGGGTGGAAATCAAAATCCCCACCCCTCTGGAGGCCAACTGACGCAGATACTGCCAAAGCCGCAGTCGGGCTAGCGGATCCATGCCGGAGGTAGGCTCATCCATAATCAGCAGCTGCGGAGCGTGCATAGTGGCGTTCATACAGGCCAACATGCGCCTAGTAGACAGTGGCAAGTTAGCTACTGGGTCGGCACCAAAACTGCTGGCCCACCGGCCCACCTGGGTGGGGACCTGGCACTGATACTGGCGCGCATTGAAAATCAAGTTTTCACTTGCGCTCAACGATGGCGCCAAACCCACAAACTGGGGTACGTACCCTAAAAGCTTGCGCGCCTGCAAGCTACCGGGGCGTTGGCCCAGCACGCTAACCTGGCCCGAAGAGGCTGCTTCGAGACCCAAAATAATGCGCATACTGGTGGATTTACCGGCGCCATTAGCGCCAATTAAACCCACAATTTCACCCGGCGAGACAGCAAAAGACACGCCTTTAAGAGCCTCAAAATCGCCAAAGCGTTTGCGCAGTTCCTGCACACTAATCAAATCCTGCGCTTTGGGGGAGGGGGCCGTTGCTGACTTGCCGCTGCCTGCCTGGGTTGAGCTGGCGGGCTGCGGGTGGGTTGAGCTGGCGTGCTGTGCGGGGGCTGAGTCGCTAGCCCCCGCTTGGCTTGATTGACCAAGCTCTGTGCTAAAACCTTGCCAATCGGAGCCGCTTTGGGCGCAAAGCTGCCAGGCAATACAGGCTCTCTCTAGCGGCGCGCTGCGCTGCCAGGGCTCGCCCAAGTCGGCCACAGTTTGTTCATCAAGCTGAGGAGCGCAGGCAATTAGCTGCTTAGCGGTGCCGGTGGCCATCACACGTGAGCCCAAAGTCAAAATAATTTGGCTAGAGTCTTCAGCCTCATCAATATAGGTGGTGGCCACTACCACCGTGGCGCCCCGGGCTGCTTCAGCCTTAATTAAAGACAAAATAGCTGTGCGTGAGTCAGGATCAACCCCGGTAGTGGGCTCATCTAGTACCAGCAGCTGCGGCTCAGGTAGGGCCGCCATAATCACGCCCAACTTTTTACGCATTCCCCCAGAGAGGTTACGGGCCAGGCGGTCAGTGAAACGATCCAGGTCAGCTGCCTTTAACAGCTGCTGGGCGCGGGCGTCGTCGTAATGACCAAAAATTTTTGCCACAAAACGTAAGTTTTCGGCCACACTCAAATTAGGCCAAGTACCCGAATCACTAGGCATATAGCCAATCTGGGTGGACTCGGGCAGGGCGCTGACCTTGCCTTGGGTGGGGCGACGACGGCGGTTAAGCAGCGCCAAGATCGCATCCTTAGCACTAGCGCCGTCGCCAATGATGCTGCTGACGCTAGCGGGAGCAAAAGTAAGGCAGGTACCCTCCAGGCCTAAGCAGCGCACATTTTCAAAACTAATCATGGCTAACCCCTTAAATGCTGCGCAGCGAACGAGCCAGGCGGGCCGTGGCCGCCCCGAAAAGTAGTACGCATTGCAGCGCCATAATGCTAAGCGGCAGCCACAGTTGCGCGGCGTCAGAACCGTTAAGCATCACCCCGCGCGAAACCTGCACAAACCAGGTCAGCGGCAGCAGATAACCGATGCAGCGCACCCAGGTAGCCATAGATTCCAGCGGGAAAACCAGGCCTGAAAGCAGTGTTTGGGGAATGATGGTCATAATCGCCATTTGCACCGCCTGCGCCGTGGTCTGCGAAACTGTGGAGATCAGCACTCCCAGCCCTAACACCACGCCCAGGAACAGCCCCCCGGCCAGCGCAAATAGCCACAGCTGTCCGTTGAAGGGAATATCGAACAGGTACACGCCGGCCAGCGCCACCGCGCTCATATCTACAATCGCCAGCATAAAGTAGGGCGAAATTTTGCCGGCAATAATTGAGCGGGCCTTAATCGGCATAACCGCCAGCTGCTCCAGGGTGCCGGCCTCGCGCTCACGCACCATGCCGATAGAGGTGATCAGCGTGCCGATAACCGCCATCACCAGGCCGATTAGACCAGGAATCATCACCCAAGAGGTTTTTAGATCAGGGTTGAACTCCACCTTGATCCAGTTGGTGTTAGTTTCCTGAGCCTGCTTGGCTAGGGCCTGCAGCTTTTGACTTTGCTCCTTAGCGGCTTGGGCGGCTTTAGCAGCTTGGGTGGGGTTAGTGCGTAGCCCCTGCGCGCTTTGCTGGGCTTGGGTGGCGGCGCTGGAAAGCTGTTTTAACTGGGCGCGCATGTCATTTGCCTGCATCTGCACCAGGTCAGCCTTGGCGCTTTGGGCGGTAAAGAGTTTGGCGCCGTTTAAGTAGACATCCACCCGCTGGCTTAAGGTTCCCGCCTTGGCTTTGGGGATAACGACGACGTCGCCGCTGGGCGAGCGCAGTAGCTTTTGGGCCTGGGTGGGGGTGGCAGGGGCTGAAGTGTCGGCCACAAAGTTGAATTTGTCGGCTCCCGGTAGGGATTTTAGATAGCTGACAGTTGAGCTGGCCTGGGGGCCGATGACTTTGACGTTGATGTGGTCAACGGAGAAGTTGGCGGCGTAGCCGAACACTAGCAGCAGTAGCAGTGGCAGCATGATGATCATGGCTAGCGTGCGCCGGTCACGTTTGAGTTCTTGAAATTCCTTGATGAATAAGGCCCTCATGGTGTGTTCCTTTGATTGTGTCTGGTGTCCAGTAGGGCAACAGGCGCGGTATTTCATCGCTTGATGAAAATATTAAGATATTTCATCAACTGTGGAAATACTTGCTCTGTAATGTGACGCGCTATACGGTAGAGACGTGACTTCAGCTGCTAACGCCGTCGGGGGAGCCAAACGTGGCCCGCGCAAGGGTGGGGTAGATAAAGAACAAATTTTGGCTGCCGCACGCGAAGAATTTGCGCTGCATGACTACAAAGGCACCACCATGCGCTCAGTGGCGCGCCGGGCCGGGTGTGATGCCAAGCTGATTCACTACTACTTTGGCTCCAAAGATGAACTGTTCGCTGAAGCTATCTCGCAGGTAATGGAATCGCTGCAGATTGCCCAGTGGTGGGTAAGTCAAGCCGAGGAAGGTGGGGGTGGGGGAACGCAGGTGCTGCGCCAGCTGCTGAACTTTGTGGAAACTAATGAATCGGGGCCAGCTTATGTGGCCATGGTGCGCGCACTATCTTCTGACGAGCGGGTGCGACAAATGTTTCTAGACCGCATTACCTTGCGCGTAGCTCTGCCAACATTTACCAGTTTGGGTTTAGATCAGGTGCCAGTGCGCATGAATCTAATGACCACCCAGCTTTTAGGCCTAATAAGCGTGCGCTACATCATGAAGTTTGAGCCTCTAGCCTCAATGCCAAGAGATGAAGTAGCTGCCCTGGTGGGGCCAACGTTAGATCGGTATATGTCTCCAGACCTATTTACTAAGTAATAAAACTGCCCTGCCAATATTTTGGCAGGGCAGGCATCAGCGGATGCTTTGAATAGATTTTAGGCGGCTACCGGCAGGTCAAGCTCGCTGTTGCGACGGCGCAACTTTGCGGCCTGACGCTTGGCTAGCTGCTTCATGTAAGCGCGCTTAACAGTGACAACCGTGTATACGCCCACTGCCAGGAAGAACAGGTTGGCTACAGCCGAAGGCCAAGCGTTTACGTAGGCGCAGTTGATAATCAGCAAAATCGCACCCGACATGTTCAGAGCGTTGTACTTTAGGGAATCGCCGGCCCACACGCCGCGCGCCACTAGGAAGTAGGCGGCTACAAGAGCTAGGGAACCGATCCAGCCGATAACGGCGACGCTGATGTCAACAAGGGAAGTCACGCAGATATTTTTACGCGCTTTTAGAGTGAAGATCAATTAAATAAAAACGCATTGGGTATGTAGAATTACTTCATGCAGTTGGATCCGCGACGCATGGCTATTCTGCTGGCTGTATATCGTAACGGTGGAATTGTGGCCGCCTC
>ERZ773007.1694-NODE-1694-length-10206-cov-10.908186_pt1 | contig 10206 bp, 10 predicted proteins | sample MGYA00580665_ERZ773007 | MGnify/ENA primary metagenome ERZ773007 (study PRJEB29015, sample SAMEA2738122) | human oral metagenome | biome: human oral; feature: human-associated habitat; material: saliva | place: China | collected 2167 ... | reverse complement strand
GATAAGTACGTTAAGCCCTCAGTGACCGTTGACTCGGTCATCTTCCGCTATTATGAAGGAAGAGTCCAAACCTTACTTATCAAGCGAAAAAACCATCCCTTCATGGGGAAATACGCCTTCAGTGGTGGCTTCGTTAAGGAGCAAGAAGATCTCAATCTAGCTGTCTGTCGCGAAGTCCGTGAGGAGACATCAGTTCAACTGAACGATGATCACATCGAGCAACTCGTCACAGTAGGAACACCTTATCGAGATCCTCGTATGTGGACCATTACAGTGGCTTACCTCTGCTTCATGACCTTCAATGACATTCAAGTGGAAAAGGCTGCCGACGATGCCGCGTCTACGCATTGGTTAGACATTGCCATGGTAGACGGTCAACTGCAACTTGTTGATGGTGATAAGACGCTGTCACATGATGACCTTGCCTTTGACCATTGGGAAATTCTCTTAACAGCTATGGAACGTATCAAGGGACGACTCGAATACTATCCAACTATCCTTTCCATTATGCCCGAGGAAAACACCTTGACCACCTACCGCCAACTTTTTGGTACCTTCAATGAAGACTACCTCAAGATGGATTCCACAAATTTCTTGCGTCGCTTTAAACACCTCTTCCAAAAAACAGGTCGTCAGGTAGCTACTAGAACCAGAAAGGCTGCCACCTACACCTATCATATCAAGCCACTCTAAAGTAAGGTCTTTGTTTGACAATTTGATACTTACATAGTAGTATTAAGAAAATTAATAAGAGGTATCCTATGAAAAGTTTTACATTGATTAGTGGAATTCTCATTACACTCTTAGGTGTCTTTTTCTTCGCTAATCCTACAAATCTTCTTGCCATCGTTGGTTGGCTATTTGCCCTAGTGATGCTGGTATCTGGTGTTTCAAGTCTCATGGTTTATTTTAAACGAGATAACGAAAACCGCTCCTTCTTCCAACTGCTTCAGAGTATCATTTCCATCGTTTTTGGTATTATCCTGCTATCAACATCAGCATGGGTGCTCTCGGGCGTAGCTGTAACCATTATCGCTTGGTGGCTTCTTGTCTCAGCATTTACGCAAGGCTTTCAAGCTTATCGCCAACGTCAATTCGGATTCTCAGGTCAACCTGCCTTATCAATCGCCTTGATTTGTCTAGTCTTTGGACTCCTGCTCTTTAGTGCTCCGTTTTTCTCAGCCTTTCTTATTGGGCGCTTGGTAGCTTCCTTAATTATCTTCGCGGGGGTCTCTGTCCTCTCCTTTTCGTTCCGCTTGTGGTAGGAAGAAAATAGTCACTACATAAACATAAACATAAAAAAGCCTTGCAATTCACATTTGCAGGGCTTTTGTCATACTTTGATTACTAAAGAGCTTATCCTTCTAGCTCACTCAAATACTCATAGCGTTCATACTTTTCAAGCAAGGTTTCGTTAGCAGCATCCAAGTCTCGTTGGAGGGTGGCTAACTGTCCATAATCGCTAGCATTTTCAAGCATGGCTGCTTCAATCTCTTCGATTTTGGCTTCAAGGTCAGCAATCTCATCCTCGATGGTCGCCCACTCTTGTTTTTCAAAGTAGCTCATGCGTTTTTTGTCTTCTTTGACTTTCTCAACTTTAACGCTAGCTTGCTCTTTTTCCTTCTCTAAGAGGGCTGCTTGCTCTTGGAAGAAGGCTTTTTCATCAAGGTAGTCAGTGTAGTTACCAAAGAACTCTCGCACACCACCCTCTTCAAAGGCTAGAATCTTGTTAGCCACCTTGTCCAAGAAATAGCGGTCGTGACTTACGGTAACGACAGGGCCGCCAAAACCATTGAGGAAATTTTCCAAAACCGTCAAAGTCGCAATGTCTAAATCATTTGTCGGCTCATCCAAGAGCAGAACGTTAGGCTTTTCAATCAGAATCTTAAGTAGATAAAGACGTTTCTTTTCCCCACCAGAGAGCTTGGCAATCTGTGTCCCATGGGTAGAACGAGGGAAAAGGAATTGCTCTAAGAGCTCTGTGATACTAGTTGTTCCAACCGTTGTCTTAACCTCATCTGCAACTTCTTGCAAGTAGTTAATGACACGCTTGCTCTCATCCATGTCCTTAATTTGCTGTGAGAAATAACCAATACGTACCGTCTCACCAATATCCAGAACACCAGCTGTAGGCACAAGGTCACCATTAATCAGATTAAGCAAGGTCGATTTCCCGATACCATTATCTCCAACAATACCGATACGATCACGATTTTGCATGATAAGATTGAAATCACTGAGAATTTGTTTGCCATCTTCATAAGCAAAATCGACATGCTCAAAGTTAACCACCTTCTTACCAATACGGCTAGTCTCAAAGTTAATTTCAAGATTGTCATTATTAACCGTTTGGTGAACCTCACCCTTAAGCTCCTTAAAACGATTGATACGAGCTTGTTGCTTGGTCGCGCGTGCCTGTGGTTGCGTTCGCATCCATGCCAACTCCTGCTTATAGAGTTGCTTTTTCTTGTGAAGAGCCGCTGCATCTCGTTCATCTTGTTCAGCCTTTAGACGCACATAGTCTTGATAATTTCCCTGGTATTCAATCAGATTAGCCTGATCTAGCTCAAAGATACGTGTGGCCACATTGTCCAAGAAATAACGGTCGTGGGTAATAAAGAGGACCGTTTTTTTAGAAGACTTGAGAAAATTAGTCAACCAAGCAATAGTATCAATATCCAAATGGTTAGTTGGCTCATCCAAGAGCAAGAGATCTGCATCATTCAAGAGAACCTGAGCCAACTGCACACGGCGACGAAGACCACCTGAGAGGTCCCCGACCTTTTGCGAGAGGTCTGACAATCCCAACTTAGACAAGACTGTCTTAACCTCGCTCTCAATGGACCAAGCATCTAGACTATCCATCTCAGCCATTACCTTCTCCAAGCGAGCCTGATTCTCCTCAGAATATTCTGCCATAAGGGTTTCATATTCTCGAATCAAAGCCATCTCACGAAGGTCTGATGACAAGACAGTTTCAAGAACCGTCTTGCTATCATCAAATTCTGGCTCTTGAGTCAAATAAGAAATCTTATAGCCATTAGCCTTGGTGAAAGGTGACACATCACCATCAAAACCAATACGCTCAGATACAACATCTAGCAAGGTTGTCTTACCTGTCCCATTGACACCAATAATCCCGATACGGTCTAGATCATGGATAATGAATGAAATCTCTTTAAAAACCGTCTTATCTCCAACGGACTTGGTTAATTTTTCAACAATAAAATCTGACATCTTACTTCCTTCTTACAAATAACACCGCTACGGATCCTACGCATGCTCTGTAGCGGTGTGTCATTTTTATCACGTCTCTAGACTTATTTCATAGCTTGAACAAAGGCCATGATGGCTTCCTTGGCATTAGCTAGTTGACCATCAACGATGGCATTTTCGATAGCCTTAAGTGCACGACCAAGATCTGGACCAGGTTTGAATCCTAGCTCCTTCATCAGTGTGCCACCATTCACAACGATTTCGTGCTTATCATGGATGAGCAACTGACCATCCAAATCGGCAATACGCTCATAATCGACGTCTAAGCCCTGAGCCCGTCTCAAGGTTTCAGCCTCCTCTATGAGTTCCTTACCATACTGATAAACATCTTGCTTGGTCACAGCTCTCTCCAAACGGAAATTGAAAATGTCAACCAGGGACTGAACTGTCTTTTGGAAATTAACAGACGTCTTCCATTTTTTAAGAAAAGAGCGTGGATTATCGTGCTTGAGAGCCAAAAGAGTTGCCGCCCAAGCCTGCTCAGAACTTGTAAATCTAAAGTCATCAGCATAATCTGATACAAAAGACTGCCATTTCTCTGCTGTCTCTTGAAAATCTGGAAGATACTGATAAGCCTTAGTCGCTAGAAGTGCCTTAACCCCTTTTTTCCAATGTGTTGCCAAGAGCAACTTATCAAATTCGATGAAACTTCGCTCAATCGAAATCTTTTCCAAAAGAGGAGCATGGCTGGTCATAGCCTCAAAAGTCTTTTCTTCGATATCAAAGTCTAAGCTCGCTGCAAAACGTAGGCCCCGCATGATACGAAGAGCATCCTCGTTAAAGCGTTCCTCAGCCTTACCAACAGCCCTTAAGACACGGTTGTCTAAATCATCAAGACCGTTGAACTTGTCAATAACCTCAGCATTTTCATTAAGAGCAAAAGCATTGACTGTAAAGTCACGACGCTTGAGATCCTCTTCCAATGAACGCACAAAGGACACGCTAGACGGACGACGATAATCCACATAGACGTCCTCTGTTCGGAAGGTCGTCACCTCATACTCACCGCCATTTTCCAAGACCAAAACGGTCCCATGCTCAATACCAATGTCTACCGTACGTTCAAAAATCTGTTTAGTCTCCTCAGGATAAGAAGACGAAGCAATATCAACATCGTGAATGGGACGGTTGAGAAGGGCATCGCGGACCGATCCACCAACAAAGTAAGCCTCAAACCCTGCAGCCTTAATTTTCTCTAATATTGGTAAAGCCTTCTGAAATTCAGAAGGCAAATAACTTAATCTCATAGTAAATGTTCCAAACCATAAACAAGCTGATTACGTTTAACAACTTCTTTAATCCCAAGATTAACACCACCCATAAAGGAAATGCGGTCGTAAGAGTCGTGACGCAAGGTCAAGCCTTCTCCTTGGGCACCAAAGATAACCTCTTGGTGAGCCACAAGTCCTGGCAAACGCACACTGTGAATACGGAAACCATCAAACTCAGCACCACGTGCTCCAGCAAGTGTTTCCACCTCATCCTCAGCACCCTGACGTTTCGTTTCGCGAACCTCACGAATAAGTTCAGCTGTTTTCACCGCTGTACCTGAAGGCGCATCCTTTTTCTTGTCATGGTGAAGCTCAATAATTTCAAGATCTGGGAAATATTTGCTAGCTTCTGCCGCAAACTTCATAAGAAGGATAGCACCAATAGCAAAGTTAGGCGCAATCAAACCACCAATAGACTTGTCTTTAGAAAGGTCTGTTAATTCCTGAATTTGTGCTTCAGTAAAGCCTGTTGTACCAACAACTGGTACAAAACCATTCTCCAAAGCAAAACGAGTATTTTCATAGGCAACAGCAGGCATAGTGAAATCCACCCAGACGTCTGCGTCAAAGCCAACCAAATCTGCTTTATCTGTGAAGACAGGAACACCGTCCACTTCTTTTTCTGTCGCAAATGGGTCAAGCAAGGCAGCCAAAGTCAATTCGTCATCTCCCTTGACCATTTCAACCGCAGTCGAACCCATTCTTCCTTTAAATCCAGCAACAATAACTTTAATAGACATGTTATTTTTCCTCTCTATTGATCTTAATCATAGACAAGCCCCGTCCCAGATGGATAGTACTTATTTGGTAAATTTAGGTGTTAGACCTAACACTAGCGCTCCTTCACCCAAGTGTGTCGCAATTACGGCACATAAGGATACCACTGTTGAAACGCTAATCCCCTGTGCTTCTAGCTGTCTTTTAAAATCCTCAGCTTTTTCAGGAGCATTCGTGTGAAGAATACTAAGCTCCATTTCACGATTTTCCTCAGCTAGAGCAACCAAACGTTTCACAGCTTTCTTCTCTGTACGCACCTTTTCAAAAACAACGATTTTTCCTTCGTCATTAAAATTCAAAATAGGTTTGATAGACAAAAGATTTCCTAAAATCGCCGAACCATTCGACAAACGACCACCCTTAACCAGATGATTAAGATCATCCACAAGAATATAGGCCGTCGTTTGGTCAACTTGCTCCTCAAGCTTCTTCAAAATGTTCTCAAAAGACATTCCTTGGGCTGACCAATGCAAAACGTTTCTCACCATAGCTCCCATAGGAGCTGCTGTGATTTTTGTATCAGGAAAAGCAATCTTCAACTTGGCATGGTCCTCAATCAAAAACTGACTATTGGCCCAAAAACCAGAGATTCCTGAAGAAAGGAAAAGCCCAATGACATGGGTATAACCTTCCGCCTCCAACTCCATAAGCAAGTTATCCAAGTCAGCTAGATTTGGTTGTGACGTCTTGAGCAGTTCCTCAGAGTTTGCCATTTGCGCATAAAACTGATTGACATCCAAGTTTTTTCCTTCAACAAAAGGCTGCCCCTCAATGATGACTGGAATATCTAAAACATAAACATCAGCATGGCCCTGAATCTCAGCAGGGAGATTAACCGATGAATCCGTAATAACTGCAAGAGACATCTTAGAACTCCAAGTTTATACCTGGGCGATCCAAGGCAATTTCAGTTACTTCATAAGTCAAACGTTGAAGCGTATCCAAGAGCGGTGCAGCCAAGGCTTCTGCTTCTTCTTGTGAGAAGTCTTTTGGTTCATTGACGATACGGTTTTGAATATGGTCCATTTGAGAAACAATCCCTGAGATAACAAACTCATCACGGACAATCATAAATTGCAAAACAGCTACAACAGACGTATTGTTAGCTTCTTCATCTTTATTGTGCAACTGGAAAGTTACTTCAACATTTGTTTTAGGCACACCATTCTCTTTTTCCCACTCATGGTTACGAACATCATAGTGGTAACGGTTAACAAATACTTTTTCGCGAATTAAATCCATTAGTCATTATTCTCCTTGATACAATTACTCCTTATTATAGCATAAATATGCTTTATTATGGGAATATTATTGACAGAAAAATGAGTAGTTAGACTATCCTTATCCAATCCTTATCACAGATGTTATACTGATAAACCTCTATCGGGTAGTTATCCTTATCAATAGTTATAAAATCCTGCTGATTTGCTTTATCCTCGAATTTTGAATACCCAAAATTTGAGGAACGAACTACACCTTTAGTTTTAATAAAAATTAACTTCGACAGTAACATCCCATTATTGTCATATTCACGTTCTTCTCTATTATGAATTGATAAAGATAATAAAGCAGTCTGTTCTCTACCGTCCCCAAATACTAGTCTATAATTTCGATTACCTCCACTAGAGAGAATAAATTTATTGTAAAATTCAACAAAACCAAAATCTCGTGCCCCTAATAAATTCAAATCACCCTCAATTGAATCTGAAATACTATAGCTTCCTAATATCAAAACCAACAGTTTAATAGTTTCATTTCGAATCTCTTTAACTTCAGACAAGTCGTACAGATTCTCTTTATGAAAGTACTTATTCCTTCTTTTTTTCGCATAGTTTAAAAGTCTCTCTCTGATTTTTTCAATATTACTTTGAGAAACTCTCCATGCCTTATCATTATCTGTTAGACAATAAACTAATGAACCCATTGATACATCAAAGTATCGCTCACACTCTTGGATAAGTCTAACCTGCCTTCTAACTATGCTCTTACCATTTATTATTCGCTCTTTGCTTCGAATATTCCCACCTTTTTTATTTAGATTAGTTGCTTTCGAGCAAGTTATCCATAATTCTTCTCTTGAAATTTCCATAGTTTTTTTTACAAGTAAATACAAAAGTTGCTCTAGAGATTTCAGATAACCAGTTAGTATTATTGAATAATCTATAGTAGAATTAGCATTTGCTTGTCTGTAAAGATGCTCAGCAGTTAAAAATGATTTTGCAAAATCTTCATCTCCACATAAAGCTGAATATATCTTCTTATTAAAAAAGAAGTCCAATAATTTTATCTCTTCATTCTCCCTGAAAATTTCTTTTAGCGTTGACTTTAGGTAAGAAAGATTTTTGGAATTTAATTCTCCATTCACCGTGAAACCCACCTCTTGTTTCACTCGCTGTATAATTCCCTTCACTTGCAAGATATAATATTCCCAAACCTCTGAACCAAACATATCTGTAAAATAGTTCTCCAATTCATATATTTCTAGAAGTTCTCCATCACTACAACTCTCAAACTTTGATATTGCAGATTTTTTTAAAAAAAGATTAGTGTCTCTTAAACTTATTAATTGAACCCGAGATATTCCATGTTTTCCTAGCAAATCATCTTCTTTAAATCTTTCTAAGTTTTGAGTTGATATTTTCAAGGCAACTATTTCTTTCTCTTTGTTCTCAAAAATAATACTCCAAATTTCTCTATTATCTTCATAATTGAGACGTCCTTTTTCATCACCATCTCGATAAGGTAAATTTAAACCTAATTTTGAATAATAGACATCATGGTCTGCCAAAGACTGATTCTCTAATAAAAGAATATTGTTTCCTTTCATTTTTAATAAATCATTAATAATATATAGTACTAACGTACTTTCTATTTCTGATACAAGCTTCTCATAAAAAATACTATAGTTCAACTCTTCCTCAGTTAGTAAATTAAATTCCTTATATATGTTTCTTTGATCTTTAAAAGAATCAGAGATGTAAAACCTTTCCTTTATCATAAAATTATAGAAAATATCAACAGCTTTATCTATAATTGCCTTATAATCATTCATAACACCCTCCAAATAAAAAAACGTATAACTTAAAGCTATACGTTCCATCACTATTCCACTCGCTTATTAAGACTATTGCACTCAGCAATTTTCATGTCTCTCCAAGCCAAAATAGCAGTTGTCGCAAGCTCAATAAGAGCTAGAGTTATTTTTGTAGCATCCATTTTCATGCTGTTCTCCTTCTAGCTAGAATATTCTTTTCTAGCAAAAAATTAAGAAGTACGACAACAATTTCATTCTATAGTTAATTTAAAAATCTGTCAAATAAATTCTTTCATAGTCTCTCAAAATTCCCTCAAAGAACGTTTCTGCTGTCCCTGTTCATCAAAATTCTCAGGAGACAACCAATTCTCAAATCGTTTCTTAAGTACTGGCCACTCACTGTCAATAATAGAGAACCAGTCCGTATCACGGCTACGTCCCTTATAGATAGCATGGTTACGAAAACGCCCCTCATAGGTGAACCCTAAACGCATGGCTGCATTGGCAGAAGGGCGGTTGAGACTATCACATTTCCACTCATAACGACGATAGTTAAGATCTTCAAAGACATATTTCATAAGCAGGTATTGAGCTTCTGTGGCTGCTCGAGTCTTTTGTAAGGCAGGTGCCAAAATCACTCGCCCCATCTCAACACTGCGATTTTTGGGTGTAATAGCCATGAGTGAAAAGGTTCCTAGAACCTTACCTGAAGCCTTATCCCTGATGGCAAAGAAATAAGGATTCTGGGATTGCTCATAATCCTCCAAACACTGACGTACAGCTTCTTCAGATTCAAAAGGGTCCGCATACATATAGGTCCAATCCGAAAGAATCTGATTAGTAAAGTAAAAGTCTAAAATGTCCTCATAATGCTCTGCCACTGTCAAATGTTCAACGCTACAATAACGACCTTCTAATAGAGCAACTTCTGGCATTTTACCTGGACTGGCATCTGCTAGACTTGGCCCTACTTCTTGTTGGTAGTGATTTAAAGGCATAGGATTCTCCTTTTTTCATAAAGAAAAGCCTACACAAAAGTGCAGACTTTAGCTGAATTATTTAGCAACTGGGTATACAGATACTTGTTTTTTATCGCGACCTTTACGTTCGAAACGTACAACACCTTCAACTTTAGCGAAGAGTGTATCATCACCACCACGGCCTACGTTTACACCTGGGTAGATGTGTGTACCGCGTTGACGGTAAAGGATTGATCCACCTGATACAGTTTGTCCATCAGCTGCTTTAGCACCAAGACGTTTAGCTTGTGAATCACGACCATTGGAAGTAGAACCCCCACCTTTTTTGTGGGCGAAAAGTTGCAAGTTTTCAAGAGTTTTCAACATAAGATTGTGTCCTTTCTTAGTGATTAGTCGCTAACTTACGCGTTGATAGCGTTGATAACAACTTTTGTATAAGGTTGACGGTGACCTTGTTTACGGTGGCTACCTTTTTTAGGTTTGTATTTGAAAGTAACAACTTTCTTTTGTTTACCTTGTTTTTCGATAGTTCCGACAACAGTAGCTCCCTCAACAACTGGAGTACCTACTACAGTTTTATCACCACCGACAAGAACAACTTCGTTAAAAGTTACTTCTGATCCAGCTTCAGCGTTGATTTTTTCAACGTAGATCGCTTGACCTACTTCAACTTTAACTTGTTTTCCACCAGTTTTGATGATTGCGTATGTGCTCATGATGCACCTCCTATTAAAATTTTTAATGTGTCTGAGGTTTCCCTCTGTGAAGACTCGCCTAGTACTGCGGGGACGAACCCACTTGCAAAACAGTAGTCGTGCGGTTGCACAGGACGTGCATTTAGTCAACGTTACAATTCTATCATTTTTTC
>ERZ773007.1690-NODE-1690-length-10223-cov-42.440795_pt1 | contig 10223 bp, 5 predicted proteins | sample MGYA00580665_ERZ773007 | MGnify/ENA primary metagenome ERZ773007 (study PRJEB29015, sample SAMEA2738122) | human oral metagenome | biome: human oral; feature: human-associated habitat; material: saliva | place: China | collected 2167 ... | reverse complement strand
ACGCTATAGCCAATCATGTTGCAGGTTATATGGTTAATCCGTATGCCACTAGTCGGCGTTCGGCAGCCCAGACAAATCTTGTAAATGCAATAAACAATAAAACCGATAGTCCTGTAGATTTTGGTACTTTGTCTAAAAAGAAATTTAACCAAGTAAACGAGTTATTGTCCACAAACGGGCAACCCGTGCTTGAAAGCCGTAATATTAAGGTTCATCCTGCCGTGGTTGATAAGCTTATTCAAAAAAGGGTTGGATTAGACGGAATGACCCCTCAACAAGTAGCAGACGTAGCATATAGTGCTGTTCATGCGCGCAACAGTCGAGTAATCCCAAGTCGATACCCGCATATCGCTGCGTTTACGAAAGCCCAAACAGACAGAGCCGTGCCATTTGCTACATTAGCTGGTTATAACGGTGAAGTATCACTAAAATCTGCATATAAAAAACCGCTAGCCAATTCACTAGCGGACGTTGAGCGTAACGTGGTTTCGGACGAATCCGCTCAGATAACTCCGAACGAAGACGCCCGTTTAGCACCAAACAATCGTTCGATTGAAGTTGCCGATAGGCAGCTCGCTGACAACTTTACAGGTGCTACGACTGATGATAGTGTAGCAAATAACAGTAGAAATGTCAATGAAGACGTTAAATACAAGCTCAATCCAGAGCATGAAGCACAAGTCAGAGCGTATAACGAACACATAACACGCCTACGCCAACGTGAAGAATACTTGCGCGGTCAAGGAATGAGTGAAAACGCTCCAGCCATGATTAACCTACGTAAAGCTCAAGAGCAAGCTATATACGCCAGAGATCATATCGGTGAGGTAGATGAGAATGGATTGAAGTATAAATTAAGCCCAGAACAAGAAACGTTCTTCAAGGACTCTAAGATCCGAGACGAAAATGGCAATCTTAAGACTGTATACCACGGCACAGATGCAGAGTTTGATGTATTCAATCCACACAATACATCATCTAATAAGTGGGGTGCTGGTAACTATTTAGCGTTTGATGAGAGCGCAGGCAAGAATTACGGTAAGAACGTAAAAGAGATGTATGCAAATATTACATCTCCAATTAGTGATAAACAAAAGACAATCTCATTTGAACAATATGACGCCCTACATCGACGAATAAATGATGGCGAGCCAGCATATCGTGAAGATTATGATATGTACGATAACGACATGGATTTGTTGTGGGATATTACTGACAATGGGCAATGGAAAAAATATGCTCAAGATATCAAAGACACCACTGGCAAAGATGGCGTGATTATGGACGATATGGCGATCACCTTTAGCCCAAATCAAACCAAATACACCAACAATCTCAATCCAACAGATAGCCCAGATATGAGGTATAAGTTAGATGCCAAAATGCAGGAGCTAGCTAGCCAAAACAAGCTCCTAGCACGCCACCTACAGCTAACAGGCGATGAGAACCTTGTATTCAATGAGTGGCAAAATGAAATGCAGAAAAAAGCATTAGGCTACTACGATCCAAAGACCGATCAGATCAACCTAAACAAGCTTACAGAAGACACTCTGAACCACGAATTAGGACATAAATTACTTACACGTGTAGAAAACAAACAAGACTTATTAGACTCTATCCGTGAGTCTTATGGAGATGACTACCTAATAAACAAATATGGCAGTCAATATGGAAACGACTTGAACCTACTAGCAGAAGAACAACTGGCCGACGGATTCAGTGATTACTATAACGGAAGACTAAACGGTGAAGATAAAGTACGTCTAGGTGCTAGATTAGGTATTCCTCAAAAAGTCTTAGCAATATATGACCGAATTACTGAAGCTGTTATGGGACTTGTTGGTAAACAAGACGCCATTAAACAATTCTATGCTCAAATGGAGACGGGGAAATTCAGAAACGAGGTGTTCGGAAATACCGAACAGTTGCCAGCATATAAGAAGAGCAGTGAGCCTGCCGACATCAATATCGATAACTACGTAAACGAGCTAGTCAAAGAGCAAAAACTAGCCCGTAAAGGTGAGCAACCTACCCTTAAAGAGCGTTGGCAAGACTTCAAAGCAGATATGCGTGAGAAATTCGTGGACAGATTTGCCCCAATTGAAGACAGAATTAAAAACCAATCTGAACAATTAGAAATGCGAAACGCCATAGATCGAACTTTACGTGCAGACGGTATATCAGAAGCATTTATCCGAGACAACAATTTTGATAAGTTAATTACTGGATTTAAGAATAAAAAAGAACTACAAACGTTTGACCAAGCGTTAATCGCTAAACACGCCCTAGAACTAGAGGCTAACGGAATAGAAACAGGACGAGATATAGCAAAAGATAAAGCCCTTGTAAAAGCTACAAGTAAACGATTTGCTAAAGAGTTTAAGCAGGTTAGAGAGTATTCAGACAAAGTCCTACAACAAACAGTAGATTATGGACTTATCAGCCAAGATACCGCTAACTACTTAAGGAAAAAATATCCAGACTATGTACCGTTTGACCGAATATTCTCTGACAAAGAATTAGCCACCCAGATGAAGCACGGAGTAGGAGTTGGAGAGGCTAGTTTAAGTAAGCAGGATATTGTCCAGCGTATTAAAGGCTCATCTCGATCAATCGACAGTCCATTAAACGCATTAATTACGAAAACTCAGGATATGATTCAGCAGGGCGAACGCAACAAGACAGCCGAACTTCTGGCAAGTTACGCTAAAGACCCTAAGAATCCATTCCAACTAAGAGAGCTAAAGGTAGGAGAAAGTGCAAACGGACGACCAACTATCAGCTACTTAGACAATGGTAAAAAGCGTACATTCTTAGCTGCGCCTGAAGTAGCTAGAGCCGCTAAAAATATGAACCGTGAACAAATGGGGATTATATTAAGAGCCCTTGCAGCACCTGCTCGTTTACTGAGAATGGGAGCAACTACAGTCAACGCAGGCTTTACTATGGCAAACGTCGTGAAGGACTTTGTAGGTGCTACTATAAACTCAAAGGGTGGAATTAATTCAATGAACCCTAAATCTATTGTAAGTGCCTTGGGCGCAGCATTCCACCATAACGGCGATCTGTATGCAGAAATGCAACGTGAAGGAGTTTTGGGAAACATCTATGAATTGACCCGTAACGCTTCCGACCTAAACCTTAATGAAATACGCAGTCATAAAAATATACTTACCCGTTCAATACATAATGCGAAAAGCCCTCTTAAAACCCTAGAGAATACCATCGGACGCAGTGAAGACTTTGGGCGCGCCTTACAATATGTTGCAAACAAAAAATACGCCAAACGAAAAGGTATGAGTGAGTCTGAGGCTATAAAATTCGCAGCCGACCAAGCAAGATGGAACTCTACAAACTTCTTAAGAAGTGGAACATACGGTAAAGCAATCAATGCAATCGTACCTTACTCAAACGCAAATATTCAAGGTCAGCGTATTACTTTACGCCGAATGAAGGAAAACCCAGCAAGGTATACAGGTAAAATCGCACTTGGAATAGTAGCCCCAACTGTAGCCGCTATGGCTCTGTCATATAGTAATGACGAGAATAAGAAGATAATGGAAAACTTACCTGATTATGTCAAGGAAAATAACGTAGTAGTTATCGGTCCAGGGGCTAAATATAATAAAGAGCAGAATAAATGGGAGGGTGTTTACCTAGTGCCAGTACCGCCTCAATTCTCACCACTTCATAGACAACTTCACAATATGGTGAGAAGTGCTATGACGGGACAACAATTTGACACAGGTAAAGCCGTCGGGGACGCCGTAGAACAAGTAACGACCGTAAACCCAATGGAGATAAGACGTACAGGCGCTCAGTATGTACCACAAGCCGTAAAGCCATTTGTGGAAACCTGGGCAAACAAAAACCTATACACAGGACAAGAAGTCGTACCTGAGGGTATGAAGAATCTTGACGGAAAAGACCAGTGGGACAACAGTACAAGCCTCACAGCCCGAAAAGTCGGTGAACTTACAGGTCTTAGCCCTAAGCAAATAGACAACGCGTTTAGAACGTCTACAGCAGGCGGTGGGCAGAATCTACTTCACGGTATGGATTTCGCCATAGCAAAGGCTACAGGGGCTTCTGATGACGAAATAAAGGGTAGAAGTATGCTAGATTCAGTCGTTGGACGATTCTACGCGCCAAAAGGAACAAGCCAAAGCTCATACTTCTATCAATCATTAGAAAAAGCCGCTAAAGACAATAAGTTGTCTGGTAGTGATTTAGAACTTTACCAAGCATTGACCTCTAGGAAATACAACGGAGACGGTAGTGTAGAAGGCAAAACAGAGGGCGACGTCTTAATGAACAACCGAATTCTAGCAAATAAGCCAAATATAGTTAAAGCCCTCAGTGAGGCGGCTAAGTGGCGCTCAGCACAAACAGGCGAAGAGCTAGACCCTCTATACAAACTCCCAATAAACAAACAGCAATACTTCTATCACTTACAAGGCTCACCAAAGAACGGTGCCGAGCAGAGAAAACTGAAACAAGACGCACCTTGGCTAGAAGATTTCCAAAAAGAAAGAAGTGCATACTTTAAGCGTCAAGACTTCAAGTCTGGAAAGAGTAATCGAGTACCTTATCCAGAGGTAAGTGATGAACTCCAAGCTACTCTAAAAACATACCACGATATGCCAAGTAGCCCTCAGAAATGGGCATTCCTGGACGCTCACCCTGAACTATCTGATCACTACAAACAAATAGAGGACTACAACAACAAGGTACGTGAAGCTCAAGGCTACGCTCCACTGCGAACCCGCCCACAACAAAGCCAATACGTAAAAATGCAAATGGCTAATAAAAACTGGCGAGACCCTGCCGTTGCTAGATACCTACAGGATCTGAACGTTTACAACATCACTAACTCAGCTTCTCTGGCGGAAATGCAAGGCGAAGAACTATCTCCTAAAGCTCTAAAAGCTATTCAGAGTGTAGGAAAGTATGGGCTAGTCAAAAATCCAGACGGAACATTCGCTCTTAAGTACCCAGACGGTCAAGGTACTAACGAATCTCATATTCAAGCAGGCGCCGTAGATATGAGTAGTTTTGGCGGTAGAAGAAGTAGAAGAGGCGGAGGCGGAAGCGGAAGCGGAACGAGAACCTCAACCGATTCTCTAAAGACAGCCAATTCAACAGCCCTGAGTATGAGTATTTTCAAGAGCAACAGAAGCTCTCTACCTAAATTCTCGGGTAGGGCTATCCAAAAAAGCGCTCTGCTAAAAACGCGTCGACCAAGAAGTAGGGTAGTTTCATTTAAGTAATATAAAAAATATGTTAAAATAAAGACAATTCTAATCCACCGAAGTGCTTGGCGATTGGATACATAAAATAATAAGTGGTTATTTGTGTATTCGCTCCCAGGCACTTTTTCATGAACAACCACGGAAAGGTGGACTTCATGAATCTATCGGAGGTAATTAATCTTGCCTATCAAACAGCGACAGGAAAAACAAAAACGCTCAGTCCTGGTAATTCAAAATACGAGCGTATGCTCAATATTGCCAACATGGCAAATATGCAATGGGAAAGCGAACCAGACGTTATATGGGGCTCATTGTGTGAAGATAGGGAAATAGGTGCAATTGATGATAACACGTCATACAAACTCCCAGAAGACGTTAGAACAGTAGATTTCCGTAAGTTTATCACACTAAAGAAAGATGATAAGACTTGGACTATCCCATTTATCTCCCCTCAGCTGTTTAAGGGCGGTTGTTATGGCGCTTTACAGCTAGGTTGGAAGTTAGATTTTAATGGATTAACTGAAGAAATGAAGGGCGCGAAAATCATTGCGCCAGTTATTCGTCGTACTAAAAAATTGGTAGAACCAGAAGACAAGGTAGAGATTGATGATCCGTACTGGTTGGTCTATATGATAGCCGCTGAATTTGTTCGAAATAGCCGCACAAAATCCAATCAATATGGTAATTTGGTTACCCTTGCTCAATCTTCTATGGAAGGAATGAAGAACCGCAATGGTTACAAATTCGATGAAGTAATTAGAGAGGACATCTGGCTATGATAAAGCCCCCTAAGAGCGCCCCTCAGCCAAATATTGATAGGTTGAGTGTTAAGTCTTGGAACAAGGGCTACATCTCTGCTATGGATGCAGGGCGTATGCCTAATAGTGGTCTGCTAAAAATGACTAACGCTATGCTCAAACAAAACGGAACTGTTGCTCCACGACCAGGCACTAGACAATATGGAGAGGATTTACCAGGTGAGATCTTAGGTTTTGATGAGTATGTTGAAGTCGTGGGCAACAAGCGAACAAACAAACTTATAGCTATCGTAAAAGATAGAGAAAGGGCTCACGCGTATACAGCACTAGACGGCAAGGGCTGGGTAAAGGTTGAAGGCGCAGACTACAACAACGAATCGTACCCAACATTTACTCAAGTCCGCGATAGGGTAGTGATTACAAATAGTAAAGATTATTTATCTTACTATGATATTCAGAAAAAGAAGAACGTACGCCCAGAAGCCCTACCTACAGTTACAGAGGTGAAAGCTGAAGCAGTAGGTATAGCGGGGACAAATGAAACTCTGTACTACTGTGTAACGGCTGTTAAAAATGGAGAAACAGCAAGAAGTGATGCCGCAAGTGTACGAGTAAATAAAAGTCGAACCGAATGGCGTGGAAAAAACGTAGACAAAACAAAAGGTCAGACTGAAGAGTATGTAAAGATCACTTGGAACAAAATCAAGGACGCTGAATATTATATTTTATACTGTGGTATTTCTCCGACGAGTTTGCGAATGATGGATATCGTCGGACATATAAAAGACAATACTCTAACACAATCCTATGAAGATATCGGGCAAAAAGTCTTAAACCCTAACGTTATCCCTCCAAATTCAAACAGCACGGCAGGCGTTAAGGCTGCACGATCGGTACTTGTAGCTAGTCGTCTATATCTTTTGGGCGACGAGGACGACCCTTGGAAGATTACCTTTGGTGGCGCCGACCCTGACACGATGTTGGATTTTTCAGCATTTGCTGGTGGTTACATAAGAATAAATGCAGGGTCAAAGGAAATACCTGTTGCTATGCGCCCATTCAGAAACGGTAAGGGCGACGCTGTGCCGATGATTCTATGCTCAGAAACCAACGGTAACGGAAGCCTGAAATATCTACAGTCATCAAGTATGCAATTAGACTCTACGAATATTCAGTGGATTAGCGTGATTGATGATAACGGACGAGACGGAACAGACGCGCCAGATTCAGTTGTCGTTTATAATAACGCTCTTATTTATATCTCTAAGACTGGATTTAAGACTACATTAACAAAGCCTCAGATGCAGAACGTCCTATCTACAGATAATTTGACAGACAATATACAGCCAGATGTCGAACGCCTAAACAGTAATTTTATTCATAAATCAATCGGGCTAGAAGTGAACGGTATGATTTATTTCGCAGTGCCAGTTGGTAGTGAAAAATTGAACCAACTATGGGTGCTTGATATGAAGCGTGGCGGTGTTTGGTGTATGCCTTGGGTGATAGGCGACATTAACGACTTAAAAGTTTACGGAAGTAGCGACGGAAAGACTAGAGTACTTTTGGCTATTGGCAATAAACTTATCGAGCTGACTGATGAAGTAAAAATGACTGACAGTGGGAAACCGTTTATCACTGATATAGGCTCAGGGGTCGTGAAGTTTTCTGAAGACGGTGCAATGTGGACAAGCCTAGTGGATATTACGTTTATTTTGCTTAAACCTACAGGAACCATTAACTTCTCAGTGTCTGGAAAAACCGAAGACGAACCACTTCAACCGTTCTTAAACTTCAGCAAAAACTTTACCCCAAAGACCGTCCCAATTGGATGGAATACCCCTTCAGGCTGGAACAGTCCTCTAGGCTGGGGATTTGTACCTAAAAAATATAAGTCATCAAGTGGAGAGGTAAGGCTGTCAATCACTAAAGATATTGACGAAGATGTGAACTGGATTCAGTACTCAGTCGCGGCGAATGAAGCAGGAGCAGATTTTGAACTGTCTGACGTGATAATCCAACACATACCGATAGGAGTTATTTTTGAGGAGGACGAAGATGAATAAAGACAAAAAAGGAGAAAATATGGAACCAGAAGTATCAGCAAAAGAATTCGGAGCGTTAGAAGCAGACGTCAGACATATCAAGGAGGGTGTGGATAAACACACTATCACCTTAGAGCGAATTGAAAATATCGCACGAGCTAACGTTACTCAAGCGCAGCTTAAAACATACATTGCCGAACACGAAAAGGAATCAGAAGAGAAATACGTCAAACGTACTGAAATTGAAGGCGTTATGAACTTTTGGAAACTAGTAACAAGCAACTTAGCGAAATTATTCGCTATAGCACTTGTCGGACTAGCTATTTACGCGACTAATAACTTAATCCAGCAGAATAAAACTGTTACAGAATTACAAGAAGAAGTTCAAACACAAGTAAGGAGGAAATAATATGATAGAAAAAGCACTAGCTTGGTTTTACGCACGTAAAGGTCGAGTCAGTTATTCAATGGAGAATCGGAATGGTCCAAATTCTTATGATTGCTCAAGCTCTGTATATCACGCACTAAAAGAAGCAGGTATTTTACCTGCTAGTTACTGGATTGGAAATACAGACACTTTATTCGACGCCCTAGAAAAGAATGGTTGGGTACGACTGCCTGAGGACGCTAATGGCGAGGCAGACACACAACGCGGAGATATATTCATCTGGGGTATTCGAGGAAACTCTGGAGGCGCATTAGGGCATACAGGAATGTTTACGGATACAGATAACGTAATTAACTGTCGCTACCAAGCAGGTATTGTAATAGACAATCACGACTGGCTCTGGAGTGCCTCAGGATACCCACCATACGCATTTTACAGGTATGTAGGCAAACCAAAAGAAGCTAAGCGTGTAGCACTTCCTGAAGTGTATTATGCAGATGAAGTAGCAACTGTATTCGATTTACGACAAATTAGATGCAACCGATTGATTGATGAGTTTGATTGGGAAGATAACGGCATTCCTGTTTCCGTAGCAGTAAAGACAGATAAAGACGGTTACTTACTGAATGGCGAGATAAATACAGGAGATTACTTCCGAATTGTCGGCGGTACAGAGGTATTAGACGAAACTACCGAGAATAACAAACGCTACCTACAGCTGAAAATGGCAGATGATGGAATTTGGGTATTGGCAGAGCGAGTACGTGAACTAGCGAATGGAGATGCAGGCACACCACGCCCAGAAAAACGTCCTGTAGTAGTTACACCTACTGTAAAGATCGAAGCCAAAGACCAACCAAAAGTTGCACCTGTAGCACCACAACCAACCAACGAAGACGTGATGAGGTCTATCGCTAAATTAAGTCAAGATATCGCTAAGAACAAAAGCCTATTAGAGAAGATTATCGATTTTCTAATGAGTATTTTTAAGTTTAAGAAATAAGGAGGAGATATGGAAAAGATTAAATTATTATTCAGTCCAGAAACTAAAAACGGTCGAGCAATGAGGACATTTTTGCAAGGACTACTGGCAGCGATGGCAGCATTTACAGCACTGTACAGTAGCCCTGAGTTTAGCAAGTTCATCGCAAGCTTGGACAGTCTAACAGGACATACGGTATTCTCAGCAGTTATTGCAGTTATTGCCGCGGCTATTAGCCGTTTGATGCCAGTTATCGGAGCATTGGTAGAGATTATTAAGGATAAATACAAGGAGAATCAAGATGCTTAGAAAAGCTTCAGCAAAAGGCGAATTGCCAGCATCCGCAAAACTTACCTCTCAAAAAGAAAGAGGAGCCCAAAACCTAGCCATAAGTACAGTCGATGGATGGTTGATTGGCGAGGAGCAAGATTTTGTCATATTCGAAACTGATTCTAACAATGATATAGTGCCAGGGTCGGCAACTTCATGGAAAGGCGTGCCTGCTTCAAACGGGAGTATTGCTGGACTTACTCTGACAGGTGGTCTGGATAGACTATATCCGATTGGGGCTGCAGTTGTGCCAACAGCTACTTCTGCATGGGCAAACGACTTAGTCGAGTGGCTATTAAAATCTCATAATCCAGACGGCACACTAAAAGAATCTGCTATACCTGAACTTAAACCTCAAGTAATTCCTGAAAAGTCTATTACAGCCGACAAGATAGATTCTACGACCATATTATCTTATAAAAATAACAATTCTGATAAGACTGTAACAGGTAGCATAATCATTCAATC